>Ga0129333_10000394_pt1 | contig 34700 bp, 26 predicted proteins | sample CPB6_08_DNA_FD_94474 | JGI IMG/M metagenome (GOLD analysis project Ga0129333, IMG submission 94474) | Freshwater to marine salinity gradient microbial communities from Chesapeake Bay, USA - CPBay_Sum_0.6_0.8_DNA | ecosystem: Environmental > Aquatic > Marine > Coastal | place: USA: Chesapeake... | reverse complement strand
CCACCTTCGCGTATTTTTTGTTCGAAGTAATAGGGATAGATACCATCAATATCAACAAGGGTGCGATAGATATCTTGAACGCGATATAGCCAGTCGAGTGATTTTAATGAACGAACTTCGAATCGTATATCATAGCAAGGTCTACCCTTGTATGTAAATGATTTTGGCTGAACATGAAAATACGCATCTCCGGCTTTGACAAATTGATATCCTACTTTGTATTCAAGCCTTTCCCCCAATCCAAATGCTTCATTGGGAATAGTTCTTAATGCTTGTTGTGCATCAATTGATGTGATGGCAAAGAAAAGAAATATGGTAAGAAGTCGAATCATATGTGATGATAAAAAAACGGCAAAACAATATACTGCTTTGCCGTTAGATGTCATTTTGCCCAAAAAGTTTATTGAATGCGAAGAGTTTGACCTGCCTTTAAGCCACTTTTGGCATTTTTGTTTTTCTTTTTTAACTGAGAAAGTGTAATTCCAAATTTATTTGCGATACTTTTCATGGAATCACCTTTTCTGACTTTATATTGCTTTGGTATGCGTGATGATGAACGATTTTTTGAATCGGAAGAGCTTCCTTTGCCGGAAACTTTTGAGTAGACTTTTATTTTTTGTCCTCGAACAACTTTATTCGATTTTATTCCGGGGTTCCAAGAACGCAAATCTCTCTCGCTAACATTGTAGATAGCTGCTAGCTTGGATAAAGTCTCACCTTTCTTCAGTGAATGTACTTTGAGCGTTGAACCTTTCGTCCGTTTTTTCGTAGTCGCTCTTGAAGAACGCTCATCGGAATAGGTTTGTCTGGGGATTCGGAGAATTGTACCGGAATTTACCGATCCTGATTTCTTGATATCATTTGCTTTGCGAAGTGATTCAATGTCTACACCATAGTCATCAGCAATCTGAGCAAGCGTTTCTCCTCTTTTCACTGTATGCTTATTTCCACGCTTGACTGATTGTGATGGACTTTGTTGTTTTTTCTCCTGAATATATACAAGCTTTGGGCTTGCTGTAGAAGAGACAATCAATTCTTGTCCTTCAGTCAATTTATCTGTGTCAAATGAAATGCCATTCCAATTCCGAAGATCTGTCATTCTTACGCCATATTTTTGAGCCAGCGTATAGAGTGTTTCGCCGGAACGAACAATGTGCTTAACATGTGCGCGACCGCTTTTCTTTGCAGTTGACTGAACAGTCTCAGTAGTTTCTTTCGTGATTCTTTCAGTTTGCTGAGTTGGAGCTGTTGTGACTTGACTACTGATAGTTACAGGTTGTTTTGATGCAGGAGGTTCAATAACGACAACCGGTGCTTTTTCCGTTGTTGATTGATTAGAAGAAATAGCAGGGTTTGCATTTGCTAGAATTTCCTCTTGACTTACACTTTTCTTTGTGTTTGAAGCAATGCCGGAAACAGGAGCTGTAGATACAATTGAAGTTGTATTTGAATTTGACTCAGACACTGTGCTTTTTGTTGATTGAACATTCAAGCCGGGTGTACCAGTGATGGTATCTCCTGAAGGAACAACATTGCTTGCGATGACAGCTGTGCCCAATGCTTCTCTTGGTATTCTTAAGGACATACCTTTTTTGAGCTTACTTCCGGAAGAAAGAGAATTATTGGTTGTTATGTCTTGTGTATTGACCGCATACTTGGCAGCGATGCCAGCGATTGTTTCTCCCTTTTCAACTGAATGCAATACCCATGGATTTAACTCTTCTGGGCTAAGTTTTGCAAGGTTTTGTGCAAAGAGATCTTTTTTTCCAATTGGTATTTTCAACTCATAAGGTTCAACACCATTTGGAGGTGTGGTAATGCCCACCAATTCAGGATTTAAATCCTTTACCTGTTCAATCGATTCATTCAAACATTGGGCAATCACTTTCAAACTTATGGATCCATCAATCGGATGGGTTTCAAACACATATTCAGGTTCGAAAGTCAATTCCTCTTTTGTAAAGCCATATTGTTCTTGATTTAAACAGATGACTGCTGTTGCTATATAAAGAGGAACATAGTTTTTCGTCTCCTTTGGCAGGTATTCGCGTATGTCCCAAAATGTTGGTGCATCTTTTTGGAGACGGGCAATGCCTCGGCGAACCGGTCCATTTGGTCCGCTATTATATGCTGCCAAAGCCAAATGCCAATCGCCAAATTCATTATAAAGCCACTTCAAATACCGCATAGCTGCTCTTGTTGATTTCTCGGGATCTCTTCTTTCATCTACCCAAGAATTCATCTTCAATCCATAATCACTTGCAGCTGCTTGCATGAATTGCCACATACCAACCGCCTTTGCCCAAGAAACAGCATTGGGATTCAATGCACTTTCAATCATTGAAAGATAAATGATTTCTTCCGGCATGTCTTCTTCTTTTGCGATTCTTTTCAAAAGAGGAAACCAGCGTGAGCTTTTTTCAATCCACCGTTTGAAAAACTTGCGTCCCTTATCCTGAGAAAGGAAAGCGATATTCTTCTGCACATGTTCATTTATCTCAAGAGGAATTGTCATCCCCGGAACTCCGGGAGCGCCGGATACCCTCGAACTTGCATATTGCGAAGTTGACATCGATGGGGAAGCAGGATCAATTTCTTCCACTTCTTGATAGATTTTGTTTCGAAGCATGAATGCCGAAGAGCTCTCAGGCAAACTGTCTATGATTTGAACATAACTCTCATAGTCATCTATGATGGATTGAGCCAAATCGGCAAAATCCTCGTTAGATTCAATACCCGGATAGCTTGCCAGGGAGTTCAAAGCCTGAACTGCATCTTCGAAAAGTCGAGGAATTGATAAAGTGTCGTCGTTCTCAATGGCAGTTAAAGCCTTCAAATACTTCTGACGAGCTTTTTCCAATTTCTCGGAAATAACTTTGCTCGCGGTACTCTTGGGTTCATTGACAACTTCTGAGGATTGCTGGGACTTGCCAGACTGACCAACTGAGACCTGTCCCTGTGTGGGTGGTGCGTGAAACAACATTATGCCTAAAGACATAATGCAGATGCCTAAGAATTTTTTGATGATTTCTATCATCGGTAACTCCCTAGATAGTGTGTAAAACTATCACATCGTTGCTGCTCGATGTGAAACTCAATATACCGCTTGAAAGACAGTTGCCCAAATTGAAAAAAATTCATAAATGCTTCATTTTTCAAGCTTTGCACTCTATTTACTTGAAAACCAATGAAGATACGGACATACTACATAAATAGTGCCCGCAATGTGATGATTTTTCCGAATAATCACTGATAATCAGCGTAAATACTTGACAATAAACATAATTAGCAAATATCGCTTACAAGTTGGGCTTGCATCATGAATCAATGATGAGGATGTGGATAATTATCCTCTCCTTTGCTGTTTTTGGATGCTGCTGATGATGTTTGGAACAAATTGCAATGGAAGTGAGGTGAGATTTAGAGGGGCTTTTGTGGGATAAGACTTATGTTTTTAGGGAGAAAAAGTGCATTCAATGATTTTCTTCTCTTCTTTAGAAAACCAATCCACGCCAATCCAATGTATGGGGGTTTCTTTCACGACCAATCCTGGAAAGGCGATTTTTGCTTCATGTATTTCAGTTGTGAGATCTCCACCCTTAAGTAAAATATATGAGCCTTCTTTTTTTAGCAAGGGTTTGGTCCATTGTATTAGAGATGAGATTGGTGCAACGGCTCTGGCTGTGATATAATCAAAAGAATTGACTTGAGATGTATCTTTTGCGATGTCTTCCATGCGAGAGACAATTGCTTTGAAATTTCTCTGTCCGGTGTGATCTGCGAACATTGCAGTCAATTTCATCTTTTTTGCAATGGAATCAACGAGGGTGAGAGATATATCAGGTCTTGCAATGCCTACCGGAATTCCGGGAAAACCTCCTCCGCAGCCAACATCGATACATCGACTTTTGGGTTTAATCAGATTGGATTTGACGATGCTCAGAGAGTGCATGAAATGCCTGATCCAAATATTATCCATGTCTTTTCTGGAAATCAGATTGACTTTTTCATTCCAGTACACCAATTCATCATGGAATCGTTGGAGGGTATCCATTTGCTCTCTTGTGAGCAAGATGCCATTAGCATTGCACAATGTCCAAAATTCCAATGGATCCATCATGTAAAGATTCCTTCTTTTATTCCACGATATCCGCGTAAAAAATCCATTATTGACATTTGGGGTTTACCTTCTTCTTGAATAGTGAGGAGAGACACATTGTCGGAACCGGTTCCAACCATAAAATTTGAGTCTTGAATGACAAATCTTCCAGATTCTAAGTTCATGGAAGAATCCGAGATTGCAGCTTTCAAAATCTTCAATGTTTTTCCATTGAACGTTGTCCATGCACCCGGCTTTGGATTTGTTCCACGAATCAAATTAATGATGTGATCCGCCGAATTGTTCCAATTGATCGAACATGTGCTTCTAAACAATTTCGGTGCCGGTGTTGCATGTGCATCATTTTGAGGGATGGGCTTTGCTTTTCCGCTCAATAAATCTCTACATGTTTGAACAGCAAGTTCGGCAGAAGGGATTTCAAGTGCCAAAAAGAGGTCGCCGGCAGTCATGCTAGGTTCAATCTCAATTGTTGACTGCGCGAGAATCTTCCCTGTATCTACTGTATCATTGAGCAAGAAGGATGTCAAGCCAGTAGTAGTTTCACCATTAATGATTGCCCATTGTACTGGAGCTGCCCCACGATACTTTGGAAGCAAACTTCCATGAATATTGAAAGCTCCGAGTTTTGCAAGTGAATACACTTCTTTGGGAAGTATTCGAAAAGCAATCACAATGATGATATCTGGTTTATATGCAGCAATTGTTGAAATGAATTCAGGATCTTTTAAGCTATGTGGAGTCAATAATGGTATACCAAGCGCAATAGCTTCTTTGCTCACCGGCGAACTTTGTAATACTCTACCTCTTCCGGCAGGTTTATCAGGAACGCTTACTATTGCAGTTAAGCCAAAGGCATCATGAAGAGCTCGAAGTGCAGGAACTGCAAATTCGGGAGTACCCATGAAGATAATTGATGGAGTATTCATTCAATCAACCATGCATGGTGGGTTGATGACCAAGTGTTTCAATGATGGCGGCTTCTATTGTAGCCAGTTCATGCAGGCGATCTTTTACAATGTTGGCAGGGAAATATGCTCTGGCAAGATCGGTAAATGTTTTGTAATGACCCGCCTCGCTGGCAAACAATTCTTTGTAGAATATTCGCAAATCTTCTGGTATGGCCGGTGACTTTGCAAGAAGAGAGAATCTCTCGCAAGATCGTGCTTCGATTAATGCATCAACCAAGAGAAGATCAAGCATTCTATCCGGTTCTTGTTTTCGAATATGTTCGGAGAGACGCTTTGCATACTCATCACCTCGATCTTTGGTGAGATGAGTTTGTTTGTCTCTGATACGATCATACACTCTTTCAAAATGTTCCCATTCTTCTTTGAGAATATTGATCATTTCTCGGACTATATTTTCATGTTCTGGATAGCGTTGAATCATAGACATTGCATTGGCAGCTGCTTTTTTTTCGCAATGAGCATGATCAATCAGGAGGGTATTGATGTCAGCAGCTGCGATATTTACCCATTCGGGTCTTGTATTATTGAGTAAACAAAGCATAGAAAAAAAGAAGAAACGAAGCTGTCTATAAGCCGAATTCTGTCTCCCTAGGGAGGAGAAGCATTTATCTTGATACAATGTTGCCATTGCATTCCTTGCGGCATACCCGAAAGAGTTACTATCAAACGAGCAATTCGATTGTCCGAGGACACCTCTTTCTTATTTGCCTTGCTCCGCGTGGGGTTTGCCTTGCCATTCATGTCACCATGAATGCGGTGAGCTCTTACCTCGCCATTTCAACCTTACCGAATGATCGGCGGTATATTTTCTGTTGCACTTTCCGTCGACTTCTCATTTCTTGCGAAATGCATCATCGCCTTTGTGTTACAAAGCACGCTGCTCTATGGAGTTCGGACTTTCCTCACCGTGAATCACGGCGCGCTTCTCCGACAGCCCCGTCAATTGTGATTATTCTCCGACTAAAATTCTTCCGCAGTGTTCGCATAAGAACATCAAATCGGATTTATTTCGCATTTCGACTATTTTCTGTGGTGGTACTGCGCTAAAGCAACCGGAGCAACTATTTTTCTTTACCTTCACAGCCGCATCTTTGTGGAACGTACGAATGCGTTCATATTCTGCAAAAATCGCAGTTGGAATTTCTTTCGCCAAAGAAGCGCGCTTTTTTGTTTGTTCCAGAATCTCATCATTGTGTCCATGAGAAATGGAAGTGAGCTCTTGCTCTTTTTCAGAAAGATGTTGTTGTGCTTCTGCAAGTTCAGTTTTGCTTTGCTCCATGATGGCACGAAGATTTTCTTCTTTAACGCCTATCGTCCTTTGATCATCATAAATTTTATTGCGTTCATCTCTCAAAGATTCAATTTCATGAGTTATAGCATCGAATTCTTTGTTATTGCGAACATTGAACTGTTGCTGCGCCAACTGATCTTCTTTGTCTTTGATTTCTTGAAGGCGAATATGCGAACGACTTTTGAACTCTTCAATATCGTGAATGTCTTTCTCTGATTGTTCAGCTTGTGTTGTTTTCAAGCGTACATACTCTTCTGCATCTTTCACTTGCTGTGGCAAATCGCCAAGTTCTTCTTTCAGGTCATCCAGAATAGAGTCAATTTCCGACATGGATGACAACATTGTAGCGAGTGAGTTCATAATGGGCTCTTGGTGATAGATGAATGATTCAAATAAAGTTCATGTTAAGCATAGTGAATTGGGGAAGTCTTGACCTCTGAATTGATGATATTCAACTGTTTCAGTTGTTCATCTTGTTTCAGTAATGTGCTCATTCCTTCAACTACGAATTGTTCCATTTCTGCATGCCCGGGATCAATAAGCATAATTGTACCTTTGGCTGCATGAAACTGATGATATTTCACATCTGCTGTAATAAAACAATCAACATTGGCATCGATGGCAGCTTGCATATATTGGGAACCACTACCACAAACCATGGCAATGGTTTGTATAGTGTCTGTTTTACCTTTTGTAAAACGTATTGGCGCCCCAAAAACATGCGCGCAATATTCTGCAAATTTTTGAGTGTTCATTGATTCTTTCAGCGAACCAATAATTCCCATTCCAAAATGAGGATGCATTTGATCAGGAATGAGAGGTTGCAATGAAGTATCATCCAGGCCGATTGATCGCGCGGCAAGCGCATTTGTTCCATGCGGATGAGTATCGAAATTTGTGTGTATGACTATGACTCCGATATTGTGTCGAATGAGATCATACACAAGGGAAGAGACTCTGTCTTGTCTGGTGATTGTTCTCAGAGGCGAAAAAATCAGCGGATGAAAGACACATATACAATCAACTTGTCGAAATACGGCTTCTGAAAGAACTTCTTCATTTATCTCATAGGCTATGAGCAATGATTGAATATCTCCATTGTGTGGATGATGATCAATTTGCAAACCTATTGCATCTCCACTCCAGGCAGTTTCAGGAGGAAAAAGTTCATTGAGTCTCTCATTCAAATCACTAATTGTCATGAACTGCCAAGTGTAAATTCTAATGAATATTACTCAAAAATAACAAAGTTTTTCCAAATCAGCCATTTCCAAGGCATTGCAACCTTAATTTGATGGCTTTGGCAGTGCACCTGGAGAGGGAACAGCTCCGGTAGTTGCAGACTTTTTCTTTCTTGAATATTGAATAGAAGCTCTCAATTTTACTCCATCTCTTATGATGCCACGAGCTCTCAATGTGTCTTCAGCAGAAACATATCGTTCTTTGTTTGGCAATCCACCACGAGCGCTACTTGGTACTTGAGAAATTGGAATCCATGCTTCTTCAGTAGCCAAAGGATCTTCAGGCAATGTGATTTTGAAAGAATTGTCGGTAATATCCCACCATGGTCCGCCTTTCTTTCTGGTGAAATCGAACATATCCAAAATGATGACAGTCGTCCCTGAGAAAGGGATATATCGTCTTTTCAGGGTATCTCTTTTTGCACCTTCACCCCAATAGAATAGCCATCTCGCATCATCTCTAAATTGGCGAATGCAAGAGTGCGAGACGGGTCTTCCGGGCATGTCAAATTGATGGAATGCACTTCCGGCATGTAGATGGAAATTCCATGTATAGGGAAGGATCCAACTTGAATTCAAGGAGGATCTACGTAAAATATGTCTCCAATTAAGGGCATATTTTCCTGGAAAAGTAGCTTTTCTCTCCTCGCCGGTGTTACATGCTGCAAATCTCACAAGCTTCCCATATTCATAACAAGCATAGCTTTGCCAAGCATTTGAAACCATAATAATTTTAGGAATGGAGTCTACTGCATGATATTCAGCAGGGAATATTGAATAATCGGTGAGATTTGGTGAGAGCATGCTTGGTATCATGACGGTGTCACCAACTCTGAAATAATGCAGATCTTTTCTGTTAACGGTAATGAAAGCTCTATATGCGATATTCTGGATAGTGTCTATTTTTCGATATGCTCTACGAATCGAATCCAGATGCTTTCCATTGGCAATCACGGTCTTTCTGTACGTGATTAACTGTCCATTTGCAACAGTTTGAGACTGTTTGGAATTCGTCAAGCTTGTGCTATCTTTTCGATTTGAATCAGCATTGACTGTTTTCTTGACTTTTTTGGATGTTTTTTTCGGGTTTCCTGCTTCTTGAGGATTTCCCGGTGTATTGCCACAAGTTCCCCAACCCAATGTAAAAGAGGCGACTGCCCCTATGATCAGCAATGTTGCTTGTTTCCCATTTAAAGGTAAACGATTCATAAATCTCAAACCTCAAAAAATAATGTCAATTTCCAAATGCAATACCCAATGCAATAAATAATCCACCAAAATCTGAAATTGGTAAATCTTTGATGCTTTCTAGACCTGCTCCACCATAAGGAATGAAATAATACCGTATCAATGCCGAAAGGGAGGTTCTACCTTCTGAACCAAAAGCCGAACCTAATCCAACATATCCTGCTGGTCTGCCATGTGCCAATGTCCTTTGCTCGGTTTGTACAAGATTTTCATTATACGGTACTTGGAGAATCATCGCATAACCAATCCCTCCACCGATGAATGGTCTGAATGAATCAGACAGTGATTCTTTAAACAGACGATACTGTAAACCAAGTGTCAAAGGAAAAGAAAAAAGTCTGTTCACTTTGTTTGGTATGAAAGTAGCACCCGTAAAAGGATCTATATATTCAAGTTCATCACTATTTCTATTGCCGGTCATTCCAAGTAATCCATGTAGTGATACTGTAGATGAAATGTGCTTGGAATAAGAAAAACCCGCCCCAAATCCATTCCCTGAAAAGAGCATTTCAATACTCCAATATGAGGAATGTTTGAGCGATTCCATCTGCTCGGTTATCAGTGGTCTTGGTGATTTGAACACTATCATTGAATCAGGTACTGCACCAAATTCAGTGATTGACTTCTCTTGTCCATTCATCAATAGAGTGAATCCAAAAATGAAATGGCAGATCAAAGCAATAAAAGACTTCATCCTGATTCCCGAGAATGACACCTAAACCCAAGCAAGAAATATGCCATGTTGATTCTTTACGGCAAGTATGAATGAACAATTATGTGCTTTAAAACAAAAGGAGTTCTCTCAGTTCCTGTTCAATTTTATCTGCATTTGGAAGCATTGCCTTTTCGAGAGTTGGTGCAAAAGGCGTTGGAGAATCGAAAGCCGCAACCCTCTTTATGGGTGCGTCCAATGCATCAAATGCCTTTTCTGTGATTCTGGCAGAGATCTCACCTGCGAATCCACCTGTCAATGTTGCTTCATGTGTAATGAGAACTCTATTGGTTTTTCTTGCAGAAGCAAGAACAGTTTCTTCGTCAAAAGGGACAAGTGTTCGTATGTCAATAATTTCAATGGAGACTCCTTCTTTTTCCATTCTTTCAGCAACTTCCATTGCCATGTGTACAGCGCTGCCATAGCATATTATGGATGCATGAGTTCCTTCTCGCACAATGCGAGCTTTCCCCAGTGGAATCGAGTATTCTCCTTCGGGCACTTCTTCCTTGATTTTTCTATATAATCCTTTATGCTCAAAAAACACGACAGGATTATTGTCTCGGATAGATGCGGTCATGAGTCCTTTTGCATCAGCAGGGGAAGAAGGGCATACAACTTTCAATCCTGTTGCTTGAACAAACCATGCTTCTGAATTTCTGGAGTGAAAGGGATTTGCGCCTACTCCACCACCAGCCGGTCCTCTCACAACAATCGGCACACCAATGCCCCAGCGATAGGCAGTAGTTCCGGCAACATTCACCAATTGATTGAATCCGCAAGTGATGAAATCCATGAATTGCATCTCAACAACCGGACGCATGCCATTGAGGGAAGCACCTATGGCTGCACCAATGATTGCAGCTTCAGAAATGGGTGCATCGATGATTCTTTGAGTGCCAAATTCTTCAAGAAATCCCTTTGTTAATTTGAAAGCTCCACCATAGGTGCCTATATCTTCTCCAATCATAAAAACGGATTCGTCTTTTCGCATTTCGATTTTCAAAGAATCGGCAATGGCTTCGAGATATGTCATGACAGGCATAATGGAACCTTCGAATTGATCATTTATGTGGGTGAATGGATATGCATTCTGCAATGCGCTTTGCTTTCGCTCTTAGAGATTCAATTGTTGTAGCAGAATCGCCCCATGTGAGAGCGACGCCCATGCGCCGATACTTTCGAGTCACTGGTTTGCCAAATAATCGAATGTCGGATTGAGGAATTGAAAGTGCATCGACAAAACCGGTGAAAGCAGGTTTGAATTGCTCTTCTTCTGTATGTAAAATGACAGCGCTAGCGCCAGGTCTTTCCAATTGAATATAGGGAATAGGCAAGCCCAATACTGCTCTGCAATGAAGCTCGAATTCAGTAAATGTTTGAGTTCCCGCTAGGGTTACCATTCCAGTATCATGCGGACGTGGACTCAATTCTGAGAAATACACGTCATCACCTTTGATGAAAAATTCGACGCCCCATATACCTGCGCCCGAAAGCGCGGTTGTCACTTGTTCTGCTATCTCGCAAGCTTTTTTGTATGCAATCTCTGACATCGCACATGGCTGCCAACTTTCTTGATAGTCACCTCGTTCTTGTCTATGTCCGATTGGCGGACAAAACAATGTAGGACCTGATTGCTGGGTCACTGTAAGCAATGTTATCTCATAATCAAAGCTGATGAATTCTTCTATGATTACTTCACTTGAATCGCCTCTACCACCGGTGGCGGCATAATTCCAACATGCTTCGATGTCTTCAGGACTTTTTATTGTGGATTGACCTTTGCCCGAGGATGACATGAGTGGTTTGATGATGCAAGGAAATCCCATTGTATGTGCAATGGTTTGCGCTTCTTCCAAGGTTATAGCATACCCATATTTGGCAGTCTTTACAGATAACTCCTTTGCAGCAAGATCTCTGATCGCTTTCCTGTTCATGGTAAAGTTAGCCGCTTTGGCACTTGGAACTACCTGAATGCCTTGTTCTTCATAGGCATAGAATCTCTCGGTGCGAATTGCTTCAATTTCAGGAATGATGATATCAGGTTTATGCTTTTCGATGATTGCATCCAATGCATTGCCATCCAACATTGAAATGACTTCGCAGTCATCGGCAACATGCATTCCGGGTGCATCAGGATAAGAGTCTACGGCAATGACATGATTTCCTAATCTTTGAGCGCTTATGATTGTTTCTTTTCCAAGTTCTCCGGAACCTAGAACTATGATTTTTTTGGGTAGCATAGTTGTTAGTCTATGAATACATTTCGGAAAGCTTCCTCTGGTGGAGGAAAAGGCAAATCAATCACTGCATCGATCGCATCGCGCATATCTTGAATGATGTGTTGTCGCATTGCATCAATCTCTGCTTTTTTCAATGCTTTGTGCTTAATGCAATGTTCTATATATCTGTCAACTGGATCCATGTTTTGCCAATGCGCGAGCATTTCCTTTGGAACATAGCTGAAATCATCATGCTCGGCATGACCCCTCATACGCATCGTTATTGTTTCAATGATTGTTGGCCCATCTCCATTTCTTGCTCGCTTTACTGCTTCGAGGGTGGTTTCATATACCGATTCAATATCAGTTCCATCAATTGTGATTCCATGACAACCATATCCTTTTGCTCGATCAGAAAGTTGCTCGCATGCAAATTCAATGGAATTGGGAGATGAATAGGCATATTGATTATTCTCGATGATGAGAATGAGAGGTAATTTCTGGACTGATGCAAAATTCATGGCTTCATGAAATTCGCCTGTTTGAGAACCACCATCTCCGATATATGTCATTGCAACACACATCTCTCCACGCAGTTTTGATGCCATGGTAAATCCTGCTGCAACTGGAATCATTGCCCCCAAATGAGAGATGTTTCCATAAATTCTTTTGGAGGGATCAGCATAATGGCCTGTTCCATCAGTTCCACGCATAAGACTTCCATCTCGAGCCAAAAATGCTTTCATGAGAATATCCAAGTCTTGTCTGAAAACGAAATGACCACCAATATTTCTATGCATGGGAAACAATACATCGTCCGGACCCAATGCTGATGCGGATCCAACGCTTGTTGCTTCATTTCCTGTTTGTGAATAGACACCACCGAAAGCTCGACCTTGCCTATTCAATCTTTGCATAGCAAGATCGAACTCTCTTGCCATAAGCATATATCGTAGAAATGAAATACGTTGTTCATTGGTTACTGATGAAGAATGCATCAGCTTGGGAATTGTTTTCGACATGGTATTGATGTTCAAAGTGTGATGATTGTACCTTGTTGCATTGATTCAACGGCTGCAATGCTTGCCTCTGTGACTTGGTGAATGCTCGCAAATGAAATAGGACAAGGATTTCCTGATTTCATGGCTTCAATGAATGCATGAACTTCTTCTTTATGTCCTTTTTTTCCATCATAAGTACGCTCTTTACTTTTCTTCCCGGCTGAGAAAACAACAGAGGTAAAATTCTTCATGATTGCTGATTTACCTTCAGCAAAAACTTCGCAATATTCCTTCTCAACAGATGGATCGCCATTTGCTAAATATAAAATGGTACCGATGCTGCCATCAGAAAAACGGATAGTTATATGGGTTGAATCATGATGCCCAATATGTCTGCCTTCATGAGATAAAGCATTCGCATATACTGAAATTGGTTTGGCATTTGTGAGATAAACCATACAATCGATGAAATGACATGCCTCACCGATGATCCTTCCTCCTTGTTTTGGATCTTGAATCCAACTTGATAATGGAATTGCACCTGCATTCACGCGATACATCATAGAAAGTGGAGAAGTTCTCTCAGAGAAAAACTTTTTGATATCAACAAATGGTTTGGAAAATCTGCGATTGAATCCAACCATCACATTTCCACCATGTGATAGAATGGAAGATTCTATGGCTTTCAATTCTTCTCTTGTCACACATAATGGCTTCTCGACAAAAATTGGCTTATGATGCTGGAGAGCAGAGAGAACATAGGCCGCATGAGAATCATGTCTGCTAGCACAAAACACTATATCAGTTTTGGGATCACGAATGATGTCTTCAGAATTTGTGCTTGCATGAGCAAATCCATAATGCTTTGCAACAGAGAGTGCATTTGCAGGACTCGATGTTGAAACAGCATGCAAGCGAACACTGAGTGAACGCAATGGGGGAAGCAACTGCGCTTGCGCAAAACTTCCTGCGCCTATGAATCCAATTGCAGGATTATCTAATGGTGATGTCGAAGAATTGACGGTAACGATCGATTCCGGAATTGCATCAGGATTGTATAAAAGGGTAATACCCAAATGCGGTTCCGGATTTTTTCCGGATATGATGTCATAAGCATGCAAGGCATCAGATATTGCAAATGTATGAGTTGTTAGATGATCGGTTTTGACCGAGCCTTGCTCCAACAAATCAATGAATGCCTGCATATTTCTTTGTTCTGTCCAGCGTACATATCCCGCGGGATAATCAATGCCTTGCTCTTCATATAGTGGATCATATCTTCCCGGACCATAACTACAGGATATTCTTAGATCCAATTCTTTTTCATAGAATGGTGAACGAGGTATATTCATTGGAACTGCACCCACAATCACGATTGGACTTTTTTTGCGTGAGATATTCAAAGCCAATTGAATGGGTGCTTCGGAATCAGTGCTGGCTGTGATGATGACGGCATCAGTTCCAATCCCTCTCGTGAAATGCATGATAGTCGAAACTGCATCTTGATTGCTTTGAAGTGCAATGTCGCATCCATGAAGTTTTGCAAGAGAGAGAACTTCATTATTCACATCAAGTCCAATCACCCTACAACCAGATGCTTTGAGCATCTGCACAGTCAACTGCCCAAGTAGTCCGAGCCCAATGACAGCAACTGTCTCACCTAAACGGAGATCTGCCTGGCGAATACCTTGAAGTGCAATTGCACCAAGTGTTGTATAGGAAGCATCAATGAAGGAAACAGAATCAGGAAGTTTGACTGCAAGATTTTTGGGGGCGCTTATGAATTCTGCATGATGTGCATATTGAGCTCCTGCGCATGAAACTCTGTCACCGGGAGAGAATTCTTCACATGTTGATTCAATCACAATTCCAGAGGCACTATAACCAAGAGTTTTATAGGAATCCAATTTCGCTTGAACGCGATCAATTGTTGATTTGATTCCATCTCTTTTGAGTGTATCAAGAACAAGCTTGACTTGTTCGGGTTGTTTCTTTGCTCTCTCCAGAAGTGAGGCTTGTCCACCGACAACGGAAGTTCTTTCTGTGCCGGCGCTTATGAGTGAGGCAGAAGTACGGACTAGGATCCCCCCTTCTTTACATTGTGGGGAAGGAACTTCGAGTAATGACATTTCGCCATTCTTTTGGTATTGTACAACTTGCAGCATGGTTGTTTACATCACATTCTGAATATGGCAAAAATAGGCAATTCAGGTGAATATGCTTTTCTAACCATGTGAATATTCATTATTTGATTACTTCCAATTTGCGAGTTGCTCTGTAGTGTCCTGCTTCCAAAACATAGAAATATGTGCCGCTTGAAAGACCAGATACATCCAAAAGCTGGGAATATTCACCTTTTTCGACAGTGCTTGTTGAGCTTGAAATGGTTTTGATGAATGTACCATCAGAACTGTAGAGACTCAAAGTATAATGTGTTTTTTCATTCAATACAAATCGTATTTCTGTATTGTTCATTGCTGGATTCGGTACATGCTGCATCAATGTGGGAAGGTCCGTATCAAATGACAATGTGTGAAGACCACATTTTGGTGTGATGATGCATGTTGCATTTTCAAGCAGAGGTATAATGTTTACAAATGGCAATGAATCGGTTGTAACAATTATTGGTTCAATATACATAGAAGAGATCGCCGAGTCGGGAACAGCAATTGTAAAATTCACTTTTGCTAATTCACCTTTTTTGACTGAATCCAATTGTTTGAACTGCAAAGTGAGATTTCCGGGTGCATAGATAATGTCAATCTTTTTCGATAATGATTGATCAATCGATTCATACTTTAACGCATTGGGGTTGTATTTCAATGTAAGTGCAAATGACACTGATTGCAGATAATAGGTGATTGAACGATAGTTGGTTGAAAAGTCTTCTCCGATGGATATAGGAACAGATACTTTATCGCCAAGAGCACCGGAAACAGTATCGATGATGCTTATGTTTTGTCCGATTGAAAATGGTACTTCCAGATTTGGAGCGAAGCCAATGCCTGCAACAGAACTTGTGTCTGAAATCGTGCATGGTATTAGTGAGTTCACATCAATCTTCGAACTAGTTGATGAGGAAGAACGAGGACAGAACCGGATGATGCATTGCAAAGTGTCATTTGGTTGAAGCAATGAATCAAGAGGAGGTGTTGAACCTATCAATGAAAAGCCTTTTGGAAGACCTATGATTGACGAAATCTTTATGGGAAGATCTCCGTCATTCAAAATGCTCAATGTTGTGTCGATGCAATCCAAAATACGCACGCTATCATAACTGGCGGCACCCAGTACTTTTAATGAAGATTGTTTGATTACAACCTGGCCGGTATCAGGCTCTGCATAAATTCTGTATAGGATAACTTTTTCAGTGTCGAAGAATACACTATCAATGAAAATTGGAATAGAGGCACGTTTCTTCGTTTTTGACTGAAACAGCGCTGTAAATATGGGTTTCGTGGAATCTACTTTGCAGAAGTTCTTGACCTTTATCAATGTTCCACGAGGGTATGTTGAAATTGACATTCCCGGCGAATATTTTACATCACAAGAATTGGATAAGTAGGGGCTTTCAACTCCTATATATTGCAATTGGGTTGTGTCATGCTCCAAACCACAGTGAATGTCGATCAACTCTGCAGGGATGTCTCTTGAAGCATATACTGGTATTCTTACAGTATCGCATTGCGTGGCAGGGAAGGTATCTCTTAAGATTCTTTGATTGTCAAAAGTGAATGACATCCCAAATGGATTTGCTTGCCCAAGACCAGTTACCAAAATAGTTGTATCGGTTTCAGCACAAGGTTGACTTACATGGAGTACAACTCTCGCTTGATATAATCTCGGAGCCCTAGGTTTAAAAAGCAGTTGAAATCGTAAAGTATCACCACTTCTTAGTGTTACTTGATTAAATGGGGTTCCATCAAATTTTGCAGCCGTGAATACTCTTTCATCCGGAAAAAATGAAATTGAATCAATCACAATGGGGAATTGATCCGGGTTCTTATCAAATGATGGTATGGTTACTCTGCCCAATAATGGATTCAGTGTTGTATCCACCGGCGTTGGCGGAAATGTAAGCGAAATTGGTTCCGGCTTATATGTCAAAGCTCTTTTGCCTGCCAATACAACGCGGAAATTATTCTTTGACCAACCAGGTCCATAAGCTTTGATTCTGATTTGTGCTGCGCAATTGATGTACTTGTCTTCTGCAGGAGTTCTGGGACAGAATAAAACTTTTACTGTGTCTGTTGCATCTTTAGGTATCGTATAGGGTAATGTTCCCTTTGGAGAATAGGTAGAACTCCAACTCCAGAATTGGGGTGTTCCATTTGGAATGCCCGTACTGTCAATAATCAATGAATCTACAGTCATGCCATGCACAATAGATTGATTTACCAATGGCAGCCTTCTTTCTATGCAATCGCATGGTTTTGTATAACCCCAATTCATGAGTGAAATTGGTACATCAAGTGGAATGATGATGCCTCTGCCTGTCAATGACCCTTGTTCAGAAATTGGACATGGGTAATCTGAATAAGCTTTGATCATTCCATTATATGTTTTGGCTGAATCAGGCTTGAAACTTACTCGAACAAGTATGGAGTCTCTTGGAGCCATTACAGTGGGTATGGCTTTTGACATTGATACAATCGTGAAGCCTTGGGGTATCGTAAGTGAGTCTAATCGCACAGGAAGAAATGATACATTTTCCACAAGTATTGTTTGAGAAATTGTATCGCTTACTTCAACGGTGCCAAATGTTGTGAGTGGCGTAATAAATAGTTTTGGATTTGCCGAGGTTCCATAAAGTGGAGCAGACCACTTCACAGTATTTGATTCATAATTCAAAAATGCCCGATCGGCTCTGTCTTTCGTGATATCATTTGGAGTGTATTTGAAAATGACGCGTAGTTTACTTCCAGTCGGAATGATCGTGTCAAGAGAAAGCAAATTAGGAGGCGAGATAATCGAATATTTTCCTGATGGATCTGCAAGTGCAAACTTTTGTACTCGCTGATTGAATGTTGCGATGTTCAATATGTCCAATGTGTCGAGTTGCTCACCACAACCTAAAACATTTTCTGTTTTCATCATGATTGGATCAAACTTGAATGTTTCCAGAACACCTCTGCCTTTTACTTGAATGCAATCGGTTGTGAAACATCGAGTTTCAAAGAGACATAGTTTATCGACATATTGTGAATCTTTCAATGGTTTGAAATCGATCTGAACATTTTTTGTTTCACCCGGGGCTATACTGAATGATCTGCCACCCGGAAAGAAAAACACTTCACCGACCTCGAAGTAAAATGAGATGTTTAATGGATCAACAGCATCATTTTTGATTGAAGCGATTATGCGTTTTTGTTGTCCAACGATGCAGTCACCGGAATCAATGATTCTGGCAGTCCATCGTACTTTTGCTTCATATCCTGTTCCGGATAAATAGATCTTTTTCTCAAATGTGCAGGAAATTCCTCTTATTGTGTAGCGAATGATTGCTGAATCATTGTATTTGCCTGACCTTTGAGGAAAGAATCGAAAATAATTGGCTGAGTATCCTGTATTGGGATTCAAGACGGGTTTATTTCCAAGTTTTCTTCCTGTGAATCCTGCAGGCACAATGATCGTGTCGATTGTAATTGGACGCGAAGTGAGATTCTTCCAAACCCACATGCTTGGATTTGATAAAGTATTGATACATTCCACTCCCCAACGAATTGAATCCACTTTTCTGTTTCCTGCTTCATTGGTTATAGCTAGTACTTCTCGCACAACACCTCTAACCGGAACTGTGATGAACTTAGGTTCGCATTTGTCTGTGGTGTTTATCGTGAGCGTATCAAAAAAGATATTTGATGTATCAGTTGGATTTACTCTAAATCGCACAACTATATCAACGCATTTACCAGGTTGAATAATTGCAGGAAGTGCAGGGGATACAATGCTGAATCTTCCGGGAATTTTATTGACTATTGAGGTTATTGAAACAGCTCTTCCTTGTCCTGGTCCCAAGGAATCGGAATAATTGCAAATCTTGTATGTTGTGTCTTTATAGGTTTGCGAAGGACAACCAACATATAATGTATCAAAATTGATTGGAGTTCTGGGGAAGGATAATTCCGTTTTTCTATTCAGGCGTATTGGAACAACTATTTCTCGTCCACAGGCATTTGTTGGTCTGATTTTTAAATCTGCAATCAGTGGTCCAACTACACTCGTTCTTACTCTAACATTAATAGTATCTGGTTTGCCAGGCAATAGATTAGTTGAAGCTTTGTTGATGGTGAATGCATTTTTGTCAACATTGTCCATGATGAATGTTGCGCCGCTGCCACAAACAGAAGTATCAGTGATGATGAATGTAAATGTTTTTTCTTGCAAGCATTTTAATTCTTCTGTCACTGAAGTGGGTTGGACAATTACTTTTTGTTGTAATGCTCGATCAGAGGTTACACATCTTGTTCCGCTAAACATTGTACCATTGAAATTCTTACCTGTTGCATCGCAAAGTGAAACAACTCCAACTGCTTCATTGCATCTGTAATACAATGTCAGATTTGGTGTATTCCATGCAAGTGATTTTGACATATTGCAATACAGTTCGGATGGCGATAAAGCCTTATTCCAAAGTCGAATTTCATCCATTTGTCCTCTGAAAGTACGATTGATGGTTGTATTATCAGACAAACCATTTGTACTTCCAAACATCAACTTCAAACCTTGTTTTTCCGGTGGTCGTAAATATGAAGCAGGATAGGTTGGATTATTTGTAGGCCCTGCAACGAGCTCGCTATTCACATATATCGATACGGTATTTACAGCACCATTGAAAACTGCAGCAATATGTGTCCACTTCCCAAAAAATGATGCAAAGGGAACGCTTGTTTTTGTATTATCAACACTACGAAGTTTTGTGCCATCGCCATTTACTTCGAAAACTAAATCATTGTTTTGATTGATAAATAATTGCCATGAATCATTATTGTCGAAGCTTGGTCCCCAAAGCCCACCAAGAAATTGCACTGTATTGGGTAAACGATCAACTTTGACCCACATTTCGAGTGTCATTGCAGTTTGTTTTCTGTCGGGTATTGAATAGCCGGCAACTTCTACGAAATGCGCTCCTCTTCCGCTGTTAACAGACATTTGAACCGCTCTTCCTATACAAGAGCGATCTTTATCACAGGCAGGTTGGGCAAATAGTCGAAAAGAGCATAAGCCAAGGAGCAGGAGAAATATTGGGGTAAAGTGCTTCATCATTTGTTTAAGGGTAGTATGTGTATGACTATTCTATGTCGCTTTGAAAATAGGAAATCAATCGATCATCATGCAGACTAGACAATTCATCAGTCTTTTTTTGTATTTCTTGTTCCAATGTTTCTGAGAATACATTTGCAGCATGATAGCCATACGTTTTAAGCAAATAATTCAGAGCAATCACTTCGGCAATAACTGTGACATTCTTTCCCGGAAAAATAGGAAGAATCACTCTTGAAACGGGAACTTGAAGTATCGAAAATGGATCTTCATCGAGTCCCGTTCTTGTATAATTACCGTCTTTGTTCCATTCTTCGAGTTCTACCACTATTTCCAATCTTTTTTGGAAGCGTATGGCACGGATGCCGAACATTTTCTCAACATTTATGATACCGAGACCTCGTATTTCCATGAAATGCTTTACGAGTGAAGTCCCTGTACCCATGAGTACATTTTCACGTTTTTTCGTGAGCATAATCACGTCATCTGCTACTAGGCGATGACCTCTTTCAATCAAGTCAAGAGCAATCTCACTCTTTCCAATTCCACTTCTACCATGAAGAAGAACACCTACACCATAAATATCCACAAAAGAACCATGAACCACTGCCTGTTCGGCAAATTGATCTTCCAAGAAATCAGATAGCAAGGCAATGGTTTTTGTTGTTCCAAATGGTGTTTGAAACATAGCGATATTGTGTTGCTTTGCAATCTCGATGATTTCATTATCGATTGCATGATCATTTGTTACAATAATGCAGGGAATATCAAACTCTGCCAAAGTTTTGAAAGACTTGATTCTATCTTCATGAGATAATGACTGAAGATAGTAAATTTCTGTATTTCCAAATACTTGTACTCTATGATAAGTAAATAACCCCACAAAACCCGCTAAAGCCAATTGAGGGCGATGCAGACTCTTGTCGGTGATGAAATTATCAAGTCCAATTTCACCCGTCAATTGCGTCCATTGAATTGGAGCTTTGAGGAGAAGTCTGACCGGAATCATTTCTTTGGAAATAGGTTTTATTTGATCAAGTAAGCTCATGCATTTTCCATAGTTACATTCTTCGATAGTCGGATTGTTTTTCTCTTAATCTGCGTAATTGTGATATCATTTTATCTGTGGCTGAATGAATCGCTTTATCAAAATCATGTCCGGAATCTTTTGAACTGAGAACATGATGATTGACATGCACGATAAATTCTACTTCTTTATCATGTTCTTCAGATAGCACAACTTCTGTACTTGTAATTTGAGGATGTGCTTTTGAAAATTGTTCTGCTTTGTTTTTCAATGTCTCTTGCAATTCTGGCCAGGCTTTGAAATGTCTGGCTGTAATGGTGAAAATCATGATGTCCTCCTTGGAATAGATTATAAAATTCGTTTTCCCATACATGATGCCACGATATCTGTGGCAAAGATTGCACTGGCATTCATATCATCCAAAATTGGATTGACTTCGCTAACTTCAAATGAAGAGACAAGTCCGCTTTCTGCAGCCAATTCCATGATAAGATGTGCTTCTCTGAAAGATAGCCCACCCGGAACAGGCGTCCCAACTCCTTTTGCAACACTTGGATCAACGCTATCTAAATCAAAACTTATATGGAGATGATCGACTGTCGATCTCATGCGTTCAAGCGTTCGCATGGTGATATCATACATCCCATTTTTATCAATCGATACCATTGTATGTACTGTAACTCCAACCTCGCGAATGAAGTCTCTCTCGCCCGGATCAATAGATCGAGCACCAATTATCACCAAATGTTCAGGCTTGATTTTGGGTCCGGGATAATGCAAATTCACAAGTTCATCAGCTCCATAACCCATTGAAATTGCAAGTGGCATTCCATGAATATTACCGGATGGAGTTGTATCTGGAGTATTCATGTCGGCATGTGCATCTATCCATAATACACCAAGAGTTTTGCCATGCTTCTTACAATGACCGGAAATTCCGGCAATTGTTCCAATACCCATTGCATGGTCACCTCCAATGATCAAAGGGAAACCATTATTGTCCAATACGGATTCAACTTTCGAAGCAAGTAATGTATTAGCATCTTTGATGCTAGGCAAGAACTTCAATGTATCGCTGTATATGTCACTTGTTTCTTGATTTGCGACTGGAATATCCCCTTCATCTATGATTCTGTAGCCCAATGAACGAATTTTTTCTGCAAGCCCCGCGATTCGCAAAGCTGATGGACCCATGTCTACACCCCTTCTGCCGGATCCAAGATCCATAGGGAACCCAATGATATGTACTGATTTATCCATAAATGTTGCTTATCTCTTACTTCTGGTGAATGAATAACCTCGCAGAAAATACGGGAAAAGACTGAACCCTCAAAAACAGAAGAAAAAACCTTTGATGCAAACTGATTTTGGATGCTATTATTGGCTAAAATTCAGTAATTTTGCAATACATAATGCCCGGGTGGCGAAATGGCAGACGCACGAGACTTAAAATCTCGGGTATGGCAACGTACGTGCGGGTTCGAGTCCCGCCCCGGGCACAATGATCGATGTTTTTCTCGATACAGAACTTGTTTGTGATGCAGTTTTTGCAATCACCGGCATGTAATGATTATATAACACAAGAGCTGCCCAATGTTGACTCCCAATAGTGCATATATTGATGATCTGTATGCCGACTTTCTTCATGATCCAAATTCAGTTGGAGAAGAATGGCGAGCATATTTCCAAGCAAGAAAGGATGCAACCATTTCCTCGATGCAAGAACAACCATTTCAATCGCATGATGACATGATTGAAGTTGTACAGGAGACTCCACCTTCAAAACCCCATCCGAAAGTTGAGCAACAACAAAGCCAAGTTAAACAAGACACAACCATTCCACTTGCTTCATCAGACAGACCCGAAAAATTATCTAGTATTGGAATGCGCATTGCTTCCAATATGTCGCAATCACTTAATGTTCCAACAGCTACTTCTTTCAGAGTTATTCCTGTAAAAGCTTTGGAAGAAAATCGCAGATTGATCAATCGACATCTCGATCGAAACAAAAAGAAAAAAGTTTCATATACACATATCCTTGCATGGGCGCTAGTAAAGGCATTGGTAAAATATCCTCACATGAATGATGCCTTTTCAGTGATAGATGGAATCCCGCATAGAATAAAAAGATCATCAGTGAATATTGGTCTAGCTGTAGATGTAACGCGTAAAGATGGAATGCGTATGCTTGTTGTACCAAGCATAAAAAATGCGCAAGCCCTTACATTTTCAGATTTCTGTGCAGAATATGATGGTTTGATTGCAAAAGCTAGATCAAACAAACTCACTGTTGATGAATTATCAGGTGCTTCCATTTCGCTGACCAATCCCGGTACAATTGGCACTGTTTCATCTGTGCCGCGTTTGATGGAAGGTCAAGGGCTAATCATAGCAACCGGTTCAATAGAATATCCTGCTGAATTTCAAGCAGTGATGCCCGATGTATTGTCAACATTGGCAATCAGCAAAGTTCTCACAATCACAAGCACCTATGATCATCGCATCATTCAGGGCGCTGAATCCGGAGAATTCCTTGCTTATGTGCATAAGTTGGTTTTGGGTGAAGAACATTTCTATGATCAGATTTTTGCAAATCTTCATATACCATTTGAGCCTGTTCGTTGGCAGAAGGATAATCGTATCAATCCTTTCATGCCACAGGATGAATTGGAGTCACTGGACAAAGAAGCTCGTGTTGCCCAACTCATAAATGCATATAGAGTTCGCGGACATTTTCTCGCGGATGTCAATCCACTCGGACTCCAAGCTTATTATTATCCAGAATTAGATCCGGCAGCCTATGGTTTTACCATTTGGGATTTGGATAGGGAATTTGACACCGGTGGTCTTGGTGGCATAAATCGTGCATCACTCCGTGATATCATTGATATGCTTCATGATACCTATTGCGGAAAATTGGGGATTGAATACATGCATGTTCAGGATCCCGTGAAAGAGCGCTTCATTCAAAAGTGGGTTGAACCAACACGGTTTTCATATTCATTTTCCAAAGAACAAAGACTTCATATATTCAAGCATCTCAGCAAAGCAGAACAATTCGAACAATATCTTCACACAAAATATTTAGGGTCGAAAAGATTTTCTCTTGAAGGTGGAGAAACAACGATCACTTTTCTTGAGAAGACTCTTGAATTGTCATCAAGAGAATCATTGCATGGTGTGGTGATTGGTATGGCGCATAGAGGTCGCTTGAATGTACTGGCGAATATTTTAAACAAACCTTATGATAAAATCTTTGATGAATTTGAAGGCAATTATGATCCAAATTCTTTTGAAGGTTCAGGTGATGTAAAATATCATCTAGGTGCAACAGGAGTCTTTACATCCAGAACAGGAGAAACGGTCAATGTCATGCTCGCACCAAATCCAAGTCATTTGGAAGCAGTGAATCCTGTTGTTGAAGGTATGGCAAGAGCATTGGATGATATGATTGATGATAAAGATTGTGATTCTCACTTGCCAATTCTTGTTCATGGAGATGCCGCCTTTGCCGGACAAGGCGTAGTGCCCGAAACATTGAACTTGTCACGTTTATCCGGATATAAAACCGGTGGTACAATTCATGTCATCATCAATAATCAAATTGGTTTCACAACATCTCCTGATGATGGCAGATCTACGCCTTATGCGAGTGATATCGCAAAGATGTTACAAGTGCCTATCATTCATGTGAATGGTGATGATCCTGAAGCTGTTCGCATTGCGGCGATGTTTGCTTTTGAGTATAGACAGAAATTCAATGATGATGTCATTGTTGATTTATTCTGCTACAGAAAATACGGGCATAATGAAACAGATGAGCCAAGTTATACTCAGCCACTTCTGTATAAAAAAATCAAGGTACAAGTACCTGTCCGTCAGCAATATGCACATACGTTGAAAGCAAGTGGTGTGTTTACTGAAGAAGAATTGAATGGCATCATGAGTGAAGTGAAAGAAGAATTGAACTCTGCATTTTCTGCACGAAATTCTTCTTCATCAAGAGTACATAATCCATATTCCGGAGCAAATGTATTTTCTCATGTTGAAACGAAAGTTGATCCTTCGATTCTGAAATCAATCGTTGAGAAAATATCTCATGTTCCTGCTGGATTTACTGCAAATCCTAAAGTCGTGGATCTTCTCAATAAGCGTTCTCACATGCTTGATTCTGATCAACCAGCAATTGATTGGGCTATGGGTGAGGCATTGGCTTTTGGTTCTTTGCTACTCGAAGGACATGACATTCGCATGAGCGGTCAAGATTGCGGTCGTGGCACTTTTAGTCATAGGCATGCAATACTGCGTGATTTCCAGACTGAAGAAGAATTGATTTTGTTGAATAAACTTTCTGATAATCAAGGACAACTCAGAATATACAATAGTCCATTGTCTGAAGAAGCTGTGCTTGGTTTTGAATTCGGTTATTCCACTATTCTTGTCAATGGATTGACACTTTGGGAAGCGCAGTTTGGAGATTTTGTGAATGGGGCACAAGTTGTGATAGATCAGTTCATCAGTAGTTCTGAAGCAAAATGGGCTCAACATTCGAATCTTACATTATTGCTTCCGCATGGCTATGAAGGACAAGGACCGGAGCATTCCAGCGCTCGTCTTGAACGATTCCTTCAGCTCTGTGCTGAGAACAATATGTTTGTTTGTAATTTCACGACACCCGCTCAATATTTTCACGCATTGCGTCGCCAAGTGAAAGCACCATACAGAAAACCAATGATTGTGATGTCTCCAAAAGAGATACTTCGCAAACCAATTTCTGTATTGAGTGATTTATTGGTTCCTTCATTCCAAGAAATCATCAATGATGATGCAATCATCAATCCATCTTCAGTTGAACGCGTTTTGCTTTGTTCCGGTAAAGTCTATTATGACTTGATTGCCGAAAGAGCTAAACTCAATGCCCAGCAATCTGTTGCAATCATCAGAGTTGAGCAATTATATCCTTTCAGGGATGATTATGCAAGTGCTATGTTGGCGCAATATTCGAATGCAAAGTTTGTGAAATGGGTTCAAGAAGAACCAAAGAATCAAGGTTCTTGGTATTTCATTGCACCTCGTTTGGCGGAGATTCTTTCTGCCGGACAACAGTTGTCATATGCAGGTAGACCCGAAGCTGCAAGCCCGGCAACCGGATTTGGCAAAAAGCATGAAGTTGAAAAGCAGGCATTTCTTGCTACTGCCTTTCATCAGTAAGATTATCTAAAGACTGGCAAGTTTCGCTTTATTAATTGAAGGTCTCGCAATTGCGAGGCCTTCGCTGCAAAACGGATGATGAATCCCTGATTGAACCCGGTAGGATACCAATTCGCAGACAATTCCCAACAATCCAAATCTTTGATGATGGAGATGCTGGGAGCTACAATCATCGCATTGATAAAATCATAACTAAAAGATGATCGGACATTCAATGTTGAAGTGAGGCGAATGTCAAAATCTGCTCGAGCATCAAATCTTCTGCTAATCATTCCTTTTACCGGTTCCCCATAGAAGTATGTTACACTAGTTGATAGTGACCATGGAAATTGCAATGGTCTTCCTCCTATGCCTCGCTCCCCAAAGTAATCTACTTGCTGTCGATCATCAATACTGCGAATCGCAAAACGATCTCCATTGAAACCCCAATTTTGCTCAAGTGTTGAATCTTTTTGTGAAGATTGCAGTGTCATGGAGCCAGATGCAAATTGAGCAGAAATATTAATGGACGCAAAAGTCAAACGCGCCAAACCTTTGCCTCTTTCAATCAAAAGAGCATTGACGGGAGTCATTGAACCGAATACATTCTTTTCTTCATCATAAAGAGTAAATCCTGCATTTCCATTGAGATTGAATGATCCAATTGAGGGAGTTCTGAATGCCATGGTGATCGCACTCCAATTCAGTGAGTCCAATGCCATTGCATAAGATCCTGAAACATCCAATTGTAGGAGTTCAAGATTTTTATCAACTGTATCACCCTGCTTCATTTTTGCTTCAAAACGATTGCTCAAAGCATAATTCACAAATGTGGAACCTCGATTTGCACCACGACCGCCATCCAATTCAAAGCGAGAATATTCAATGTCTTTATTGAGTCTAAAATCGCGATAGGTTCTGATATTATCTGTATTCGCAGATGAATATTCAGGAACATAAGACAAAGAAATCGTTGGAGAAAATGTGTGCCTTAGTGCATTGATTCCAAAAAGTCTTGGCTTGATCAATCCAAATAAACGAGTTCCGATACCAAGTGAGGCTTGGAATTGTGTTTCTCGCAAAGGTACTGTGTTAGTTTCTGTTCTATCGATTATTGTAGAATCAATCGGATTCATTGATCGAGTCAATGATCTGAAATACCAATTTTCTGAATATGAAATGCTTGGAGTCAAAGAAAAATAACCAACCTTTGGTGAGATGCTAATTGATGGATTGTGTCTAATCACGCTGGTATTATTTTCACGAAAAAGTGTATCACGAATACCGGGAAGTGTATTTGTTATTGATCGCACTGAATTATGTGAAAATGCGCCGCGAACAAAATATGCGATTCCAATATCTTGAAGCCACGAATTTCCTTTCGCCAAACCTTTGAGTGGAAAAAAAGTCGGGACATTATAAGTGATATTTGGATTGACTGAATATTCCTTCGTCACTATGTTTTGAGTGGCAGCAATATCTATTCCTAGCGTTGTACCATTATCAAAAGATGATGAATAGCCTGCATTGGAAAACAAAGATTGCGTCAAACGATCGTTTAGTTCACTTGCAAATCGATTGATGAAAGTAGATGTTGCTACATTGAACGATGCAGTGATGCGTGATTGAGGATTGATGGTTTGCTGATGATTTCCAATGATGCGCCAACTATTCACATAATCAGATTGAGCATTTTGCCTTCTTCTACCATATTCAATGGATAATGATCCGGTGACATTATTTTGAACAGAATATCGCCAGACATTTCTCAATAGATATCCCGTTTTACTAAATACATCTGCCGTAAATTGTGCATCCATATAATCATTGATCGCCCAGAAATATCCTAAATTTTGGGCAACGATTCCATCAGCTGTCGAAACAAATGGAATATTGAAAAGTAATCCGGATGTTCTACCTGTTTTATTTGGGACATAGATTCCAAGTGGGAGTGTGATTATTGGTACATCTTCAACAACAAATGAGATATTGTCCATGAATACTCTGTCATTGGTGACAACCTTCATCTTTGAAGCACCAAAATAAAAATGAGGATGATTTTGAGTGCAGGTGGTATAGCAACCATTTTGTATAAACAGCGTATTGTCTGATTCCTTCTTTACTTTTGAACCATAATAAAAACCACCTTTATCAACTTTACTTTCACCAAGTGTGATGGTTCCTTTCCGTGTTTCGAGATTGAAGAGAATTCGTTCACCTGAAAACTCATCGCCACCATCTGCAAAAATGGGATATCCTACTTTTTTTCCAGTGGAATCTTTTGCACCTTCTGCTTTTACGATAGATTCCTTGAAGTCAATCTCGATTGATTCAGCTTGTAATTTCTGTTTCTTGATTGAAATTTCTGCATCACCTTTTAAGATCATTGTTCTTTTTTTTAAGGAAAAAACTGTGCTGTCTCGGGAAACATATGTCACTGTGGAATCAAGTCCTGATGTTTTTGTTTGAATCGAGGAGGTATCTTGATTGCTTTGCGCAAAAGCAATGCAATGCAAGATGCAGTACATGCCTGCAATCGAGAATAGGTGGATTGTCTTTGATAAAAATGTACACATCATCCTTTTAATCCATCCGTAGGGGAGTGATGGATGCAGGAAGAGGGAAGCGCATGACTGAAGGGATGGAATCATTAACGAAAATAGATTGCGCGGTCACTGTTACACTCACACCACGAAGAGGTGAATTCAATGAAACAATGCTTGGCATCGGAATTCCATTGATAATTGTGTATTTGTCATAAACCATTGACAATTCAAGAATGCCCTCTTTGTTTTTTCTTTGATATTCCCGAATGGTGCCATCTACTTTATTGCACAAAAGATATTCCGTTGCAGAAGGATCAATCACTCGTTTATACAATGATTTGACGCTGTCGGAATAAGACTCTACCGGAGTGAATAGTTGTATATTCCCCGGAGGCTCTGCTCTAAATAAAGAAGCATAGTCTTCGAATGAGAGAGGAAGAAATGTCACTTCGGATAAAGTTTCTCTGGTTGGTTTACCCTCAATGGCACGACCTTGCAACATATCATGAAAAAGAAAGAACTTCGAATTTGAATACAGTCTTGCCACACTAATGCCAAATGGTCCGGAAACTTCCATTGACAATGAATCCCGTCCGGCCATTTGCATGAGGCAATCGGCTGAATTGGTATTTTCATTGATGGTAATACTTAGTTCAGCTTCAACCTTCATAAATTTCAATTGAGCATTTCTCATCATTGCCTGTTTGCTCAGCATTGTTTGAGAATCATCGATTGATGATTGAGAAAAGACAATACATGGGAAAATCGTGAAAAGCAAAGAATTCAATATCTGCTTGAAAACAAATGTCTTTAAGTAAAAATTGTGGAAAACTTTTTGCTTCATGATGGCATACATTGAGAAATTTGTAGGTTTGACATGCAATTGGAACGATTCCAAGAGCATTTATGTTACCGATAGCACGTACAATTAGGAGTAAAAATATGGTTTATGTAACAAGGAAAATGCATTTTTCTGCAGCCCATCGCTTGTTCAACCCTACATTTTCACATGAAAAGAATGAAAAAATCTTTGACAAATGTAACAATCCTATGGGTCATGGACACAATTATACCATGGAAGTTACTGTTAAGGGAATACCGGATCCTGAAACCGGGTATGTCATTGATCTCAAGCTTTTAAGAGATTTGATTGAAGAACACATTATTGAGCATGTGGATCACAAACATTTGAATCATGATGTTGCATTTCTTAAAGGAATTATTCCCACGGCTGAAAATCTTGCAATTCGTTTCTGGAGTATACTTGAACCGAAAATAGCTACCTGCTCATTACATTCCATAAAACTCTATGAATCCGATGCAAACTTCGTAGAATATTTCGGTGAACCTGTAAGCATACCTGTGTACAATGCAGATTCCGCAATGTCTTCAGAGGTATTACAATGAAAAAACAAAGTCAAGCGCCTCATATAAAGGCCACACAAGATGTTCTTGGGAATATGCCAATAGCAAATGATCTCATTCAAGAATTGGTAAAAGATTTTTTCCCGAAAAAGAATGAATCCGGTCAAACATTGTTTGATGCAAATGGCAATATGCATGTAAGCAGGGAAGAGCGAGATTCCATGATTGAAGAGTTATCAGCAAAATTTGGTGAGATTTTCAATATTCTTCGCATTGATCGCAATGATCCTAATAGTATGAATACACCTCATCGCTTGGCCAAGATGTGGGTGAATGAACTTTTTGCAGGAAGATTTGATCCTGCGCCAAAAATCACCGTCTTTCCAAATAGAAAGCAAGTCGATGAACTCATCATCAGCAGAAATATTACGGTGATGTCTGTTTGTTCTCACCATTGGCAGCCTATATCAGGCACATGTGCCATTGGATATATTCCAGGCGATTATGTACTTGGTTTGTCAAAGCTTTCCAGAATTGTGGAATGGTTTTCGAGAAGAGGTCAGATCCAGGAAGAATTGGGAGAGCAAATTGCAGATTTCATCGAAGACATCATCAAGCCGAAGGCATTGGGAGTGGTGATTGAATCCAAGCATTATTGCATGATAGCCCGAGGGGTGAATGAGTCAGAAGAAAAGGCATCAATGGTCACTTCAGTCATGCGCGGAATTTTGCGCGATGAATTACCATTGCGCAATGAATTCCTCACATTGATTCGAGAATGAAATCAAAGAATGCAATCCACATTCCGGATAATCATCGAGAAGTGCCTTTTTGGGAATCCGGACTTCTTGTTGCCGGTATAGATGAAGCCGGAAGAGGCTCTCTAGCCGGTCCTGTCGTTGCAGCTTCGGTTGTTTTTCCGAAGGGACTAAGCAATGAAATGTGCTACAGAGATTCAAAGATTATGTCTGCCGAAGAGCGTGAAAAGGCTTTCGAAAGCATACTTTCACAAGCAATTGAGGTTGGAATTGGGATTGTGGAAGAGGATATTATAGACTCAATAAATATCAGAAATGCGACTCTTGTGGCGATGCAGGAGTCGCTTTCTTGTTTACAGACCAAAAATCTTCATGTATTGATTGATGGAAATCATTTTGAGCATGATACATTGCCATTTACAACCATTGTTAAAGGGGATTATCATTGCTTTTCCATAGCAGCTGCTTCGATTATTGCCAAAGTAACCAGGGACAGAATAATGCAAGAACTCGACGGGAAAGTCAGTTCACTTTATTATTTTGCACAAAATAAAGGTTATGGTACGACAAAACACAGAGAAGCAATCGTCAAACATGGCCCTTCCGCTTATCATCGTCGAACATTTCTCGGCAAGATTTTAGGAAATGACAAGTTATCTTTTTAAAGGCATTCGCATCATCAGCCCAAATGAGGGCATAGATGAAACTCGTGATCTCATGATTGATCAGCGCGGCATCATTTCTTATCCAAATCACATTCTTGAGCAACAGCCAAATCTCACCATTATAGATGCGAAGGGATATCTTGCAGCGCCCGGTTTTGTGGACATGCATGTTCATTTGAGAGAGCCAGGTCAGGAATACAAGGAAACAATCGAAACAGGAACAGCAGCTGCCGCAAATGGCGGATTCACTGATGTTGTGTGCATGCCAAATACTCAACCCGCTATTGATAGCCGAATAGTCCTCGATTATATCAAAAACAAGTCAAAAGGAAATATTGTCAATGTCCACGTTTGTGCATCAACGACCATAGGGAGAAAAGGAGAATTGCTCACTCCGATGATAGAATTGATGGAAGCAGGCGCGGTGATGTTTTCCGATGATGGTTCATGCGTTGAATCTCCGGAGATGATGCGTAGAGCATTTGATTATTTGGCACCATTTGACGGATTATTGACACAGCATTGTGAAGAGCATAGCCTTACTCGTGATTTTGTCATGCATGAGGGAGAAGTATCCGCTGAATTGGGTGTGAAAGGATATCCATCTATTGCAGAAGAATTGATAGTCTCACGAGACATCCAACTTGCTCGGTATTGCGGAAATAGAAGATACCATGTATCTCACATGAGCACGCACGGGAGCGTACAACTTGTACGTGAAGCAAAAGAAAGAGGTCAAAGAGTCACTTGCGAAGTAACACCGCATCACTTCATGATGACACATGAGGCAATCAAAAAGCACGGCACTCAGGCAAAAATGAATCCTCCTTTGCGTGAACAATCAGACATCGAAGCAATATTACAGGGATTGGCGGATGGCACCATTGATGCAATCGCCACAGATCATGCACCTCATGCAGAACATGAAAAGCATTGCGAGCTTGCTCTGGCAGCTAATGGAATTTTAGGTTTAGAAACTTGCATTGGTTTAACAATTAAACATTTGGTTCAAACTGGAATAATCACCCTAAGCCGTATGATTGAATTACTTTCGATTGGACCTCGCGCCATCTTGAAATTGCCTCAACCATCATTGGCAGATGGCGCCTTGGCTTGTTTGACAATCATTGATCTGGAAGCACAATGGACACCAATTCCGGAGACATCAAAATCAAAATCACAAAACAGCCCTTTCTTTGGAACCGAACTTATTGGAAAGCCTGTATTTGTATTTAATAATGCTCAAGTGGTAGGATCGGAACTCTAAATGCTTGTAATTTCAATGGTTGCATCAATTATATGTTCTTATGGCTTGAGCTTGGAGAATTTGTCCATATCTCAATATTGATATCTTTGCAATTTCTTTTTGGTGATGACTGCGATACCATGTATTTTAGTGGCGTCAAAGTGAAGCAGCATCACTGTTGATTTGAATACAATTTTACTGATACATTATGAAAAAATTGTTTCTCTCTCTACTTCTCACGATAGTTTTCATTCCGATTACCATGCTTATGTCTGGTTGTAATGTGAAAGGATTTTTCACCAATTACACAGACGACCCTGTCTATGAGTCTCCAATTGCGGAGGATGCTTCTGCAGGTAAGGGTGGTGCGGATGCAGCAGATGCCTCCCCAGGAGCAACCACATTTAAGCAAGTTTGTGCGACATGTCATCAGGCAAAAGGACAAGGTGTTCCCGGAACATATCCTCCATTGGCTGGTTCTGCATTGGCTCAGAATGCAGATGCTTCTAAGCCCATTCGCATAGTATTGCATGGATTTCAAGGTCCTATTGAAAGAAATGGCAAAACGTATAATGGCGTCATGGCTGCATGGTCTCAATTGTCAGACCAAGAAATTTCAGAAGTGTTGACCTATGTTCGTTCAAGCTGGGGTAATTCCGGAAGCCCTGTTACAGTTGATGAAGTGAAGGCAGTCAGAGATCAAACATCCGGAAGATCCTCTGCATATACAGAAGCCGAATTAAACTGATTTTTATATTCACCCTAATAGTGGCATATCACAATGAGTTTTGATGTTTCGAAAGCGATGGAGTGGGCTTATAAAGACATGCTCACCTTTTTTCCTGAAAATGTCAGCACATTTGGAAGCGAACTCGATGAATTGTTCGCAATGATATATTATGCCTCGGTTGCTATCTTCTTTATCACATATGGAATTTTGATTGCCTTCATTATTATGTATAGGCATCAAGAAGGAAGAAGAGCATACCATTATCATGGCAATAATCTCATGGAATTCACATGGACATTATTGCCTACATTTCTTTTTGCCGGTATCGGCTTATGGAGTGATGATGCTTGGACAAAATCGAAGTCTGCATATAGGGTTCCCAATCCTGATGTAACGATTGATGTCTTGGGTTATCAATCCGGATTTGGTTGGCAGTTTCGTTATCCCGGACCTGATGGTGTATTTGGTAAAAAAGATCGCAATCAGATTAGTACAGCCAATCCATTTGGTATAGATTCAAATGATACCAAAGGAAAAGATGATTTGGTGATTATCAGTCCCGGTGGCGCTCGCCCGGTAGAAGCACATTTGCCAATTAACAAGAATGTATTGGTGAACCTTTCTTCCAATGATGTATTGCACAGTTTCTTTTTACCCAATTTCAGGGTGAAGCAGGATGCAGTTCCGGGTCAGTGGATCAAGGTTTGGTTCAATGGAACAAAAGCCGGCAGATATGAGATAGCATGTGCCGAGCTTTGTGGTTCAGGACATTATAACATGCGTGGTTTGTTGATCATGGATTCACAGCAAGACTATGATGCTTGGCTTGATCAGCAGTATAAACTCAAAAAACCGGAAGCAGCACCTTCTGCAGATACGACTGCAACATTGGCGGCAGCACCTGATTCCACAAAAACTAAGAAAAATTAACCATTAACGAATACCATTGGTGGTACATATGCAAACGGCAATCGCTCATGCACATGAAGCTCACGGACACGATGCACATGGAGATCATGCTCATCATCACGATGTCTCGTTCATAAGAAAATACATTTTCTCAACCGACCACAAGGTTATCGCAAAGCAGTTCATGCTTGCTTCGCT
>Ga0129333_10000393_pt1 | contig 34708 bp, 50 predicted proteins | sample CPB6_08_DNA_FD_94474 | JGI IMG/M metagenome (GOLD analysis project Ga0129333, IMG submission 94474) | Freshwater to marine salinity gradient microbial communities from Chesapeake Bay, USA - CPBay_Sum_0.6_0.8_DNA | ecosystem: Environmental > Aquatic > Marine > Coastal | place: USA: Chesapeake... | reverse complement strand
TCACGGCCTTCACGCTGGCGCTGAACGGTGCCACGGCGGCCTATGGTGACCCGACCACATTGGCGGCTGAAGACTTTTTCCGCATGCGCTTCGTGCAGGCCACCAACTCCTGGTATCGGATCGCCTGATCATGGCTGCCAAGAAAGACCCACGGCTGGAGCGCGTAGGCGTCGAGGGCTTCAACAAGCCCAAGCGCACGCCTGGGCATCCGACCAAGTCGCATGTCGTGGTGGCCAAATCTGGCGACCAGGTCAAGACGATCAGGTTCGGCCAGCAGGGCGTCTCTGGCAGCCCAAAAAAGGAAGGCGAGTCCAAGGCAGACAAGGCCAGGCGCGAGTCGTTCAAGGCCAGGCATGCCGGCAACATCGCCAAGGGAAAGATGAGCGCTGCCTACTGGGCAGACAAGGTGAAGTGGTGAGGCCATGCAGATTCCAATCCTGAACGGCATCTACACCGACAACGGCCCGGACTTCCGCACGTCCTACCCGGTCAACATGGTGCCGGTGCCAAAGAACAGCGGCATCAGCTCTGGCTTCTTGCGTCCTGGAGACGGCATCGTAGCCAACGGCAGCGGCCCTGGCATCGACCGCGGCGGCATCAACTGGAACGGCACCTGCTACCGAGTCATGGGCACCAAGCTCGTCACCGTGTCGAATACGGGCGCTGTGACCATACTGGGTGACGTTGGAGGCCCGGTCAACACGCTGGTGTCCTTCGACTACAGCTTCGACCGCCTTGCCATCGCATCTGGTGGCAGGCTGTACTACTGGAACGGCGCACTCACGCAAGTGACCGACCCGGACCTTGGTGTGGTCCTCGATGTGGTCTGGGTGGACGGCTACTTCATGACCACAGATGGCACCAGCCTGGTGGTGACTGAACTGACTGACCCGACCCAGGTCAACCCGCTGAAGTACGGCTCCAGCGAGGTCGATCCTGATCCTGTGGTGGCGCTGGTCAAGCTGCGCAATGAGGTCTACGCACTAAACCGCAACACCATCGAGGTATTCGACAACGTGGGCGGCGACTTCTTCCCGTTCCAGCGCATCGACGGCGCGCAGATTCAGAAGGGCGTCATCGGCACGTTCGGCTGCTGCGTCTTCATGGAGCAGGTGGCCTTCCTGGGCAGCGGCCGCAATGAAGCGCCAGGCATCTACATGGGAGCCAACGCCACGGCCACCAAAATCAGCACGCAGGAGATCGACGAGATTCTGCTGCAGTTCACTGAGGTTCAGCTCGTCACGGTCAAACTGGAGGCGCGCAACGACAAGGCGCACCAGCACCTCTACGTCCACCTGCCGGACCGCACGCTGGTCTATGACGCAGCGGCCAGCGAGGCGCTGGGCGAGTTGGTCTGGTTCACGCTGACCACCAGCCAGGTCGGCTTCAGCCAGTACCGTGCGCGCAACCTGGTCTGGGCCTATGACAAGTGGCTGGTCGGTGATCCGCAGTCGACCAACATCGGCTACCTGGTCGACACCATTGGCACGCATTGGGGTCAGAAGGTGCGCTGGGAGTTCGGCACGCTGATTGCCTACAACGAGGGAAATGGCGCACTGTTCCACGAGATGGAGCTGGTCAGCCTGACAGGCCGCGTGGCGCTGGGCGTCGACCCAATCATCACCACCAGCTACAGCCTGGACGGCCAGTCATGGAGCCAGGATCGGCCACTGCGCGCCGGCACCACCGGCAACACCAAGAAGCGCCTGGCGTGGTTCCAGCAGGGCAGCATGCGCAACTGGCGCATCCAGCGATTCCGCGGCGACAGCGATGCGCATCTGGCCTTCGCGCGCCTGGAAGCGCAGATTGAAGGGTTGCTGTACTAATGGCCACCAATCCACGCATCCCGCCACTCAACTTGACACGAGATCAGCTCGCCACGTTCTTGAAGGACTTCGAGCAGATCAAGCAGTTCGAGAATCTGTTCGCGGTGGCGGCTTCCATTGCGCCAGACGAGGTGCAGGCCGTCAACATTTTGGCCGGCAATGCCGATGCCAAGGCTGTGCAAGCACTCGGGCAGATCGCTGCTCTGGCGCAAGAGGTTGCAGTCTGCTGCTCAATCAGCGACATCAAAGGCACGCAGGCTCTGGATCAGATCGCCATGCTGGCGCAGGAAACTGCAGTCAGCATTGCGTCAGCAGAGAACAAGGCCAACCAGGCGATGGCGCTGCTGTCCAGGTTGGCTGAGGCTGTCGAAGGGCTGCAGATGCTGCCACCGAAGCGCGAGTTCAAGCGCAGCCGGTATGGTTCGTTCTACGACACCACCACGCAGACAGCAACGGCCATCAACACGGCCAAGGCCATCACATTCAACACCACAGACCTGAGTCATGGTGTGTACCTTGGCACGCCTACATCTCGCGTCTACGTCGACACAGAAGGCATCTATAACTTCCAGATTTCCGTCCAGCTCGACTCCACAGTCGCAACGGCTGAAGAGTTCTATGTGTGGTTCAGGCTCAATGGAGTGGATGTCACTAATTCAGCCAGCCAGGTGCGCGTTCAAGGCAACAATGCTGAAGTGTTTGTGGCGCTGAATTTCTTCTTCAATTTGAAGGCTGGAGATTACGTCGAGGTCATGTTTAGCGTGAGCAATCTCGGCGTGCAGTTGCTGGCCTCTGGAGCTGTGGCACCACATCCTGGCATCCCATCCATCATTCTCACCGTCGCAAACAACATCGGAGGTATCCAATGACCGTCATCGTAAAAACCCTAGTGCCTCCCAAGCAGATGGAGGCCGTGCAGACCACGCAGTACACGGCAACGGCTGCCAAGGCGCTGATCGACAAGGCCACAGTCACCAACACCGACACGGTGAACCGCACGTTCAGTGTGAATTTGGTGCAGGTCGGTGGTGTGGCTGGCAATGCCAACCTGATTATCGACGACCGCACTGTCGTGCCTGGCGAGACCTATCTCTGCCCTGAGCTGGTTGGCCAGGAACTTGACCCCGGCGCTTTCATCAGCACCATTGCCAGCAATGCCACGTCATTGACGCTGCGCATCTCTGGCCGAGAGATCACCTGAAGGAGTCCATGATGGAAGACGCAAAAATGCCCAAGATGATGTTGGCCGGCTTCGGCGGCATCCCCTACGAGGAGCCATTCATCACGGCTGCCGAAAACAAGAAGAACACCCAAGTGGTGATCGACGACTGGATGCTTGGCCCTGAAAATCCAAGCAACGAGCGCGGAGCCAACAAGCCCTACTGGATGGCACTGGCCAAGGCCATGCAGGTTGACGAGGCCGAAGCTCGTCGTCGGCGCTGCTCCAACTGCGAGTATTACGACAACTCAGTCATGACCCAGGTCAAGATGGACAAGATTCCCTGGAACCAGTGGGACGTGGGCGCAGGCTTCCGCGGCTACTGCAACAAGTTCGACTTCATCTGCCACGATTTGCGCTCTTGCCAAGCCTGGGAAGAACGCGAGTTCGAGGAAGATTGACCAAATGGCAGATTGTGGGAAAATGAGGGCGCTGAGTCTATCGGGCCACCAGCAGCTCATCCGACCATTGGAGGGTTGCGCGCATGGGAAGTTCTGAGTGGCTCAAAGAGAACCTGCAAAAGGTTCTGGCGCTTCCTGCGCCGGCCACTGAGTGGCTGATGATGCTCTGGGGTGCCATCCAAGTTTTTGATGACGTGGCTGATGGCGATCCTGTCGAGCGCGAAGACCTCAACGCAGCCATCTGGAACACTTTGGTCGGCATGAACCAGAACAGCTTCTGGGCTGCCAATTCCATCACCCTTGCGCCTATTGTGGCGACCATGATCCTGAAGTGGCAAGGCTCCGACCAGGCCGAGCGCGCAGGCAATGCTGATGCGCGCTCTTACGTCTGGCGCGCTGGCTACTACGATGTGGTGATGATGGTGGTGGCACTGTGCCACGGCACCAAGTACGCCACAGACAATGCCCACCTGGTCATGGCGCTGTACGGTGAAACACTCGAAGACTACATGAAGGAGTTCAGCCATGCCTGATCCAGTAACCGCACTGGTCGTCGGCGGCACACAAGTCGTCGGCGGCATCATGCAAAGCAATGCGGCCAGTGAGGCTGCTGGCGCACAAGTCGCTGCCAGCGAAGCTGGCATTGCAGAACAGCGTCGACAGTTCGATGCTGTCCAAGAGATTCTCAAGCCCTACGTCACGGCTGGCACAGGTGCCATCACTGGCCTGCAGCCCTATGCGGCAGCCGGTGCTCCTGCGCTGGAACAGCAGCAGGCACTGCTTGGCCTGCGTGGACCAGAGGCCCAGCAGGCTGCCATCGCAGGCATCGAACAGGGCGCAGGATTCCAATCTCAAGTTCGCATGGGAGAAGAGGCGCTGCTGCAGCGTGCTTCGGCCACTGGCGGCTTGCGTGGCGGCAACATCCAGGCGGCCCTAGCTCAGTTCAGGCCTCAGATGCTGCAGCAAGAGATCGAGAAACAGTACGGCCGTCTCGGCGGCCTGACTGCACTTGGCCAGACCACTCAGCAGAACATTGCACAGCTTGGCCAGGCATCGGCTGCTGGCACGGCTACGGCCGGCCTACGCACTGGCGCAGACATCGCCAACCTGATGGGTCAGCAGGGCGCTGCACGAGCTGGCGCAGAGCTGGCTCAAGGTCAGGCATTTGCCAACGTGCTCAACCTGCCGGCCCAGTTCCTGGGCATGCAGTACGGTGCCAAGGTCGGCACGCCAGGTTTCAGCAACATCTTCAGCGACATCCGACTGAAGAAAGACATCACGCGCGTAGGCACCAGGCCGGACGGCCTTGGCGTCTACGAGTTCGAGTATGTCTGGGGTGGCGGCCGGCAGGTCGGCCTGATGGCGCAGGAGGTGATGGGCGTCTATCCTGAAGCTGTTGGCGAGTCCGGTGGATACCTCACCGTCGACTACAGCAAGGTATAAGGGAGCCTGACATGGTCCAGCCAATCAACTACCAACTGAACGTCCAAAGCCCATTCGAGGCGGCGCTGTCCGGCTTCAAGATCGGAGCCACCATTGCTGACATTTCTGCGCAGCGCCAGGCTCAGGAGGCCGACTTGCAGCGCAGGCAAACGCTGCAGACGCAAGTCACGGCACTGATCAACAATCCGAACCCGACAGCGCGCGACTTCACCAATGTGGCCATGCTGCTGCCAAAGGCTGAAGCTGACAGCATGCGCGCCAACTGGGAGACGCTGTCCAAGGATCGCCAAGACAACGAGCTGCGCTTCGGTGGCCAGGTCATGTCGGCCTTCAGCTCGAACCAGCCTCAGATCGGCATTCAGCTCTTGCGCGAGCGCGCCACGGCTGAACGCAATGCCGGCCGCGAGCAGCAGGCCAAGGCTTACGAGACCTGGGCACAGATGGCCGAGGTCAGCCCACAGAGCGCTCAGAAGACCATCGGCATCATGCTTGCTGGTGTGCCTGGCGGAGACAAGGTGTTGGAAGGCTCGATCAAGGCGCTGAAGGCACCGGCTGAGATTCGCACTGGCGAGGCTGGTGCAACCAAAGAAGAGCTGATCACGGCCAACACTCCAACCCGCCTGACGCTGGAGAACACGCAGACCGCGGCCAACATTCGCAATCTGGACAGCCAGATCGCAGACCGTGCTGGCCGGCTGGTGCTGGATCAGAATCGTCTGAAGCTGGACCGCGACCGCTTGCAGTCCGATGTGGAGCTGAAGCTCTTCGAGCTGAACCAGAAGGGCGGCCAGCTCGATCCGAGCGCCACCAAAATCGTCAACGAATCCGCGGTGGCTGCAGTTGCTGGAGAACAGTCTGCCGGCCGCATGTTGGACCTGGCGTCCAGGCTAGAGCAGCAGGGTGGTGGTTATGGCGCGGCCAGCGGCATCAATGCCTGGCTGCGCAACGCCACTGGCAACCAGGACGCATGGACGCAAACCCGTCAGGAATATGTCAGGCTGCGCAATACGCAGGCCATCAAGTCGCTGCCTCCTGGTCCGGCCACTGACCGAGACATCGAGCTAGCTCTGAAGGGCTTCCCGGCTGAAAACGCAGACGCCAAGACTGTCGCATCGTTCCTGCGCGGCATGGCCAAGATGGCACAGTACGAGGCAGTGTCTGAGGGTGCGAAGTCTGAATGGGTGAACTCGGTCGGCTCTCTTGGCCGTGCCACCCGCGACATTGAAATCGGTGGCATCCAGGTTCCCAAAGGCACCACCTATGTGGACTTTGCGCGCCAGTTCATGGAGCAGCGTGCGCAAGACTTGGCGGCAGCTCAGGCAGGACGTGCTGTGTCGAATCGAGGCTACATGCGCTGGGCCAATCCTCAGACTGGCGCTGTGCCTGGTGGCGCAGGCGGCCCACAAGTTCCACCTGCTGAAGGTCAACGGTAATGGCCACTCAACAAGTCCCAACCAGCTACAAAGACCCGTTCTGGTCTGACCTGGCAGCCAGAACCGAGCAAAAACTCGGGCTGCCAGAAGGCCTGCTGGTCTCGGTGCTCACCCGCGGTGAGCGCTCCAACGCTGACCAGGTGTCAGAGGCTGGCGCTCGCACGCCATTTCAGATCATCCCAGCCACCCGCAAGGCAGTGCTGGACAAATACGGCATTGATGCCTATCTCAGCCCAGAGAACGCGGCCGAGGCTGCTGGCAGACTGCTCAAGGAGTCGCTGGACCGCAACCAGGGCAACATCGTGCTGGCGGCTGCCGAGTACCACGGAGGCACTGATCCCAAGAACTGGGGACCACGCACCAAGTCCTACATGCAGCGCGTCTCCCAGGGCGTGCGCGAGCTGACTGCGCAGACCGTGCCTGCACAGCAGGCAACCATTGCGGAGGGCGGCACGGTCAGCACGTTTCAACGTGCTCTTGGTGCCAGCAGCATGGCTTCTGTACCGCAGGATGCGATCTCCAGGGTCTACCAGGCCTACAGCACCGGACAGATGACGCCAGAGGAGTCGGCCGAGTTCGAGGCCGATGTCAAAGCTGGCACGATCATGCTGCCACGCGGCGCTGCGCTGCGCGGCCAGGCCAAGCCCCAAGGCGCGCGAGCCACTATCCCTGAACTACCGGCCCCTGTTCTGGAAGCCTACCGCACAGGCCGCATGACGCGCGACGAAATGATGGAGCTGGAGCGCGATGTGGCCAATGGCATGGCCAGGGTGCCTGCCGGCTTCCAGCTCCAGAAGACCGAACCGATGGGCGTGCTGGGCGGCATCCGCGAGGCCGTCACCGGCACTGAGCGTGCCACTCCGACGACCGAGGCGCTGCCAGACTGGGCAGGCATGCCGGAGCTGAACACCTTCAGCATGGCCAGCTTCAAGTCGGCCCTGGGCACGATGATGACCAACCCGGCCGAGACGGTCCAGGTCATCCAGGCCAACTTCCCTGGCGTCAAAGTGGCGCAGGACGAGAAGGGCAACTTCGTGCTGCAGTCGTCCATCGACGGCCAGTTCTACGCCATCAAGCCTGGCTTCCAGGTCAGCGACATCCCTCGCGCTGCTGGCGCGCTGGCGGCCTTCACGCCTGCTGGACGCGCGACCACCATTCCTGGTGCTGTCGTGGCCGGTGGCGCAACCCAGGCCGGCATCGAGGCCACACAGGATGCCACTGGCGGCCGATTCGACACTGGCGAGGTGGCACTGGCTGGCGCACTTGGCGGTGCTGGCCAGGCCGTCACACGCATTCCACAGGCCGTCAGAGCTATCCGCGGTGGCGAGGTGCCACCTGTGCCTGCCGCAGCGCCTGGCGCGGCTCCTGTGGCTCCTGGTGGGGCTGCTGCAGCCCCTGTGACGCCTGCAGCAGCGGCTCCTGGCGCTCCGATGGGCACAGCGATGGCTCCGGCAGTGCCTGTGGCCCCTGCGGCTGCGGCAGCTCCAGCAGCCGGACCCGCCATGATGACGGCCGAAGAGCTGGCAGCAACCACTCGCCAGGCGGCCGGTGGCGGCTTTGGCGCAGGCCGAGCCACCACGATCCTGGCCGGTCAGGCCGCACCTGACCCCAAGGTGCTGGAGGCTGCGCGCAGGCTCAAGATCGAGCAGTATCTGCAGCCGGACCACCTGACCTCGAACCAGGCCTACCGTGAGCTGGCGCAGGCCGTCAAGTCGGTGCCTGGCAGCCAAGCTAGGGCAGCCGAGGTGGCTGGTCTGGAGCAAGTCGGCAAACAGGCCGACGATTTGATCGCTCGCATCGGCGGCATGACTGATCTCAGCCGGATGAACCAGGCGGTGCGAACCAATCTGTCGCAGACGGTGGCAAACCTTGAGCGCAAGGCCAATACAGCCTACGATGACCTGCGAAACAATGTGCCGGCCCAGACCCGCGGCCCTGCTGACAACGTGCTGACATTCGTCGAGCAGCGTGCGCTGGACCTGGACGGCCCACAGAACCTCTCCAGCCTGGAGAAGTCGGTGCGGCGCAAGTTGACTCCGCGCGAGATCAAGGACGAGGCCGGCAACGTGGTCAACATGCGTTATCCGACCTATGCGCTGATCGATGACGTGCGGCGCGACATCGGCGCGGCTGCGCGCCAGCAGGGACCATTCGCAGATGCCGACACTGGCCTGGCCAAGCGCCTGTATGCACTGATCGATGATGACCAGTTCAGCCTGGCAGAGACGGTCGGCCTCGGCGAGCAGTACCGTCTGGCCAAGAGCCTTGTGGCCATGCGCAAGGGCTTCGAGGACGACATGGTGTCGCTGTTCGGCAAGCAGCTCGACCAGAGTCTGGTCACCAAGCTGTCGACGGCCACCCAGGCGCTGACCAAGGGCGATGCTGACAAGCTGGTCAACATCCTGAAGGCCATCCCGCAGGACATGCGCCAGATGGTGGCGGCCTCGGCCCTGAACACGGCCTTCGGCAAGGCCACGCAGAACGGTGCGCTGAACTTCAACACCTACGCCAACTGGTACGAAGGGCTGCTGCAGAACAAGCAGGCCTATGCGGCGCTGATGAACAACCTTCCGCAGCCGTCCAGGAAAGCGCTGTCGGACCTCTACCGAGTGGCCGACAACGTGCGCAAAGCCACCCGCGAGCGCATCACCACCGGCCGCATCCAGGCCGTCCAGCAGGAGCTGCAGGGCGCTGACACGCTGGTAGGCAACATCTTCAACGTGGCCAAGCGTGCAGCCATCGGTCTGCCTGCTGAGGCGGCCACCACGGCAGTCGGCCTGCCTGGTGCTGGCATTGCATCAGGCCTGACGGCAGCCCTGACCAAGGGCGTCAAGACCGAAGTGGCCAAGGTTGCAGACGAGCTGATTGCCTCGCCTGAGTTCCAGCGCCTGGCGGTGGAAGGCGCAACCAGGACAACCCCAAGCCAGGCCGCGGTGCGAGCTGTGGCACTTTCAGGCGCATTCAGGCGCTTTGCCGATGCGGCCAAGATGCCGCGTGAGTTGAGCTGGCGCGAGCGCTGGCTTGTGCAATCCATGCAAGCTGCAGGACAATTTGACCAGAATCAGGAGAGATGAGGATGACACGATGCTTGCAACCCTTCGCAAATGGATCGCACGGCTGCTTGCGTGGCTTCGGTCATGCTTCCGATCTGAACCTGAACCAATCCAAGGAGAACCAGTAATGTCCGCACTTTCCATTCAGCCAACCTATCCGATCTTCACGGACATTGATGGCCAGCCTCTTGAGGATGGCTACATCTGGATTGGCCAGGCCAACCTTGACCCACAAGTCAACCCCATCAACGTCTTCTGGGACGCAGCATTGACGCTTCCTGCTGGCCAACCGATTCGCACGCTGGCTGGTTATCCTTCCAATAATGGCACACCTGCGCGCCTGTATGTCAACAGCGACTACAGCATCCGAGTGATGAACAGGAACGGCAGCGTGGTGTACAGCGCGCCGACTCCGACTGAGCGATACAGCGATGCAGTGATCACCAGCATCAATGCGAGCGAGGTCGAATATGACCCGGCTGGTTTAAATGCAGTTGCGACAACTGTTCAGGCCAAGTTGCGCGAGACCGTCAGCGTCAAGGACTTTGGCGCAGTTGGTGATGGCGTCACTGACGACACTGCTGCATTCAATGCAGCTATCGCCACCGGCAAGCGCGTGTTTGTTCCTGCTGGAACTTACTCTGTGGCCGATATTGCAGTCGTCAACAGCTTGTGCGTCGAGGGCGAGAAAACACTGGCTTCTCCTTCTATTTTGGAAGTGCGCACCAGCAACTCTGGTGCCTTTACACACACCTCTGCCGGCTTTCTTTTCGACATCACAATTTCCAACCTGACGATTCGCGCAGCAGGCGGTGTGACAGGAGCGAGAGCGTACAAGCAAATAGACAAGTCCACCTATAGCGCCTACGTCATTTTCTCTGGTCTTGAGACAGATCAGAACTTGCAAATTGCCTACGACGGATTCTTCATCTTCACACGATGGGAAAACTGTCGTGATGGATATGTTGGCTCTCCTGTTGTTGGTCAAACTCACCATGGCATCAACAGCAATCCAGCAGTTTATGGCCAAGCTGTCCAAACCAATCTGAACCAGATCACCAACTGCCAGTTCTTTAGAAGCTCGCATCCGAACGGCGCAATTGATATTTCCTACGGCGACCGTTGGGATATTCGCGGAACAGACTTTGAAGCATGTAGCACTCGCGCAATTTACGCGCTTGGTGTTTTTGGCATCCATGTCACTGGCTGCTGGTTCGAGTCGTGCGATTCCACCAGTGTGATTTTTGTCTCTGACAGCCCGGCCCCGAACCCGCAGGGTGTTCGGATGCTGGAGGTGGACAACTGCTTCTGCTTGCCAGCACCGGGCACTCTCAGCTTTGTGGCTGGTTTCGGTGATTCTTTCGGAACCTACAGGAACATTGGCTTCATCCAAGTTCCGACGAACATGGTCTTCACCACTGCGGCAGAGGTGGAGCAACTGTCGAACGTCCTAGTGCTCTCTGGCACTCCGACTGCGTTCTTGACGAACACCAGCCAGCGCGTCACCAAGAGCAACATTCGCACTTCTGTGCTTGAGAACACGGTGATTTCTTCACCGAGCATGCAGAACATCAACGTCCTTCCGATTGGCCCATCTGGCCTTGACGTTGCCAATCTGTCTGACAACTACATTGGGACTGTTGATCCAAACCCAACGAATGCAGCGTCTGGACTTGGCCTTTTGACGACTGCTGTCGAATATACGCTTGGTGATGATTCTCAGTGGATTTGGTATTCGTTCAGCTCCAAGATGGTCAATTTCCTGCGCGGAAAAACCATCACTGTGGTTTTGAATGGATACGGTGTAGATGCCCTTATCGCGGATGGTATTGTTGCAGCAGTTTGGGACAGCGTAGTGCCAACGCAGGCTAATTCCAGTGCCACTGCTAGTGTGTCAAACCAGATCAATGTGGCCAATTTTAATTTACAAACAGGTCGTGTGACCTACACCGTTGGGGCTGGTGCCACATCACTGCATGTTGGATGGATCACTGGTGGCGACAACCCACTCAAGAAGGCAATCATCGAAACGATGGCCGTCTATCTTGGCGAGTATCGTCCGACAATTGGCAACCTGAGATAAGGAATCAAAATGCTGAAAACAGTATCTTCAATCACCAACGCAATCGGTGCCCTGAACTACAAAGGCACATGGAACGCCAGCACCAACACGCCAGCCTTGGCGTCTGGTGTCGGTACCAAGGGCGACTACTACGTTGTCAGCGTGGCAGGATCAACTGCGCTGGATGGCATCTCCACCTGGTATGTTGGGGATTGGGCGGCCTTCAACGGGTCTGTGTGGCAGCGTCTTGAGGGCGGTGTCGACGATCCGGCAGCATCTTTAAAGAGCAACAGCACCACCGGCCTGATGCAGATCACCGGCCCCGCTGCTGGTCAGACCAGAGTTGTCACCATCCCCGATGCCAACTCTACGATGGCTCGCACTGACGCGGCGCAGGCTTTCACCGGCTTGCAGACCTTTACCGAGTCAGTCAGTGTTGATGGAACGGCTGGCGCACCAAGCAGTGCTGAGATCACCAGAAGCATCAACGCTGGATATGCAATTGCGTCTGCCAGAGGAAACTGGGTAAAAGCGTCAGCATCTGGCGGCACACAATATGCTGCCTACAAGAACAACAGCAACAATGACTATTTGGTGTGGGACTTGGTGCTCGAAAACTGCTCTCAGATTGTTTGCAACTTCCTTGCAAGCAACCAATCAGATGGCGTTTCCAGAACCATGTCATCTGAATACTCAACAGACGGTGGAGCAACTTGGACAGCACTTGGCTCGGCAACTTTTAGTTCGAGTGGGGGGACACCTTTTGGTGGAACCATTACATTCAACGCTCCGAGAGAACTGATTTATCTCAAGGTCCGTGCGTTCTGGGCCAGTGGTGCTTTGATCAGTGATCTGATTGGCATCCGCAGCGTGGCGTTCACTCCAACTTGTACCAACCACTCGTTCTCCAAGTCGCTTGGCTAAAACCATCATTCAATCAAGGAGTCATCATGGCCACCAATTCCCAAATCGCATTCAACCCACAAGGCGAGACCGTCGTCATCGCGGCTGCTGTCGCTCCTCCGCTTGGCGTGCAGGTGCCGGTCTACGAGAAGTTCTCGGCTCACCAGGCCGGCCAAATGCGCATTGTCAATGCCAGCCAGAACACGGTGCATTTGGGCTTCGGACCGACTGCTGCCATCGCCCAGGCCAATGCCGTGGCGGCCACTGCAGGCAACCCGGCTCCCAGCATTCCTCTGGTAGCTGGTGCTGTTGAAATCTTGCGCTTCTCGGCTGGGTTGTATTTCTCTGGTGCGGCTGCTGGTGCCTCGACGGTCTACATGACCCCAGGCGAAGGCTTGTGATGGAGTCGGACACGATGCTGCAGGAACAACAAGAGGGCATTGACCTGGTCAAGTACGGTGTGCTCTGGCAGAAGGTCCAGGAGATGGACAAGAAGGTCGACAAGCTGGAGCGCAACATTGAGGAACTGCTGGCCCTGGCCAACAAGGGCAAGGGCGGCCTGTGGTTCGGCATGAGCATCGTGTCCGGCATCTCTGTTGTCGTTGGCTACATCATCAGCCTCTGGAAGCACTGATGCGCGAGCAGATCATGCAGATGGTTCGAGAGAACCCGAGAACAGTCAAAGACCTGGCTGAGGCTTTGGGCTTGTCCAAGCAGGACATTCTTGGCCATCTATCTGGTCTGCCTGTGCAGCAAGTCCGCACGGTCAGCCACAACGGTCGTGGCCGTCCTGTCGTTCTCATTCAATATGCTGCAAAGTAGGAGGCCAGCATGTACAAGCTCGGTCCTCGTTCTGTCGCCAGGCTCAAAGGTGTGCACGAAGACCTGGTGAAAGTTGTCGAGCGTGCCATCCAGATCACCACGGTGGACTTCACTGTGCTTGAGGGTTTGCGCGATCCGATTCGCCAGAAGAAGCTAGTCGAGGCAGGTGCCAGTCAGACACTGAACTCACGCCACATCACCGGACACGCAGTCGATCTTGGTGCTTGGGTTGACGAAGAAGTGCGCTGGGACTGGCCCCTGTATCACAAGATCGCAGCGGCCATGAAAGAGGCAGCCAAGGAGCTGGACGTGGCCATCGTCTGGGGTGGTGATTGGCGCACCTTCAAGGACGGCCCCCACTTCGAGCTAGATCGGAGAAAGTACCCATGATTGATCCGATGACTATCCTGGCTGCCTTCGGTCCTCTGGTTGTGGACCTCGGCAAGTCGCTGATCGGCCGCTACATCCAGACCGATGGCTACAAGCCAACCAACGTCGATGAGTACATCAAGGTGCGCCAGCTCGACATCGAGCTGTTCAAGGCCATGAACGATGCAGGCGGCACCAATCAGTCCTACCCTTGGGTGGAGGCCATCGTGCGGCTCATGCGGCCTGGCGTGGCGGTGATTGTGCTTGGCACTTGGGCCACGCTCAAGCTGAACGGGCAGCCGAGCGATGCGGTGGACAACTTCGCTGCAGCAGTTGGCTTCTACCTGTTCGGTGACAGGACGCTGTTCTACGCCAGGCGCAAGGGCTAAATCAAGACGGCTGGCGCTCGCCAGTCTCAAAGGCCTCCCGGCCGTCCATCGAATGATGCAGCCAGACGCCCTCATCCAGCGTAGGCTTGCACCAGCACGAGCCATTGGCCTCGTGCTCGCGCAGATCGTTCAGCGGCACCACATGCCAGCCTGCGCAGTTGCAGTCCCTGCCTTGGCGGCAGTTCTGGTTGCAGCTCACCGGCACATGCCTTCACCGTTGTAGGCAGGCCAGCCGGCCTGGCCTTTGGTCTGCTTCCACAGCTTGACCATCTCGCAGTATTCGGCCTGCTGGCGCTCGGCCTCCTCGAAGTCGGACTGGCCGACGATGCCCATTGCGATCAACAGGCCGATCAGGCCCAGGATGACGTGGTAGCGCTTGAGTTGCATGGTGGTCTCCTTCAGTCGGTCACGAGGCAGCCGTTCTCAATGCGCATGAAGCGCATCAGGTCCAGCTCGTTCACCACCTCGATGATGGCCTGCTGGGCGCGCTTGGTCAAAGCGCAACGCTGGCAGGTGGCCAGGATGCGCGCGGCCGTCTCGTGGTGGCCGAGGCTGTGGAAGTCGCGTGCCTTCTCGATCTCGCATTTCTGGGTCTTGTTCACGGTCAGCTCCTTGCTGGTTGGTTGCGATGGCCACATCTTACCACGATTTCCCACGATGAACGCAAGTAGGTGAAAACCCCTAGACCACCTCAACATCGTGCGGCTGCTTTCGGCCGTCCAGGATGGCGTGGATGCGCTTCTCGGTCAGGCGGTGGCACCTGATCATGATGCGTGCCGGCAGCATGTCCAGCAGCTCACCATAGTTGGCCAGGACGGTGCGCACAGCCTGGATGCCAGGACCGTCCAGCCTGATGGGTTTGCCTTCGCGCTTGTGACGCTGGCCGGCCACTGCCAGGCCGCGGATGGCGTCCATCAGCAGGCCGCTGGCGTCCTTGCAGACCTGCATCTCGACCACCAGGGTCTCCAGCATGTTGACGGCATCGCTGACGACACGCCAGTCCTCTCTGCCAGGCTCGGCGGCCGTCTCCAGGGCGTGTAGCCCCTGGTACATGCGCGTGAGCTGGTAGGTGCGCTGCTCCTGCGGCAGCGGCTCGCTGGCGCTGGCCATCAGCTCGTCCCAGTGGGTATAGGTCACCGGCCGGCCAGCCGGCCTGCGCTTGCCTGACTTCTTCATGGCGTGACAACGTCCACCAGGCTGATGGTGCCCTGCTCACGGTCCAAGAACACGGCGATGGCCGGAGGCCGCGGCCCACCGATGACCTGGCACGCAGCCAAGCTGATCGGTGAAGGCCGCAGCAGCGCCACCAGGATGTGGCGCTTGTCGTTCGGGCTGTCGGCAGCCATCAGTACGACCTCCAGACCTCGATCTCGACGATCCACAGGTACAAATGGAACTCGCCACGGTCGAACCCGATGGCGAAGTATGGCCAGCGGCGAGGAAACCACTGCACAGACAGGCGAGAACGCAGCTTCATGCGGCAGCCTCCTCGTGGCTCTTGGCCAGCCCCTGCTTGATGTAGTGCAGTACCTGGGCGGCCAGCGTCCTGGTGTCTGCGTCAGCCTGGCGGCGCAGCGCCAGCTCGACATCGGGCGGCACGCGGATCGTCAGGTATCGGTCCTTGACGGCCGAGGCCGACGACTTGGGAGTGGTCGGCGCTTTCATCAGTCGGTCATCCCTGGGTTGGCGATGGCTGCCTCCTCGAACATGTCGGCGGCGGTCTGGCCGGTGGCCAGCTCGACAGGCACGCCATGCGTCAGCAGGCTGACCAGGTCGTCTTGGCCGGCCACCTCGATGTCGAATCGGGTCTGGGCAGCATGCCGGATGGCCTGCGCCTGGTTGGCAGCGCGGATCAGGCGGTGCTTGTTGGTCTCGATGTCGGTGACCAGGTAGATGCGAGTGCTCATTGGGTTCCTTGGTTGGTGGTGAAAAAGGCGCTGATCTGTTGCTTGGCATGATCCGCACCTTTTCCCACTATAACCCAATATCCCACACCTTCCAAGTATTTGATCCAGTCCTTTTGCTCTGGGCTGAGGCTGCCACCCTTGGCGCGCTTCATCTCGACCCACAAGCGCCAGGCCGGCACGAACAGGTCAGGCACGCCAGAGGCCACGCCTTCGGCCTTCAGGCGGCCGGCAGTGGCCTTGCTGCGCGCGCCACCATTGGGAATGGCGTGGATGCGCACGCCTGGCCAGGTCTGCCGAAACCAGCGCACCAGCTCGCGCTGCTCCTCATGCTCAGTGGGCAGGCGCTCGGTCAAAATGGCACCTCTGGCTCCCACTTGTCGCAGGCATCAACTGTCGCGGCGAAGTCTTCTGGTGGTGTCATGTTGAACTCAAAGCATGTGCCATGATGGTCGTAGAGTTCGCAGGTGTGGCAGCACTTGGGTGGTCCAGCCTGGACCCATTCACGCCACTGGATCAAGAACTCTGGTTCTGGTGGTCTGGTGCTCATGATCAGAACTCCTTCCACAGTTCATTGAACACATCCAGAACGCGGTGATCACGCACCTGCATGCCTTCTCCACTTTCGTGGCCAAGCCAGAAGCTGTGCTCGTCGTAGCGCTTCAAGTAGAACGACCCTATGGTGACCATCTCATCGCTGCGTCTGCTCTGCAGCTCCCACAGCGCATCCAGCCACATAGCTGCAGGCAGCGTGACGGACTCGCATCCGGCAGCGCGCTTTAGGTGTTCTTCAACGTCGATCATGTTCTCTCCTTTGTTCATGCCTCCACCAGAAGTACGACATGTCCCTTGTGTCTAACTCCCACAAATGCATGCCAGTCAGTGCTTTCTGGCATGTCCGAAACTTGCGCATGGCCTTCATCAGAATCTGGCGCACACGCTCCTGAGTCCTGTCCATCTCCTGGCCTGCCTCGCGCAGCGTGCAGTTGTCCAGCACGCACAGCGCCACAGCCCACTCCTCGATCTCTGTCAGTGGCGTGATGGCCACCAGACGCCTGGCAAAGTCCTGGCGCAGCACCAGATCAGGGTCAGTGCATATCGGCCAGTAGGTATCCACCGGCTCGCACGGCTCAGGCTCGATGTGGCGGCTGTACCAGAGCTTCTTCACCTCGCTGGACAGGTTGGCCACACCCAGCTTGCCATAGTGCTGCAAGGCGCGGCCTCGGCTCATGCCCAGCTCCTCTTGATGACTCGGTGGAACTTCCCGTCCATGCGGTACTCGATGGCCTTGGGCGGCCTGCTGCCATTCATCTGCGTGGCCAGGTACTCCAGGCCTTCGCTGTCGCTCATGCGCTCGGCCTCGGCCAGGTGCGCGCCTGACGAGTTGGCCATCGTGAAGAGCTGCTGCAGCGCACGCTGGCCGGCATACCCTTCATGCAGCACCGGCAGGTACTCGGTGATGGGCTTGTCCGACAGGCTGCCATAGTAGGTGCAGGACAGCATCTCCTTGCCTGATGCGCGACTGACGTGCTTGCGCCAGCTCCAGGAAGTGACCTCCAGGTCGCTGCCTTCCAGGCCCATGATGTCGTCATTGCGCAGTTCCAGCTTCTTGCGCTCAGGCTCAGGGAATGGCGTCAGGCACGCAGGGCAGATGGCCACGGCAATGGCGCACAGCTCGCCACAGTTGTCGCAGACCTTGACTGGCGCTTCCCCGTTGCCATCTCCAGCCTTCTTGGGCGGCTGCACGGCCGTGATCGGCCCATGCGTTGCCACCACGCCAGCGAAGTCCAGCACCAGACAGTGGTCGACGTGGCTCTTGACCCGCATGCCGCGGCCGGCCATCTGGACGTACAGGCTGGCCGACATGGTCGGGCGCAGCATGGCAATCAGGTCGATGTCAGGGTAGTCAAACCCGGTGGTCAGCACGTTGGCATTGGTCATGGCGCGCAGCCGGCCGGCCTTGAACTCGGACAGCAGGCGCTCGCGCTCCTTCTTCGGCGTCTCGCCAGTCACGCACTCCGCGGCCACGCCACGCTGGCGCAGGACTTCGGCCACATGGTGCGCGTGCTTGACGCCAGTACAGAAAAGCAGCCAGGCCTTGCGATCTCCAGCCAGTTCGATGATCTCGCGCACCACCTTCTGGTTGTTGTCGGCGGTGTCGACGGCTGCCTGCAGTTCGGACTCGATGAACTCGCCACCACGCTTGTGGACGCCAGTGGTGTCCAGCTTGGCCTTGGTGACCTTGCTGCGCAGCGTGGCCAGGTAACCCTTGAACACCAGCTCCTCGATGCTGACCGGCTCGATCAGGTCGTCGAACAGCGCAGGCTTGTCGGTGATCAGGCCGTGCCCCAGACGGTATGGCGTGGCCGTCAGGCCGATGACCCGCAGCGCAGGGTTGATGGCCTTCAGGTCGGCCAGAAACTGGCGGTATCCGCCTTCGTCCTTGTGGTTGACCAGGTGGCACTCATCAATGATGACCAGGTCAACGTGGCCGATCTGCTTGGCCTTGGTGCGGATGGACTGGATGCCGGCGAAGGTGATCGGCTCCCCGAGCTGCTTCTTGCCGATGCTGGCGCTGTAGATGCCCATCGGCGCACCTGGCCAGTGCTGGCGCATCTTCTCGGCATTCTGCTCGATCAGCTCCTTGACGTGCGTCAGCATCAGCACCACGGTCTCGGGCCAGTTCTGCAGCGCATCCTTGCATAGCGCGGCCACGATGTGGCTCTTGCCGGACCCGGTGGGCAGCACCAGACAGGGATTGCCTGAGTGGCCTGCCTCGAACCACGCATAAAGCTGGTCGATGGTTCGCTGTTGGTAGTCACGCAGCATTGGCCCTGCTCCTGATTGCATCTGCGCAGTCGTCTGCACCAGCGCTGCGGCCTTGTGTGAAGTCGGATGCTCGGCCTTCCTCGTTTCCTTTGTACGGCGGTCGGCCCTTGTACAGCTTCCACATGTCGATGGCGATCTCGTCGCACAGCTTGGCGCAGGCTTCGCGCTCGGCTGCTGCAATGCTTCGCTCGTACTCGGTCCAGTGCGCCTGTGTCCATGTGCGATTGCGTGCATGCTCTGCGACGAGCGAGGCAAAGACATTCAGTTCAGGGTACAGGTCGGTTCCAGGAAGCAATCTGGCGGCAGTGCTGTCGTCTCTGATCAAGCCAGCTTCTCGCGCCATGCGGATGATGTCTTCTCTGGTCATGAAATCCACCTTTTGATGTGATACCAGGCAATGCAGCCAATGGTGAACCAGACGGCGATCAAAGCCATCCACAGGTAAATCATGGCGAAGACGCCAGCCTTCTCACCTTCATTCAGTTTCATCTTGACTCCTTGATCGAATGGCTTTGGCGCAGTCAAATCCGGTGTAAAGAACCATGTCATCGCACAACCTTGCACATTGCTCACGCTCAACATCAACAGCAAAATCAATACTGTCAGCGATCTCAGTGCCAAGCGCATCGCAAAGCTGATCCATCGTGTCACCGTGCCCTGTGGCAAGTCCGAATCGGATCATCCAAGATGCCAGCTTGTTGCGCTCGGCAGCAGCGACCAGGGCGGCGAAGTAATGTTGCTGCGTCGTGAAACCAAGGCGCATGCCTTCGGCGTCATCTTGGCTCTGCAGCCACATCTTGTTGATGTCTTCGCTGTTCATCCCACAATCCTCGCGTCAAAGGTCTCGCGCAGCTTCTCCACATACTCGTCACCAAGGCTGCACATCTTGGGGTTGGCCAGAATCTCGCGGCTGGTGTAGACGTGCGCATCGCCTTCACCGTTGGCCACATCGCGGCCTTCGATGACGTAGACGGCCGTCCACTGGTCCAGGCCGTCCTTGCGCTCCCAGGGCACCAGGTCAGGGTGCAGGACATGGCTGTCGCAGGCCTGGCGCTGGAACTCCACCGGAATGCCATCAGCCTCGTGTCGCTCGCAGCGCCAGGTGCTGTCCTCCTTGGCCGTGCTGTGCGCGCAGGTGCGGCAGTTCACATGCTTGGTGGTCTTGGTCTCGTGGCAGAACTCGTGCGCATCGCAGAACTTGCACTGGTACCAGCTCGGGTCGGTGCTGATGGGCGGCGGCATGCGGTCCTCCAAAGCTAGACGCCGGCCGCGTGCGATGAACTTCTCGGCCACCTCCTTGTCGTAGCGCACGCGCTCGGTGTAGATGCGGTCGTCGTCCTTGCAGACGGCCACATACAGGGCGCGGTCGATCTCAGTGCCATGCATGTAGAGCTGCATCTGGACGAAGTGTTTAGGCTTTGACTTCTCGACCCCGTTCTTCTCCAGGTCGGCAAAGCTCTTGGAGCTGTGCGTCTTGAACTCGGCCACATGGCGCTTCTTGGGCGCTGCAGGCACGCCAGACTCGATGATGGCGTCGATGCTGCCAGACACATGCGCACCAAAATCCACGCGCGCCTGCTGCCGGCTGGTGCGCACGTCCATGCCGACGGCGCGCAGGTCCGACACGATGGTGGCCTCTTCCATCTGGCCACGCCTGAACAGGCGCAGGATGCGGCCAGGGAACTTGGGCTGGACGGCCCAGCGAAACGACAGCCACAGCCAGCGGTCGCAGGGATGGCCCAACTGGCTGCAGCCCATGTGCGGCCTGGGCGGCTCGGCCAGGCTCTCGTGGTGCTTGTCGATCAAGGCCTGGATGCTATGATTTGGCTCGGGTATCTTCATGGTGCCCGGTCTCCTTCTGAGTGGTTGCCAACGAGGTTGCCCCAGTCCTCTCGCGAGGCTGGGGCTTTTCTCTGCTTACTTCTTGGCCCAGGGCGGTGCGGCCTTGGCAGGTGCAGACGCTGCTGGCGCAGCAGACGGTGCAGCGGCCTGGAAAGCCGGCGCAGCGCCACCGTTGATGGCGCGATAACCCTTGACCTCGTTGCTGGCCTCGTAGGTCTTGCCAGTCTTCTCGTCGGTGCGCTTGTCGCGGATCGACAGCTTGATGTTGACGTTGCCACCGATGAGCTGGTCGGTGTCGGTCACATTGGCCAGGCCGATGGCGCGCATGATGTCGCCAAGCTGCTGGCGGCCGATCTCTTCGGCCTTGGCGCTCGCGTTCTTGATGTTGAGGTTCGAGAAGATCACCCTGCCCTGGTGGCTCGGCCCGGTGATGTCCAGGCGCAGCTTGATGTACTGGCCGGTGCCGTCGTTGGTCGGCTTCAGCTCAGCCTGGGTAATGGTCGCGTTGTAGTTGCCTTCAGGCAGCGGCTCGTAGTTTCCATTGCCGGTGGGCAGTTCGTTTGCGTCAAAGGTTTGTCCGAGAAAAGCCATGATTTACTCCTTGGTGGTTGTAGGTTCAATGGTGAAAGAAGGGCGGCCAGGCTTGGCCGTGATTGCTGCTGCCAGCGGCCTGGTGATGGCCTCGTCGGTGGATTTCCAGATGGCCATGTTGATCTCCGGCTTCCAGCGGAACAGCGTCGAGAGGTGATTGGTCAGGCCGAACTCAGCGGCCAGCTCCTGCACCTTGTCGGCGTCCACCTTGCGGTCGATGCGACCCACGACCTTGACCCGAAAGCCTTCGAGCGCCAGGGTCTCGGTGCCTTCCACATCGTCGCGGATGCTGGCAATCTTCCTGATCTGGTCTTCAATCGCACGGCGGTCGGCCGTTGCGGTGGTCTCCGTGTCCTTGGCGTAGAGCCACATTTCAGCCAACTGCTCCACATCTGTGACGGTCTTGATGAAACCTTCGGTCTTGAGCATTTCGCGGATGTTCATCACTTGCCTCCGATCTTGGCGATGACTGCACCGAGGTCCGGTGCCTCCCAGGCGTCCAGCTTCCCGCTGCGGTCCTTGGCCAGCCAGAGGCCGTCCGAGTCGCACATCAGGGCGCGCTGGGTGTTGTTGTCGCTGTCCTTCTCGACACGCAGCGCCAGCACCTCGTCGAAGAAGTAGGGCAGCGCCTGGCCGGTCTTGTTGCCAGGCATCGAGGGCGCATACAGCACGCGGCCCATCTCGTCCTGGGTTTTCTCCAGCTTGGCGCTCATGTAAACGTGCCGGCCAGGCAGATCGCGGAAGGCGCGAATGATGTCTGCCATCTGCTCCTGCATTGCACCGTAGGCCTGGCGTGGGTCTTTGGTGGCCTTCTTCTCGGCATTGAGCACCACCTCAGCGATCTCGCTGATGGAATCGAGCGCGACAGACTGGAAGGCCTTGGCCTCATCAGCCTGCGTCAGCCAGGTGTAGGCCTCCCGCAGCGTCTCCATGTCGCTGATCTCGATGAAGGGCAGGTCGGCGTCCTGGATGGACAGCAGGCCTCCTTCAGCAGACAGCACGATGGGCTGCGGCAGGGTCTTGATCAGTGAGGTCTTGCCTGCACCGGCCTGGCCATAGACCAGGACTTTCACACCATTGGCAGCCAGGCTGCCGGTGGTCTTCACGTTGATTGCCATGTTGGCTCTCCTTCTTGGTTGCTGCACCTTCGGGCAATTCCGTTCGCGCAGTGCTTGCATCATAAACCGGAATTGGAGTAAGATGCAAGCACTCCCGCAAAAATTTTTTCAGAGGTGCAACATATGCTGACTGTCGAGCAAATCAAAAAACGGCTTGAGGACGCCAATCTCAAGCGCGTGGCCGAGAACGCTGGGGTCCACCCGGCCACGGTCTACAGGTTCATGCAGGAGGACTCCAAGCCCCTGTACGAGACGGTCAAGGCGCTGTCGGACTACTTGACAAGGCAGGAGGCGACATTGCATGGCTGATCTCTCCAAAGTCCTGGGCGGCCCCTGGTCACCACCACCCGAGAAGAGGGTGGCACCACCAGAAGAGCAACTGATTGACGCCATCCGGGCGGCCGGCCTGGAGCCACCAGAGCAGGTGATCCTGGACGGCAAGATTCACAGGTTCAGGTCCGGCACCAAGGGCACAGGCGGCAAGGGCGGCGACAAGCCTGGCTGGTACTTGGTCTTCGGTGACGGCGTGCCGGCCGGCCGCTTCGGCTGCTGGAGAGCTGGCGTCGAGGTGACCTGGCGCGCAGATGTCGGTCGCAAGCTGACACCGACCGAGGAGATGGCACACGCCAGGCGCGTGGCCGAGGCCAAGGTGCTGCGTGATGCCGAGCTGGAGCGCCAGCACCAGGTGGCAGCCAGCACGGTCGAGACCATCTGGTCATCGGCCTCCGCGGCGCACCCTGATCACCCCTACCTGGCGCGCAAGGGCATCAAGACGCACGGCGCGCGCATCACAGGCGATGGCCGGCTCGTGGTGCCCCTGTTCGACAAGGATGGCCAGCTCTGCAGCCTTCAGTACATCGGCCACGATGGCGGCAAGCTGTACCACCCAGGCGGCGAGGCTGGCGGCAAGTTCTGGATGGTGGGCACGATGGACGAGCCAGGCACGCTGTATGTGGCCGAAGGGTTCGCAACTGCGGCTACGGTCCACGAGACCACCGGCCGGCCCTGCGCGGTGGCCTACAGCGCCAGCAACCTGGTGCCGGTGACAGGCACACTGCGCGAGATGTACGGCCAGCAGCAGACCATCGTCATCATGGCCGACCATGACAAGGGTGGCGTGGGGCAGAAGTATGCCGACCAGGCCAGCGCTAAGTTCGGCGCGCGCGTGGTGATGCCTCCAATCGAGGGCATGGATGCCAACGATTATGCCCAGGCTGGCAACGATCTGGCAGGGCTGCTTTCCCCGGCCAAGGACAACTGGCTGATCCCGGCCGACGACTTCTCGGCCCAGCCGGCCCCGATCTCCTGGCTGGTCAAGCGCTGGCTGCAGAGCCAGGCGCTGATCATGGTCCACGGCCCATCTGGCGGCGGCAAGACCTTTGTGGTGCTGGACTGGTGCCTGCGCATGGCCAGCGGTATGGCCGAGTGGTGCGGCCAGAAGGTGCGGCACGGAAACGTGGTCTACCTGGCCGGTGAAGGTCACCACGGCCTGCGCGGCCGGATCGCTGCCTGGAAGCACCATCACCAGGCCGGCTCCATGGCCATGTGGCTGTCCAAGGACGGCTGCGACCTCAACACCCCGGCCGGCTACCTGCAGGTGGTCGAGCAGGTGCGCGGCCTGCCGGAGAACCCGGCCATCATCGTGGTCGACACCCTGCACCGATTCCTGGCTGGCGACGAGAACAGCGCCCAGGACGCCAAGACCATGCTGGACGCCTGCAACAGCCTGATGAACGAGTTCAACTGCAGCGTGATCCTGGTCCACCACACTGGCGTGGCTGAGGAGGCCCAGCACCGGGCACGCGGCTCCAGCGCCTGGCGCGGCGCGCTGGACATCGAGATCAGCATCGTCCCAGGCAAGGACGGCGTGCCCATGCAGATCGTGCAGCGCAAGTCCAAGGACGCGGAACTGGCCCAGACTGTTCATGTGGAGTTGCAGCAGGTCACCATCCCTGGCTGGTACGACGATGACAACCAGCCGGTCACCTCCGCGGTGATCGTCCAGGCCCAGGATCCAACAGCGGCCAGGAAGGACAGCAAGATCGACAGCCATCGCAAGACTTTCGAGAACGCCTGGTGGGCATCAGGTGCCGAGGAGCGTAATGGTTTACCCTACCTCAGCAGGTCGGCAATGGTCGACTACCTGGTCCAGAAGATGGACGTCAGCGAGGTCTCGGCCAAGGTCTACATCAAGCCCAGCGCCACCGGAAAACCCATTGCAGACCTGCTGGTGGCCGAGATCATCGAGGCCTTCGAGCACGGCTGGCTGGTGGTCAACGATGCGCACGCCAGCTCCATGCTGATCCGAAAATCGGAGCGCTGACCATCAGTTGTCCACAGACTTATCCACAGGCCAAGGAAGGGAACAAGGTAACGGAACGGAAAAAAACGGAATTTAGTTCCCTGGGCAAGGCAGGGCAGGAAGGGAACTGGAACTACCCCCTTTCTATAGCAGGGGGAGTTCCCTTGTTCCGTTCCCCATGCGGGACATTTCCGTTACTGTTGACTTATCCACATAAACCCTTTAGAGTTTAGAGACAAAGGGTTTAGAAGGAGAACGTGATGGGCAAGATGTACGCAGGAAACCTGCCGCAGGCAGATGAAGGATGGAACCAGATCGGAAAGTGCTGGGACAGCGATGAGGTCGAGTGGCTGGTGTTCAGCCGGCCGCAAGACCACACGCCAGAGTGGATGACCATCAAGATCGTGGCCAATGGTCGAGCCAGGCACAAAGCCAACTACTGGCTGGTGAAGAACATCGAGACAGGCCAGATCGGATTCGCAAGGGACTACGTTCACATGCGCGATGGCAGGCCAGAACTGCACGCACAGATTGAGGCGATTTTCAAGAAAGTGAGCAAGCAGTGAGCACAGCAAACGACACTCAGGTCGGCGGCCAGCACTACAAGGCCAAGGCCATCCAGCCTTGGGACTTCATCGCAGCCAACCAGCTCGGCTACTTCGAGGGCAACATCGTCAAGTACGTCAGCCGATGGCGTGACAAGGGCGGCGTCGATGATCTACGCAAGGCTAGGCACTACCTGGACAAGCTCATTGAGCTGCAGACCAAACTGGAGGACAATGCAGCATGACCACAAAGTCCCACAAAGTAAATCCAGCCGACAAGGTCGAGCAGTGGCCCATCGAGAAGCTGGTTCCTTACGCCAAGAACTCGCGCACGCACTCCGAAGACCAGATCGCACAACTGGCGGCCAGCATCAAGGAGTGGGGCTTCACCTCGGCCATCCTGGTGGACGAGGACGGCGGCATCATTGCCGGTCATGGTCGCGTAATGGCCGCGCGCAAGCTGGGGCTGGCATCATTGCCGGTCATGGTCGCGGCAGGATGGAGTGAGGCCCAAAAGCGCGCTTACGTCATCGCGGACAACAAGTTGGCGCTGAACGCTGGATGGGACAACGAGTTGCTGGCTTTGGAGTTGGCCGAACTCGATGCAGCAGGGTTTGACGTCAGCCTGACCGGATTCAACCAGGACGAGATCGATGGTCTGACAAAAGTCGAAGACGCAGAACAGATCGAATACCAGGGCGATCCAGACGATGTGCCAGAGATTGCTGAGACGCCAATCAGCGTGCCAGGCGACATCTGGGTGCTCGGAAAACATCGCTTGATGTGTGGAGACAGCACGAACCTGCAGCAGGTCGAGAAGCTCATGGATGGCAAGCTGGCCGATCTTGTCTGGACTGATCCACCTTACAACGTGGCAGTCGAAGGCAAGGCCGGCAAGATCATGAACGATGACATGGGGTCTGGCGAGTTCAGAGACTTCCTGCGCAGCGTTTACGCCAGCTACTACGCAGTCATGAGAACAGGCGCTGTGATCTACGTCGCACACGGCGAGTCAGAGCGCGCAGCATTCACAGACTGCATGGTGGAGGCCGGACTGAAACTGTCACAGGTGCTGATCTGGGTGAAGCAAAGCGCCACGCTCTCACGCCAGGACTTCAACTGGCAGCACGAGCCAATCCTCTACGGATGGAAGGAAGGCTCTGGCCATTACTTCTGCGGCAACTTCACGCTGACAACGGTGATCGATGATGACGTCGACCTGAAGTCAATGAAGAAGGAGCAGCTCATCGAGATGATCAACGAAATCCGCAACAAGGCCAGCGGAACAATCATCAGGCACAACCGGCCAACCAAAAGCGATCTGCACCCGACCATGAAACCAGTGGCGCTGGTAGAACGCATGATCGAATGGAGCAGCCACCCAGGAGATATCGTGCTTGATCTGTTCGGTGGAAGTGGAAGCACGCTGATCGCTGCACAGAAAGCAAACCGGCAAGCGCGGCTGATGGAACTCGATCCGAAGTTCGTTGACGTCATCGTCAAGCGCTGGCAGGAGTTCACCGGCAAGCAGGCAACACACGCAGAAACTGGAAAACCTTTCGCGGAGGTTAAAAATGGCAACGAAGAAACCCAAGGTTGAAGAAAAATCGGTTCCAAAAAAGCGTGGCGGTGCCCGGCCAGGCACTGGAGGTGCCATGCCAGGCGCTGGCCGACCAGCTTTTGTGCCAACCGACTCCGAGCGCAAACAGGTCGAAGCCATGTCCGGATACGGCCTGCCCATCGAGCAGATCGCAGTCCTGGTGCGCGACGGCATCGACACCGACACCCTGCGCAAGCACTTTGCCCAGGAACTGATCTCGGGCAAGGCCAAGGCCAATGGTCAGGTAGGGAAAACCCTATTCCAGAAGGTCATGGCAGGCGACACCACGGCAGCCATCTGGTGGTCCAAGACCCAGATGCGCTGGAAGGAAGTGCAGCAGCACGAGATCACTGGTGCTGATGGTGCTCCCATCGAGTTCCGCAAGATCGAGCGCGTGGTGGTCGGGAAGTGACGACCCTGCGCATCGAGACCCCACAATGGGCGCTGCCGCTGCTACAGCCGGCGCGCTACAAGGCGGCCTTTGGCGGCCGCGGCTCCGGCAAGTCGCACACCTTTGCCGAGATGCTGATCGAGGCGCACATCATGGACCAGACCAGCCGGTCGGTCTGCGTGCGTGAGGTCCAGAAGTCCCTGGCGCAGTCGGTCAAGCGCCTGCTGGAGCTGAAGATCGAGGCCATGAATGCCGGTGCCTATTTCGAGGTCCAGGAGGCCGTGATCAAGTCCAAGCGCGGCGACGGCCTGATCATCTTCCAGGGCATGCAGAACCACACGGCCGACTCGATCAAGTCGCTGGAGGGCTACGACCGTGCCTGGGTGGAGGAGGCGCAGAGCCTATCCCAGCGCAGCCTGGACCTGCTGCGGCCAACCATCCGCAAGCCAGGCTCCGAGCTGTGGTTCACCTGGAACCCGAGCCAGGCCAGCGACCCGGTCGACCATCTGCTGCGTGGCGACAAGCCACCACCGGACTCGGTGGTGCTGGAGGTCAACTTCGACGACAACCCCTGGTTCCCGGACGTGCTGCGCTCCGAGATGGAGTACGACAAGGCGCGCGACCCGGACAAGTACGCTCACGTCTGGCGTGGCGGCTACCTGCAGAACAGCAGCGCGCGCGTCTTCCGAAACTGGCGCATCGAGGAGTTCGAGGCACCGAAGGACGCCATCCACCGGCTCGGCGCTGACTGGGGCTTTGCCACCGATCCGACCGTCCTGGTGCGCTGCCACATCGTCGGTCGCACGCTCTACATCGACCACGAGGCCTACATGGTGGGCTGCGAGATCATGAACACGCCAGAGCTGTTCATGACCGTGCCAGAGTCAGAAAAGTGGCCAATGGTGGCCGACAGCTCCAGGCCAGAGACCATCAGCCACATGCGCAAGAATGGGTTCCCAAAGATCATGCCGGCCGTCAAGGGCAAGGACTCAGTGGTCGAGGGCGTCGAGTGGCTGAAGTCCTACGACATCGTGGTGCACCCACGCTGCACGCACACCATCGACGAGCTGACGTTCTACAGCTACAAGACAGACCCGCTGACCGGCAAAGTGCTGCCGGTGCTGCAGGACAAGCAAAACCACGTCATCGACGCGCTGCGCTACGCATGCGAAGGCGTCAGACGTGCCGCGGTGGTCAGCAGGACGGTGGATTTCAAACCATTGCCCGTGACCAGCAAATGGTAGAAAATACTTGCAAATAGGGGCGATATATGGCACGCATGTCAAAAGAGCAGTATCTGGCAAACCTTCATTCCGATGCATTGAATCAGTTCAATGACATCCAGACTGCTCTGCGCGACGAGCGCTTGCAGTGCCTGCAGGACCGGCGCTTCTACAGCCTGGCCGGCAGCCAGTGGGAAGGCCCACTGTGGGATGTCTACGAGAACAAGCCCAGGTTCGAGGTGAACAAGATTCACCTGGCCGTCATCCGCATCATCAACGAGTACCGCAACAACCGCATCACGGTCGACTACGTCAGCAAGGACGGCAGCGAGAACGACAAGCTGGCAGAGACCTGCGATGGCCTGTACCGTGCCGACGAGCAGGACTCGGTGGCCGACGAGGCCTACGACAACGCCTTCGAGGAGGCAGTCGGCGGTGGCTTTGGTGCCTGGCGTCTGCGCACAGTCTATGAGGACGAAGAGGACGAGGACAACGAGAAGCAACGCATCCGCATCGAGCCGATCTTCGATGCCGACAGCTCGGTGTTCTTCGACCTGAACGCCAAGCGCCAGGACAAGGCCGATGCGCGCTACGCCTTCGTGGTCACCTCGATGACCCGCGCCAGCTACAAGGAAGAGTGGGGCGACGATCCGACCGACTGGCCGAAGATCATCCACCAGTACGAGTTCGACTGGTGCACGCCTGACGTGGTCTATGTGGCCGAGTATTACAAGGTCGAGGACGTGACCGAGACCGTGCGCATCTTCCGAGCCATCGATGGCACTGAGGAGCGCTACCGCCAGGCCGACTTCGATGCAGACCCTGCACTCGAAGAAACGCTGGCAGCCATCGGCAGCCAGGAGGTCCGGCAGCGCAAGATCAAGTCCAGGCGCGTCCACAAGTACATCATGTCGGGCGGCAAGATTCTGGAGGATGCCGGCTACATCGCAGGCAAAGAGATTCCCATCGTTCCGGTCTACGGCAAGCGCTGGTTCGTTGACAACGTCGAGCGCTGCATGGGCCATGTGCGCCTGGCCAAGGATGCACAGCGCCTGAAGAACATGCAGCTCTCCAAGCTGGGCGAGATCAGCGCGCTGTCCAGCGTCGAGAAACCGATCCTGGTGCCCGAGCAGGTCGCTGGCCACCAGGTAATGTGGGCAGACGACAACCTGCGCAACTACCCGTACCTGCTGGTGAACCCGATCACCGGCCCGGACGGCAGCCAGCAGATCAGCGGCCCGGTGGCCTATACCCGCAGCCCACAGATTCCTCCAGCGATGGCAGCTCTGCTGCAGATCACCGAGCAGGACATGCAGGACATCCTGGGCAGCTCGCAGCAGGCCGACAAGATGGTCTCGAACATCTCCGGCAAGGCCATCGAGATGATCCAGACCAGGCTGGACATGCAGACCTTCATTTACATGTCCAACTTCGCCAAGGGCATGAAGCGCTGCGGCGAAATCTGGCTTTCGATGGCGCGCGACATCTACGTCGAGGAAGGCCGCAAGATGAAGGTCGTCGAGGCCGACGAGTCGGTCGGCATGATCGAGCTGATGCGGCCGATGGTCAGCGAGACCGGCGAAGTGGTCATGGAGAACGACCTCAGCCGTGCCAAGTTCGACGTGAACGTCGATGTCGGCCCGTCCAGCACCAGCAAGCGCGCGGCGACCGTGCGCGCACTCACCGGCATGATGGCCATCACCGACGACCAGCAGACCAAGCAGGTGCTGCAGGCGATGGCCATGATGAACATGGAGGGCGAGGGCATTGGCGAGGTGCGCGACTTCTTCCGCAAGCAGCTCGTGCGCATGGGCGTGGTCAAGCCCACCGAGCAGGAGCAGGAAGACATGATGGTCGAGCTGCAAGGCCAGCCCGAAGACCCGAACAAGATTTTCCTGCAGGCCGCGGCCGAGGAGGCGATTGCCAAGGCGGCCAAGGCGCGTGCTGATACCGTCAAGACAGTGGCCGACGCAGGCCTGTCGCGCGCACGCACGGCCGAGACGCTGGCCAAGACTGGCGTGCAGGAACAGAACATGGCGCTCACAGCCCTGGAAGCAACTCAGCAGGCCGTCATGGGCCAGGAGGTGCAGCCCGTTGTCAGATGAGTGGCAATGGGTGAAAATGTGGGAAACGGCAACCACCCAGCCGTTCAAATTGGGTGAGTTTGATGGGGTCAACGATGAATTTGAAGGCAGAAGCAGGAGAAAACGACAACGGCGGCGAGGCCGCGGTGCTGGATGACGAGCAGCAACCTGTTGAGATTGAAGTCAGCGAGGATGAATCCGCTGATGGCCGACAGGACGCAGGTTCCGATGACGAGCACGCGGAGGAGTCAGACGAAGTTGTGGTCTCCATAGGTGAGGAGTCGCCACCCACCGAAGAGGAAGTTCGCGCACCTGAATGGGTTCGAGAGCTACGCAAGGCCAACAGGGAAAAAGAGCGCCGGATTCGTGAACTCGAAGCGCGTCTCGCCACCACTGCACCTGAGAACAAGCCAGTGCAGTTGGGACCGAAACCGAAGCTGGAAGACCACGACTACGATGCTGAGAGATTCGAGCAGGCATTGGATGCTTGGCATGAGCGCAAGCGCCAGCACGATCTGGAGACCGAGAGGGTCCGCCAGGCCGAGCAAGCGCAGCATCAAGCCTGGCAGGCCAAGCTGGAGGGCTACAGCAAGGCCAAGGCAGAGCTGAAGGTCCGAGACTATGAGGATGCCGAGGCGATTGCCCAGGAGGTCTTCAGCGTCACCCAGCAAGGCGTGATCCTGCAAGGAGCTGAGAACCCTGCACTGGTGGTGTACGCACTCGGAAAGAACCCGAAGAAGGCGGCCGACCTCGCAAAGATTACCGACCCCGTGAAGTTTGCTTTTGCGGTGGCAAGACTGGAGAAAGAATTGAAAGTCACAAATCGCAGAGCAGCACCCGCGCCCGAGCGCATCGTCCAGGGAACTGGCCGAGCATCCGGCACGGTGGACTCAACCCTTGAACGGCTGCGCGCCGAAGCTGAGAAGACTGGAAACTACACCAAGGTGCTCCAGTACAAACGGCAGAAGCAAGCAGCATCCAGAAACTGATTTTTGAAATAGGAGCCAATCATGGCCAATAGTTTTTCCAAAGAAGAGCGTGTTGCGTTCGAGAACCTTCTCGAAGGCTTTCACGATGCCCTGGTGCTCTCGCGCAACGTGAGCATCTACAACACCGACCAGACGATGATGGCTCGTACCAACGACATCATCTGGCGTCCCCAGCCCTACATCGCGCAGTCGATCTCCTCGACTCCCGGTGTGGCCATCCCCGGCTACCAGGACATGACGCAGTTGGCTGTCCCGGCCACCATCGGCTTCAGCCGCACGGTGCCCTGGACCATGACTGCGCTCGACCTGCGTGATGCACTGCAGGAAGGCCGTCTGGGCGAGGCTGCCAAGCAGAAGCTGGCCTCGGACATCAACCTGGCGATCATGAACGCTGCTGCGAACCTCGGCTCGCTGGTGGTGGACGTTGGCGCTCCTGCTGGCACCTATGATGACGTGGCCCTGTGCGACAGCATCATGAACGAGCAGGGCGTGGCCAACTATGACCGCTACCTGGCGCTGTCCAGCCGCGACTACAACGGCCTGGCTGGCAACATCGCTACCGGCGCGACTGGTACCGCAGCTCGTTCGTTCAACGGCAACAAGTCGAACAGCGCCTTCGAGCGTTCGTTCGTCGGCATGGTCGCTGGCTTCGAGACATTCAAGTTCGACTACGCCAACCGTCTGACCGGCGCTGCTCCTGCAGCTCCTGTCACCATCGACACTCAGGCCGCGGCGAACAACTACTACGTCCCGCAAGCCACCTCGACCGCCATCTCTGGCGAGACCCAGAACGTGGACAACCGCTTCCAGACCATCACCGTCAACGCGACGGCTGGTGTTGTGGCCGGCGATGCGTTCACCATCGATGGCGTCGAGGCCGTGCATCACATCACCAAGCAAGGTACTGGCCAGCCCAAGACCTTCCGCGTGGTGAGCGTGCCTGCCGGTGGTACCGACCTGGTCATCACACCGCCGATCATCTCGGCCCAGGGTGGCTCTGATGCTGAACTCCAGTACCAGAACGTGATCGTGACCCCGAACGCTGCTGCTGCCATCACCTTCCTGAACGTGAACACGGCTGCCGTGAACGTGTTCTGGCAGCGTGATGCGCTTGAGCTGCTGCCCGGCCGCTACGCTGTTCCGTCTGACGCTGGTACCGCAGTGATGCGCGCTACCACCGACAACAACATCGAAGTGGTGATGCAGAAGTTCTACGACATCGACAGCATGACGATCAAGTATCGTCTGGACACGCTGTTCGGTGTGGTGAACAAGCAGCCCGAGATGTCCGGCATCTTGTTGTTCAACCAGTAAGCTGACGGCAAGAGTGGGGGGACTTCGGTCCCCCCATTGCCAAGGAGATCACCATGCCATTGACCAAGGGTTATTCGCAGAAGTCCATCAGCAAGAACATCTCCAAGGAGATGAAGAAGGGCATGCCGCAGAAGCAGGCTGTCGCTGTGGCGCTGTCCACTGCGCGCACGGCTGCCAAGGCCGCAGGCAAGCCAAGCAAAGCACCGAAGAAGGCCAAGAAGTGAAGGCCGGCCTCTACGCCAACATCCACGCCAAGCGCGAGCGCATCGAGCGCCAAAAGGCTGCAGGCAAGACGCCTGAGCGCATGCGCAAGCCTGGAACCAAGGGCGCACCGACTGAGGCCGCATTCAAGGCCGCGGCCAAGACCGCCAAGAAACCGAAGGCCAAGAAATGACCACATTCCCCTGCCTCGTCTATCGCTCGCCTGGCTCGATCCAGCGCGCACGCTATTCCTATGACGCCATGCCGATGCATGGCCAGGCGCAACTGGATGCCAAGCTGGCGTCAGGTTGGCACATGACGCTGGAGGCGGCCATCGAGGCAGCAGGACCGCTGGCAGCGCGCCATCTGATGGGGCGCAAGTCCAAAAACCCCAGGCGCACGCCTGTGAAGCAGAAACCGCCTGTCGAACGGCGCGCATCGGTGGTCAAGGCTGCCAAAAAGCAAAAGCCTGCGCCAGCATTCGCGCCAGAGCCTGTGGCTCCTGTCGTCGAAGACAACGCACCACCGACCCGTGCAGAGCTGGAGGCCAAAGCCACCGAGCTGGCGATACCATTCAACAAGCGCACGTCCGACAAGAAGCTGGCCAGCCTGATCGAGACGGCGCTCGCACAGCAGACATCAGGAGAGTGACATGGGATACAGCAAGCGCCAGTTCGTCTATGCAGCCTTCGAGGAGATCGGCCTTGCGTCCTACGTCTTCGACCTGCAGCCGGAGCAGCTTGAATCGGCCAGGCGCAGGCTCGATGCCATGATGGCCGACTGGAACGGCAAGGGCATCCGACTTGGTTACCCGATCCCGGCCAGCCCACAGGATGGCAGCATCGACGAACAGACCAACGTGCCGGACTCGGCCTACGAGACCATCATCTGCAACCTTGGCATCCGGCTGGCCCCGAGCTACGGCAAGCAGGTCATGAACGAGACCAAGGCCACGGCCAAGCAGGGCTACGACACGCTGCTACAGCGCGCCACTGCCCCGCTGGAGCAGCAATTCCCGAACACGATGCCATCCGGTGCCGGCAACAAGCCCTGGCGCGTGTACGACAACCCGTTCCTGAGTCAGCCGGTCGACCCGGTCACTGCAGGCCCGGACGGCCCCATCGAGTACAACTGAGGAACACACCATGCCACAAATCAACCAACTCCCGCTGCTGGCCCAGGTATCTCCTGGTGACCAGGTTCCGATCTACAGCCCGAACAACGGTGACGCACGTCGACTGCCGATCAGTGCGCTGCTGGCCTACTTCCAGCAGACCTTTGCCAGCCCCACGCTGGCCACCAACGTCTACACGCCTGGCACCGGCTTCAACTTGGCCGTGCCAACGCCCGTGGCGGCCCAGCAGTGGATGCTGATCCAGCCGGCCGGCACGCTGGCTACTGGCACGGTGACGCTGCCATTGAACACTGGCACGCCTGACGGCACCGAGGTGCTGATCACCACCACGCAGCAGATCACGGCCTTCACGCTGGCGCTGAACGGTGCCACGGCGGCCTATGGTGACCCGACCACATTGGCGGCTGAAGACTTTTTCCGCATGCGCTTCGTGCAGGCCACCAACTCCTGGTATCGGATTGCCTGATCATGGCGGCCAAGAAAGACCCACGGCTGGAGCGCATTGGTGTCGATGGCTACAACAAGCCAAAACGCACCCCTAATCATCCGACCAAATCCCATGTTGTAGTGGCGAAAGAAGGCGACCAAATCAAGACTATCCGATTTGGTCAGCAGGGCGTCTCTGGCTCGCCCAAACGCGAGGGTGAATCAAAGGCGGATAAAGCGCGTCGAGAGTCTTTCAAAGCTCGACATGCTGAGAACATTTCCAAGGGCAAGATG
>Ga0129333_10000392_pt1 | contig 34768 bp, 27 predicted proteins | sample CPB6_08_DNA_FD_94474 | JGI IMG/M metagenome (GOLD analysis project Ga0129333, IMG submission 94474) | Freshwater to marine salinity gradient microbial communities from Chesapeake Bay, USA - CPBay_Sum_0.6_0.8_DNA | ecosystem: Environmental > Aquatic > Marine > Coastal | place: USA: Chesapeake... | reverse complement strand
ACGGTGCCAGGCTCAGCTGGTGTGTAAAATGATTCGTCAATAACTTTGACTTCTACGCCTGGTGAACTTAATGCCATCTTGGATTCTCCTAAGGTTTCTGTTCTAATATTATTTATTGGATTCTTTCAAAAATAGACAGTTATAAACCTAAGAAAAGGGATCAAAAAGGGCAACTAAATAAGCGATGACACGCCCGTTATGTATATGTAAACTACGTCCAGCCGCTATAAACTATCTTAAAAATGGTAGGACTTACTATAGGAAAAAGTGTGAAATTTGTATTAGATATGGTGGAGTAGGAAAAGGATATCCTAAATGGTATCAGGATGGATACCGTATGAGATCAGCCTGTGACAAGTGCGGCTATAAAAGTAAGTATAAAGAACAGTTTAACGTATTTCACATAGACGGTAATTTAAACAATACCAGAGCAGTTAACTTAAAGACAATATGTGCGAATTGCCAGAGGGTTCTTCATATCGAAGGTCATCAGTGGAGGCAAGGTGATCTTCTACCAGATTTCTAAGTTGTTGAAATAAGTCGTCTATCGTGGTATCATTTGTTATAGTATGATCAATATTACCGCCTACCCAACTTGTTTCGCTGGCGTGAATTTTTAACTCGGACATACGTTGTTTACTTATAGCCCAACTCATATTTGTTGGACCTTTATTCATATTGTACGCATCGTTGTACCAGTCAGGGTCAGGTCCTCGTTTAACTCTTACAACTAGTCCTTTGGCATTGTGTATAGCTTCAATTTCATTAGGAAATCTTACATCACTTATTACAATATTATCTTTAGTTTTTCTTAGCTTATTCTCTAAGCTTGCGATCCAAATATCGTCGTGAAAATGATTTCTTAAAACTTCAGTTCCCCAATATTGAAGTACCCATCTTGGCGTTATTTGTTTACCTAAACGATTGGACCACCAAAAGTCTACTTGATCACGCCAGGCACGACTTTCAGCAGTTCGTCCTTCTAATAATGTTCGATCCCAACCAAACACTGCTGCCACTGCGTCTTTTAAAGTATTAGCAAAACTATCTCGTCTAAAACCATGAAAATTGACAAGATAATCTGCTGCTGTATCTTTACCGGATCCAATAAATCCAACGAAACCTACAATCATAGTACCTCCTAGCGATACTATTATTTTATAAGATTTAAGTCAATGTGTCAATATTTACACACCATATTTGTTTGTTTTTGGCTTGGCTACTACACTTTGTTTATTCACTGCTTTTAATTCCTCGCTAGCACCTTTACCTACTAAAGTTTTTCCACTTATTCCTTGATTACGTTGTGCAGCATTTACAATATCTTCCTCACCTTTACTATACATCCAAACAGCAGGAACATCTTTTGCTGGTCCTTCTTTGTTAATAGGTTTATCAGGGGCGCCAGCCATCTGTATTCCAAACCTATACATACCGTAATATTGATCTATTCCCTGATATTGTTTAGCGTGACTTCCAGATTGTTTAATATTTTTGCCTAATTTCTTTTCGGCTTTTTCAGTTAAAATTTCATAAATTTTCATAGTTAACCTATAACAAAAGTGTATCCAGTACCGCCCGGAATTAAATCGAATAATTCTTTTTCTAATTTTTCTATTTCTGCTGTTCCTTGTGTTTTTAAGTCGCCGCCGTTAAGTTGACCTCCACCTTGTGGACCAGCAATATTAGCAAACTTACTACGGGCTTCACCTAATATTATTTTACAATTAGCCAGTGTATAGTCTAAAATCCATTGCTTTGCATACAGGTCATTTAATATTACAAAATCTGGTTTAAAATTTTGAACTCTTAGCATTATAACTTCTCCTTCAGTAAAAGGACGTTGTAAAATGCGCAAAGTTCTACTATGATTAATCCATTGAAATTCAATAAACGATCCAAAGATTTTACCTATTGTTTCTTGGTAACTAGCAAACATAAAATAAGTTGCGATTCCGCCCATCATAGTGCTGTTAAGTAGATATGTATTTGTATAGGCCAGATTAAAAGGTTCGAAATTAGTACCAGTTCCTCCACCAGATCTGCTTCCTAAAGTTCTTCTAAAAATACTTTGAACATTGATAATTTCATCACTCAATTTGTAATCATTTTTGTCTTTTTCTAGTGTTAAAAATGCATAACTTTCTTCTACACTATTACTGCTTCGTTGACGAAATTTGGCTAAAGTTCTGTTCAGAGCGGTTTCGTAATGCACTGGATCTAATTCAACATCTATCATACCGTCACCAAGCATTGTGCGGCAATAATCATAGACTTTTTGGCGTTCTTCCTGTGGATTGTCGTTCATTCTAATCTCCATTAATATTTACCATAAATATATGACTATGCCACGTTTATCACTTTACCGCCCAGAAAAAGGAAATGACTATAAATTTCTTGACAGGAACATTAGTGAGATGTTCCAGGTAGGAGGAACTGATCTTTATTTTCACAAATATATAGGTCCTCTTAATACAGCTGAAGGAGAAGCTACTCCAGAACGACCACATTATGCATCACAAAATGTAACAAATATTCAAGACCTATTATTCCTTGAAAATAGAGATAGAAAATATGATGCTAATATCTATGTTTTGCGAGGAATTTACAATGTAGCTGATATAGATTTTAATTTAAGTCAATTTGGTTTATGGTTAGATAATGATACCTTGACATTAACTGTGCATATAAATGATACAATAAAACTTATAGGCCGAAAACCGTTAAGTGGAGATGTAATTGAGTTGCCTCATCTTAGAGACGAATTTGCTCTTAACGATTTTGATGTAGGACTTCCTAGATTTTATGTAGTCGAAGATGTTGGTAGAGCTACTGAAGGATTTAGTCGTACTTGGTATCCACACCTATATAGATTAAAATTAAAGAAAATTACAGATAGTCAACAATTTGCAGATGTTCTTAAAACACCAACAGACAAGGACGCTAATTTTGTAGGAGATTATAATTCTTCAACTACATACTCGCCAGGACAAATTATTCGTTATGAAGGCAATTTATATTCTGTGTTATCTACTGTAACGGGTCACGAACCACCTGAAACAAGTTATTATTCGTTATATACTGGAACTACTGTACAGCAAACTGTGAGTACTCAAAACAAGGCTATAGAAATTAACGATGCAATTATAGCAGAAGCAGAAGCAAATACTCCTAAGAGTGGTTACGAAACAAGACAGTTTTATACTTTAACTTTAGACAAGGATGGATATCCTGCTCTGATAACAGCTGACGACGCTACGTCACCGCCTGATGCAAGTACAACTGGATTAGATGCTAGTAGAGTATTAGAAAGACCTCTAAGACAAGGATATCCTGGATATCTTGTAGGAGACGGTGTTCCTGAAAATGGTGTTGATTTTGGGTTCGGAACAGCATTTCCTAAATCAGCTATAGAAGGAGATTATTTTTTGAGAACTGATTACAAACCTAATCGTTTATTTAGATACTCAGGTAAACGATGGGTAAAACGAGAAGATAATATACGTCACACTTTAACTAATACTGATACCAGAAGTACCTTAAAAACAAGCTTTATTAATAATTCAACTGTAACTGAAATAGACGGAGAAATGACAGATGAACGTCAAGCAATTAGCAAAGTACTTAGACCCAGGGCGGATTTATAATGCAATTTTTTTACGACGGGCAAATTAGAAGATATGTTACACAGATCGTTAGATTACTTAGTAACTTCATGGTTAGATACGGAGATGGGTCTTTAGTTAGAGTTCCAGTAATGTATGGGGATCCCGATAGACAAGTAGCTCATATCATAAATCAAAATAGTGAAAATACTATTCCTAGTGTTCCTAGAATCGCTGTATATATTACTGAATATGAATTAAATCGTAATAGAATACAAGAACCAAATTTTGTTAACAAAATTACAGTACGAGAACGAGAAATAGCTAGTGATAGTAGCAATGATCAACATTACACTAGCTCTCAAGGAAAAAAAGTTACGATAGAAAGATTGATGCCAACACCGTTTGATCTCACTGTTAAAGTGGATATATGGTCGGCTAATACGGAGCAAAAATTACAGATACTTGAACAAATTTTAGTTTTATTCAATCCTAGCCTAGAAATTCAAACTACTGATAATTATATTGATTGGACAAGCTTATCTGTCGTAGAGCTTGAGGATGTTAATTTTAGTTCTAGAGCAGTCCCTGTAGGAACAAATAGTTCAATTGATATAGCAAGTATTACCCTTAAAACTCCAACCTGGCTTAGTCCTCCAGTTAAAGTTAAAAAATTAGGTGTAGTTACAAGCATAATAAGTAATCTTTATACAGGAACATTGATAGATATTGAAGATAATTATCTCGATTTTAGTGTGGTAAATGAGAGTGCAAAAGTTCCTAATCCTGATTTCCTAAATTATTCTACTACTACTTCTGTTGGTAATTTTCAAATTGTAGTTACTCCAGAAGGCATACGGATGTTTAGTACTGCAAAAGGAGAATCTAATCATTTACCTTGGGATCTATTATTCGAACAAATACCTGGAGAATTTAAAACAGGATTAAGCAAAATATTTTTAATTCAAAGTGATGGAAGTGTTGTTGTAGGAACCCTTGCTATAAATCCGTTAGACCCTACTCTATTATCTGTGATTTGGGATACAGATACTTTTCATAGTAATAACTATATAGATGATGATGGCAATATAGAAGGTATTGATGCAAATTACGCTAGTTCTACTGGAAGAGGAACGTTCGATGCTATAGTTAATCCACTAACATTTAACCCTAAACGCCCTAACAATGAAGGTACAGATCAGGCAATAACGACAGGGCTACGATATCTATTAGTTGAAAACTTAGGCGGTGGAGTTAGAGAAACTTTTGTTACTTTAAGATCATCAAAGGTAATTAATACCGGTGAAGATTTTGAACTAATAAATTCATCTAAACTATTGGTTAATGGTGTAGTTACCGTACATACTTTAGATAGTGTTGCAGGTAAATGTCATATAAAAACATCTTCTTTTATCCCTAAAGGTAGCACAGTAACATACATTCTTAATTTTAACGAAGATGGTCCCGATGCTTGGAAAAGTAACTCAGGACAAGATACTATAGCTTATGCTAATGACATCATAACCTGGACAGGGTCGGAATGGGCAGTAATATTTAATGCTCAGGTTAGAACAGACTCGATGATATATCAAACTAACTATTATACAGGAACTCAATATAAATGGAATGGAGTATCCTGGACTAAAAGTTTTGAAGGCGAGTATGATAAAGGACAATGGAGAATGCAACTCTAAAACAATAATATGTTCTGGTGCAATTATTTGTGCCAGATCAACAAAAAGAGTTCTGTTATTACAAAAATCAAATGGTAAACATAATGGAACTTGGGGGCTAGTAGGTGGTACACATTTACAAGGAGAAACTGCTTGGCAAGGTCTCCAACGAGAAATAGAAGAAGAATTATCCTTTGTTCCCTTTATTGCTAAAACTATTCCTTTAGAAAAATTTGTTAGCAATGATAGCTTATTTAATTTTAGCACATATTTTTGTATTGTAGAAAGCGAATTTGTTCCTATTCTTAGCAACGAACATCTTGGGTGGGGTTGGTTTGATTTAAATCATTTTCCTAAACCAACACATAAAGCATTAGATTTGAGTTTGAAAAACAAAATCATTCAAAGTAAAATAAACAACATAATAGATTTAATTGAAATAATGTAGGAGTAATAATGTTTAATTTAGAACGAAGTAAAGAATTTCAAGAAGAATATCAAGCCTTTAAGGAAAAAATTAATAGAATTAACGATCTTCGAGTTAGAGAAGAACTTTTTGCTTTACTTAATGCCTTGCACAATGAAGTAAAAAAAATTGATATTCAGCATAATGAGGTAACAATAAGTCATAGGATACCTACTGCTACAGTGGAAACAAGAAATAATATAATTAAAATAAGACAAAAAATTACTGAAAAGATTGAAGAAGCTAAACATCTTACCTGAAATTAGGACCTAAAAACCATTGTGATAAAGTTGTTCTTTTACCTTTAGTTACTGGTGTTACTCTATGATGTATAAAAGATGGAAATATTATTAAGGACCCTGTTTCCTTAAACTCTTCTATTTTTACAGGCTTATTAAGGAATAATTCAAAATCTCCGCCTTCGTAAGTTTCTTGAGAAAGATTTAAAATTACTGTTAGTTTAGAATCCCACACTCCACCTAAGTTTCCATCGCTATGCCACCCATATTCACTATTGTTTTCTGCGCTGTATTCGTTTATATTAGCAGTATCGTAATTAGATTTTTCAAACAATTCAAATCCAAAAAATTGACGATTGATGTCTAGCGTCATATGTTTAATTTTATCTAATGCTTCTTTAACATTACCAAAAAAACAATATTTTACTTTGCTGGTTTTAACTACATCAATAGCGGGAAAATCATCTATAGAATTATTAACATTATCTAAACAAAAGTTAAGAATAGCCTGACATTCGTGAACTGAATGAAAGTTTGGAATATGGTAGTAGCTATATTTCATTTTTATTTTCCTGTAAAAGCATCTAAGACCAATATACTACGATACTCATTACATGGTCTAGAGTTGTGTATTATGTAAGATGGAAAAGCACACCAGTCTCCCGGAGCTAATTCTATAACATTTGCAAAATCAACTCCCTGTGCTTGTGCTATAGGTCTAGGATCTTGTAATATTAATTGTCCGTTGCCTATAAGATTTATTATTATAGAAACTAACTGTACAACTCCAACATTATGAAAATGCGGATCTTGGTATCCACCGATTTCATAATCAATCACCCACATTGTTTTCAATCTTGTCCATTGAATTTCTTCTTTTATTTTATTGATCTCAGGTCTTAGGATTTTTAACCAATCAGGATCTTTGTCAGTTTGATTAAAAATATACTGCCATCCGTTTACAGTAGTTGAAAGCGTAGCACCGTAAGGATCTAATTCTTTTTCAAAGTTTGACCAATCTTTATATTCATTAATTAAATTATCGTTTATATCAATATGACCTAGCCAAGTAGGAGTTATAAACCTGTCGATTTTCATTACAGTTTAAACCATTTTTCATACATTTTTTTAAAGATATTTTTATTAAAATTAAAACTGAATCCATAAAAATATCTTTTCATTCTAATCCACTTAAGGTCGCTTTCAGTAGCATCTCTAATTTCAAAATCAAACTTATCTTCACTTAGCGGAATAATTTGACAAATTGGAGTTCCTGCTTTGATAGTTCTTTTACCTATAGTGACATTCCATTGTAATTGAAAATTAATTTCGCTACTATGGCCCGGATCTAAAATTCCTGGTGCCATTTCAAATTCATAATGGTCAGAATAAGGTATAGGTATTACTAAAAATTTTAAATTTTTAGGAGCGATAATATACCAAGGAGTAGTGATTTTAATAATTGTTTTTAGTGCCCAGGGCTTAACAGGAAAAAACCCTACAATTTTATTATCCATATGAGCTGATATTGGATCGGTTGCCATCAAAGCTTTCAAATCAGAAGACGGTAGAATATATGAAACTGTATTCTTGTCGCCATTGGTTTCTATAGTTAGGTCAAATGGTAAACTAACAATATACCCATATTTCATTAGATCAAAAATTCCAGGACATCGATATAGATGGCTAAATTTGTCTCCCTGGTAATTTTTCAGTTCTTCTTTAAAAGAATCTCTAGCTTTTTGCACCCATTTAGGTCGATATTCGCTAGCATGAATTATTGGGAATAGTTCTTTTACACCCGGAGTAATTGAGAAGAAAATTATTTTTTTCATATTAAATTAATGTTAAATGCTAAATTTATTCTGTCTACGTTAGACATATTTGTTTCTACTTCGTGTGGAACATAACTAGGCCATAAAAACAAATCTCCGTTTTTAGGAAATATTTCAAAGTCTCTTACAAAAGGAGATGTATTATTACAATCGCCTAATAGATTAGAATGATTTGCGAATCTTAAAGCTCCAGTTCCTTCTGCCTGTACATAATAAATTAGAGAAAAATTATTTTCCTTATGGCTATGAAACACATTGCGACTTCCTTTTGAATTTATATTTGCCCAATAAGTAATATCAATATTATCTTTTCTTTTCGATTTAAATATTATATCTTCTTCGTCATAAAAGTCAATAGCTTTTGAGATAAGCTGGTATATTTCGTCGTACAACCAATTGATTTCTAATTGAGGTTTAAATAATCTTATACATCCAGTATTAGAGTTATCGATTTCCTTAGACGTATTTTTTAGATTATATAAATCTGTTATGATCTTACTTCGTTGTAAATCGCTTCCAACATTTGACTTATGAAATAAATCTGACCTAAATAGAACAATTTTCCTATGCATTATACCATTCATTTAAAAATTCATAATGATTAGGGAACATTTCTTTTACTAAATTGATTCGGTGTTGATTATTTTTTATAAAATATTCTGCATATTTCTTTACTTCGCCATCGATTTTATAATCTACATTTTTGTACGCATCGCCTGCGTGTAGAACACTGAACCAATGGCCTATATGAAAACTAGAAGTTGGATTTAAGAAAAAATGTCTACCTGGTAAAGGATAAAATTTTTCTACGATATTTGATACTCGTTTAGGAACCATATCTGAAGTTTGACATCTTATTGATTGCCAATATGGGGTATCATTTTTTGTGCTGAAATGGTAATGCGCCCAAACAAAAGATACTATTTCCCAAAACATATCAGTATATACTTTGTTTATTTCATTTTTAATAGGGTTACTCCATATACCTTGTGTAGTATTAAGAGCAGTACAAAGCATCTCAACAGCTTTTGTAGTGAATGTTATTCCAGTAGCTTCTAAAGGCTCTACAAAACCTGCACTAAGACCAATAGCGCATACATTTTTATGTGCAATTGCTCTATTAATCCCACATCTCATTTCTAGATGATTTGCTTTAGCTTCATATTCGTTGAGGGAATTTCTTAACTCTGCTTCAGCATCTTCTTTTGTAATAAACTTGCTACTATAAACATAGCCGTTGCCTACTCGTGTAAAAATAGGGATAGTAAATTTCCAGCCAGAATTCATAGCAGTTGATCTTGTATAAGGAAAACACTCTTTTTCAGGATCAGTGTATTGAGTTGGCATAACTACAGCTTTATCATTGGGCAATATATCTGTTATAGATTCAAACTCTACACCTAAAGTTTCGTTAATAAGTCGGGCCTTAAATCCTGAACAATCTAAATACAGATCACCTGTAAATTTAATACCATTTTCGTCTATAAGAGCTGTGATACCATTTTCATTTTGTTCTATACTTACTATTTTTGTATCTGCATACTCAATTTTATTACCGATAATATTTTTTAAACTTTCTACTATTTGAAGAGCATTAAAGTGAACTGCTCCCCAATTTCTTTCTCCTGACTGAGCATAGTTTGTGTCCATTCCTGCAAGTTTAGGACTTTTATTTTCTTTGGCCATTTGATAAGCAGGAAGCCAATCATAAAAATTATTTTTATCTTGTGATATAAAATAGTCTGTAGTGAATAAATTTGGAGCAATTAATGTATTTTCTATAAAGTCGTTATCTACAAAATATTTGTCCCTAGTCCACCCTACAAATTCAACTCCTAATTTAAAACTTGCTTGACTTGGTTTCATCCACGTTAAAGGATCAATCCCACAATCATATAAAAATCGAGCTGTAGCTGGTTGTGTGCCTTCTCCTACTCCTATTGGTCCCATAATAGTACTCTCGATTAATAATATTTCGCAAGGAATAGTTAAATTTTTGACTAAGTACGCAGCAGTGAGCCATCCACTAGTTCCTCCTCCAAAAATTAATATTTTCTTAACTTTGTTGATTAGCATCGTTTTTCCTTATCACACAAATTAAAAGTCCGTTCCACCATTCCTCTATATTCTCTTCATCATTAAGTAATAAACGTTGATATGTTATTTGTGCTCCTAGCTCCTCTAAAGCTTCAAAGGTTCCTTCTACAACTTCAGTCCAGTTAGCATCGTCGACAACAAGCACCGATTCGTCCGCCAAAGCTGAATAATAAAACATTATAGCTTTCTTAGTTGTTTCTTTATCGTGAGGACCATCGTAGAATAAAAACTGTACTGCTTTATTAAATTCCCAAATAGGAACTTCAAACATATCACTATCTAATATAGTTACAAAACTATTATTAACAAAAGGTCTTATGTTTTCAGCGAAAATTTCTTTACTGCTAACATCAGAAATTTTTCTTCCTTCAATTTTTGGTTGAGGTACTTGTTCCCAGTTATCAATGAAAGCTGCCTTAATAGTGTTATTTTTAAGAGCCGCTATCGCCGTAGCTCCTAAATAAGATCCAACTTCCATATATGTTCCTATTCCAGAAGCTATATGATTTATTAATGTTTGTACTCTAGGGCTTGTTAAACCAGGAACATCTACGAAAATCTTTGGTACACCAGAATCTGCAATAGCTTGTGCTACGTGCTTGACTAAAGGTGTAAAATCAAGGTTTGATTTTTTATCGTGTATTTTATCACAATATTGGCATTCCCAACACTCAAACCTACAGGTTCTAATTTTTTCTCGCCAAAGTTCTATAGGTTTTCCTACTATGTTAGTTTCTTGGCACCACTGTTCAAATCCAGGATCTACAAATGTTTCTCCATTTACATATCTAGAAATCAAGGTCATAGTTTCTTGTAAACGGCCTTTATCTTCACGCCCGTGCATTTTGAAAACATCAATACCTAGCTCATCTAAGTAGTAATCCCAATCCGCTTTCCAGGGGCTAAAATTAGCTGTTTTTAGAGCTATAGCAGGGTCTTCTACATCCCATTTAGGGCATGTAGTTCTGCTTATAGGATCGTAAAAATATTGCGGCATAGTTTCTGTTCTATTATTGTTATATTCAAAATGCTCTACCATCATAGGACATTGCCCTACACATCCTTCATTGGCTAACAAACTAATAGCTAAGTCTTTACCATATTCTTTTTTAACAAACTCTTTAGCTCTTTTAATTTCTAATAATTTTTCTTTATCACGCATTAAATCTCGATCAAGATTAATATAATCAAAGCCGTATTTGGCTAGATTAACTATTTCTTGAGCAGTGTGTACATCACGTAAGATAGTATTTTTAATATAAATTCCAGGAAACGCTGCCTGTATTTGTCCAGTAGCGACCCAATGCGTATGAGGAACAACTAAGGTTTTTATTCCTAACCCGTAAAGTTTATGAAAACTTTTTATAAAAGTATCTAGATTTTTTTGTGTAGGTGGCACCTGTATGTTGTTAAAAGTTGCACTTATATCTATTCCGGTAGAATTATGCAAATTCATTGCTGACTCAATTAAACTGAGCTTTGCTTCTTCTAACATTATAACATCACCCATTGCATCTTGATGAAATGGAGGTATTCTCAGAGTAACATATACGTCAGCAATCCAATCTTTGTAATCTTGACAAAAGTTTAAAAAATCAAAAAACTCTTGAGTATTTAATTTTGGATTTAACGGTATGCTAAAAATTTTTCTTGTCATTTGTTCCGCCCATAAATTCTAACCAGCCTGTAATAATATACTTGTCATTTGATAAGGGAGGATTTCCTCTATGTGTATGAGTAAACCCCGCCGGCCATATAACAAGTCTTCCTTCTATCGGGTTAATTCTTTTTTTGTAATACAAAAATTCTGTTTCTCCGCCTTCTTTAACTGTATTCAAATATAAGCTCCAGGCTATAACTCTATTTGATGTACTTAATTCGCTAGACTCATAATGCCACATATGAAATCCTTGACCAGTCCTAGTTTTTTGCAGCCGTATACTATGCATACCGTGCAATCCACTTTCATATAATAAACTATATTCATTAACATAAGACTGATAGCATTTCCAAAATTCTTTTACAAAACTTTGTAAAATAGGATTATGTTTAAAAGTATTAATAGTATCGTGCTGGAGTAAAAAAGCAGTCTCATCATTTTTATAATGAGCTAATCCATCTTTAAGATCTTGCCTTGTATAAATTAAGTCTAGTGATCTTAAATTTTCATAGTATTCTATGATTTCTTTGCATTCAGTGACACTTAATACTTGGTCAAATACTCCAATAAAATCTTGAAACATTATATTCTCTGTTGTGATTTTATTTAAGCGAATTTATTTACAGTAAAATTAAATGTGATAGCTAATCTAAATGGATTAATAACGGGGTAGCTGCTGCTATGATAGTATTTGCCGTCGAAGGTAACAAGTTTTCCCATCTTGGGTTTACATCGATATTTTTCAGTGAATTTATGAGTCTTTATCTGATCCTGAGTGATTTGCGGAAATGTATCATTGTAAACAACCGTATCGCCATCACACTGATTTACATAGTAAACACAAGTCCAATGCTCACCTTCATAATCTACATGAGGACTATGTGGAGTTATGTCATTATTTTTAGTAAAAAAACCTATTCTAAATCTTAAAAGTTTATCTATGGTAAAGAATTTAAAATTTGTTTGATATAATTTATCTATTACCCAGGTCAGATTATGAAGCTGTTCTGAGCAAGGCTCTCCTTTATAAAGTAGAGTATGATAAAAACCAATTGTTGATTGATTATTATAAGTTATACCATCAGATCCATAAACAGCGTCTAGGCTCATTGCCCAAGGAAAACTAGGGTGTATAAAATAGTGTAAAAGTTTTGTTTGATCGTCAACAGATAAAAACTGGTCGATTTCTATATAATCTTTTAAAAATATCAATTTATCTATGTAAATCTAATTTAGAAGGTCCACTGTTTACCGTGCTTGCTGTATGGCAATCAAACTTACTATGAAGAATTGCCCTACAATCTTCAACAGAATTTAAATTATTAATTTCATTTATCAGATTTTGTCTATATTGAACATTTCTTGTTATAGTTTCAGCATTAAGGAACCTATAGTGAAAGTTAATGTACAATTTCATCTGTATTTTATAATATTCAATTAATAATGATTTATCTTGTTCTGTTAAATTATAATATTTTTTAAATTTGTTTGGGTGGTCATCTAAAGTTTGGTTCGGTATTTCGCTGAGCTGCGGACCGGTATCTTCAAAACTACATCTAAAATTTGCATCGGCTTTTGTAAATTTTGCTGCTCGAGCAACTGCTTCTGGAACTTCCATATAATTTATGTCATTTAAAGGAACTTTGGAAACATTTTCTGGTCGTATATAAACAATATCAAATAACCAATCATTATAATGATCCATATATTCCATTTCTGGAACTACTCGTGGATCATTAGAGGCATAACTTTCAACTACGATAAACATCGTTAATATTTCCTTCCTTGTATTCAGTCAGCGAAATTTTTGGTGTAGCTTTGTTGTTGCTGCTGGTATTATCTTTGTATTCTTTGTCATTAGCTAACAAATGTTTATGTGTTTCATTTCTAATATAATCATTTGCAGATTCTATTTTTAAACTTACTTCATGGGCTAGTGCCAAAGTTTGATTTTGCATTTCAGGAGGCAGTTGACAAATAGCATCTAAGTTTCCATGACTAATTTTACCATAAGAACTTATATCCATTGCTGCTTGTCTAGCTAATCTCACAGACCAATATTGTTTTTCATATTCTTCCTCTTCAGGAGTTTCGAAAATATCTAATAAACTTCTACCATCTGGAGTTTTACTTTCTGGTCTAGCTAAAAACTCTTGAATTAATTCTACAAACTGTTCTCTTTCGATATACAGTTGTTTTAGTCTTCTTTTATTTTGTTTATTTTGTTTTCTTTTATCTAATAATTCTATTTCTATTAGTTTTTGATCAATTTGATCAACTGTTTGCTCTAATTTTAATTCTAAAATTTCTATCTCTAAATCAATTTTATTAATTGTGTGTTCATAATTTTCTGTAGATTCTTCGTGACTTTTTAATTCTAGCACCCATTGTTTAATTGCACTATACGGAGTAATTTGTCCACTAGTTACAAAATGTTCCATTTTAAACTTAGGATTGACAAAAGTTATATTCATTGCTTTTTCGAGTATAGCTTTTTGCTCAGGAGAGAGTAATTTATTTTGAGTAGTAGAAGAGTCGTGTGGCGTATATTCGTCATATTTTTCAAAAAGGTTAACTGGAAAATTTGTTAATTGTGAAGTCATTTTATAATCTCTAAAAACATAATTATCTAGTTAGTCTCTCCACCCACAGTGTCCTGAACTACACCCTCCGTGTCCTTTTGGCTCTAATGTAGCTCCGCCTGTAAATCCGCTATCAGTAGCATAGGTATATTTAAACGAAGCATTATTCTGTGCCCCATTGTATTGCCCTAACAAGTAACCTGCTGTCTGCGCCATACCAAAATTCTCTTCTCCGTAGTTCCCGTGAAGTTTGCTAAATGTGCCAGCACCAGTTTCTGTTTCTATATTTGTTTTCCTAAACTGATAACCACCGTTATAGTTTCCTTCATTTCCTCCATAGCCAAAGCCTGTTTTAGCCATTAAACCTTTTTGTTGTCCATGAGCTCCTGCGCTATGACCCATGTAAGCCCAAGCATCTGTGGCAAATATTGTTCTTGCTGTCTGAGCACTCTGTCCCCACCAAATTCCTCTAAATTCTCCTGAAATGCTGGCAGCGTGATCATTCCACCCATTACCTAAGTTAGCTACAGTCTCTGTACTGAACGTCCATTTTCTTACTTGCCCTGCTCCTTCACCATTACACCATGCAAACTCTCTATTAGGCTCGAAGGCTGTTCCGCTATTAGCTGAAGCTACTGATTGTCCTGAATTTTGTTTGACTTCTGTTCTCATATTAAAGGCAGTAGTAGTATTATTCCAAACATATAACTTAGTATACCCACAAGCTCCTGATTTATAATGAAAGTTATCGATAGTTCCATCACCTAAGTTTACTGTTGTATCTGTAGAGGCAGTAGTTCTATTAACATTAGACCAAACTGCACCATTTTGATAACCTCCTGCCATATAAACCTGTGTTATAACCTGTCTATTAATCCAAGCAGTTGTTAGACTTATACTATATTTTCTAGTAACCGTTCTAGTTTGATTATAATTTGGAACGATTTCGCTTGCTGTTACGCTAAATCTATAAACTACAAATTCTGCATTAAGACCGCCTAAAATACTTTGCATAGTGATCGAACCGTTTATACTGTTAAAGGTCCACCCTGGAGGTAAGTCTCCATTAAATGAAAATGTCGTGCGACCCCTTCCAAACGGATCTGTTAAAGGTGTAAAGGTTCCTACATTTACATTGGATCCGTTGTTAGCTCCAGATATTGTAGCTGTATCTGGTCCGCTAAATGAAGGAATTGGTTTTTCATAAAACTTTCCTGCTGAACTTTGTGATGCTTTATTAAAAAACCCCATTTTTTCTCCTTATGCTTTGATTGCTATAATAGCCCATCTTGATCTTCCGCTATGTCTATTTCCGCCATTCGCAGTAGTTGCGGTTGCGGGCGGCGCCGAACCACCTTTTTGTAGAGCAAAACTCCAGTTAGCTCCTGTGCTTGTATCACCATCAGCTCCATTACAAAACCATAAATCTGTATCATTAGTAGCTCCGGAATTTATAGTTGCTAGGTATGGTGCGCTATATGAGAATCCTTGCTTGTTTAATGCTACGTTATTACCGTTATTATACCAAACTGATAAATTTGTGCTTGTAAATGTTCCGTTGACAAAGTTACCTGCAAAAAATCTTTGAAAAGCTGTCCAGTCTATAGCGCCTGCATCTACACTTGAAACATATCGTTGTGATTCGTCGTATGTTCCTCCAAGAACTTGAACTTCTCTAGCATAAACTTTGCCCGATCCTGCTGCTCCTACTATTCCGTTCCACATTGCTTGCACTGTAAGAGAATTATTAAGTAGATCTCTTACTCCATAAAAATTTGATAAAGCATGATTTGGTGCCCCAGCAGCAGGAGCAGTTAAATAGGTTGAAGGGAGACCTTGATCATTAGTGCATAATCTTTGCATTAAATATACCCATCCGCCTCCATGTAATGACATTTCACAATAACAAAGAGCAGGGTAAGTCCAGGTGGATGCTTTAATCCAGTATAAACCACTAGTAGCACTTGCATTTGCAGTTTTAATAGCATCTGCACTTGCCGCAGGATTAAGTGGGCTTGTTCCAATACTCTCTCCGTAGGTACTCATATATGTTCTTACAGTCCAAGCATTACTTGTTCTAGTAAGAACAAAAGTCTGCACTTCTGTTCTATTTGCTGATCCTACAATAGGAATATACCCTGGATACCTCAATGTTTGAGAAACACCATCAATTTGAAAAGCTGTAACTGCTCTACCCGAAGCGCCTTGTACTAAAACAACACTTACTGCTAAAACTCTATCGTTAGTGGTAGGCACATTTATTAAATTTAATGTAAAATCAGATGTAATATTATAATGATACCAAATATTACTTTCTGTAAAATCATGATTAACGGTCAGAGTAGCACCAGTTTTTACAGCAGTTGCATCAACCGAACTTGTAACAGTATGTAAGCCAGTGCTAGTCAATGATGTAAACGCACCAGTAGATGCTACAGCAGGGGATATACCAATAGGAGCAGTAAATCCTCCGGACACTGTAAGAGTCGATCCTGCAAACAAGTCTTGAGTGATACCTATACCACCAACTACACCTAATCCAGGTGCTTGTGTTTGTGAAAATGTTATTGCGCCAGCTGTATTATGATTTGCACTCATTGTAAACTGAGTAGTACTGTCAATACTTGCTATTGTTGCACCTACGCCAAATAATCCAGTTCCAGCGGTTATTGTTAAACCTTGACCTACAAGCAATCCGTTAGTAGTTTGACCTACTCCTGTAACTGTTACTATGGCAGTACCTGTTGATAATGTTGCTGTTAGTCCAGTTATTGCTCCTGTTGTATTTTGAGCTAGTAAAGGAGTTGTTATTATATTTGTTCCTACACCCGGTGCATTTAATGTAATATTTTCTCCAGATGTAAGGGTAGTAATTGTCGTATCTTGTACAGACAACCCACCCAGCCCACTTGCTGCTGATCCTGCTACACCTGATCTAGTTGTTCTTGCCACTATTTACTCCATTAAGGTTTTGCATTTGTTGATACCAAATATTTTGTACCTGTGCTATATCCTGCTGTATTATCATTTATTTGCAAATCTTGACCTGTATATGGATTAGGGAATGTATATCCTGCTGCACCTATACCTAAAAGATTACGTTCTGAATAATCTCCACTAGGATCAGTGAAAGTGCTATCTCTTAACCACCATCTTCCACCATCACCAGTTTTATAATCTGGAGCACCTGAAGCATAAAACCTTGGATTTCGCATAATGTAAGTTGAATAATTTCCATTCACTGTGCCGCCTGTAGTGCTCGAATTTCTATAAACAGCGTAGGCAGTTTGAAAATACGAACTATCTGTACTTCCAATAATATTTCGTACATAGTCAGCCATGGCACGCCAATGTAATACACTTCTAGGATATACTAAATCAAGGCCCAATGCACACCCTGAATGTTGTTCTCCGAACTTTGTAATAGCTGTACCTGCTGATATATTGTAAAAATCATAACCGCCGCTTTCATAATTCAAATCTACATACATTTGTAAGGCATTTGGCATTGATGATGATTTAATCCAAAAATTATTCGAAGTTAAACTAAACGGCTGTCTAATATTATTAGCTATCCAGTATCCGCTTGGTGCAGGATTAGTTTGACTACTTCCTGGATAGTTTGCTCCGTTTACATTTAACGAAGAAAATATAGTCCAAGTGCCGCCTGATCTGATTAAAGTAAAACTTTGCGTATCAAAGCTACTCGATCCAGGAGCAGGAAGGGTGCCGCCAGCCCAATATATATTTTGTGCTACACCATCTATCTGTACACTAGTGGCAAAATATCCTGTCACACCTTGTGTGAGGTAAAGAGTAAGTTCATATTTTCTATTATCTGTAGTTGGCACATTTGTGAAATTAGCAGTAAAGTTAGCTAAAATACCACTATGACTAAAATTATTTCCTAATAAGAGACTATGAGCTACTACTCCTGTAGCTGCTGTTAAAGGATTTAAAACTTCAGAAGTTTCTTCATAAGTCATTGAAGTAATAGTTAAATCTGTAAATGTTCCAGTGCTTGGATTAACATTTCCTACAGGAGCATTGCTTAATCCTCCTGTACTGTTTAAACTTCCAGTAATGACTATATTACCTGCAACACCAATTCCTCCAGTTGTTGTTAAAGCTCCATTAGTACTCGTTGTACTTGCAGTAGAATTAGAAACTACTAATCGACTTGGAACAATTAAAGTATTAGCTGGACTAAATGTAATATCTCCATTAGTATCTTGTGTACTAACAACAGTTCCTTGTACTAGTAATGTACCAGCTCCGCCACTGGCGCCTGTAACAGCAGTACCTTGTGAAATTTTTCTTGGCATCTTATTGATTTCCTAATGGATTATATCTAAAATATATTTCTACATCTCTCATTGCCTGATTTCCAAAATTGCCAGTAGATGCAGTAAGAGTTAAAGGTCCTCCTCTAAACCATTGAGTATTATTTTCAACTCCTCCAGTTTCCCATTGTAAAATGCTTCTAGGATTAAGATAAGAAGTATAAGATCCACTATTATCTAAGTCTTCATTATAAGGACCGTTCCAGGCTATTCCTGGATAAGTGGGTCCATTTTCATATCTGGCACCACCATTTAGTTTTAAGTTTGCAGGGCCTGTGTTAGACATTTTAAATTTTTTAATTGGAAATCCTATCCCCTGCCCATTTGGATTGTTTTGAAAATTTAAAAGTACACTTGATGCATCTGGGTTAGTTGCCATACGATCGAACAAAGCATCAAGTGTATGAATTACAATTATGTTACTATTACTTGTTCTTCTCCACATAAGTTGTGTATTTCCGCCATCAGTTCCTGAATAAGCTTTTGCGATATCAAATCGTGAAAAAGAACTTTGATTACTAGCACGAGTTGCAGCAAGAGTCCCAAACGTTGAAAATACTGCTTGGTTTACGTTTCCTACACCTACAATGCTTCCTAAATACCCCATCATCATCCATCTACCACCATCGGTTGTCATATCACAGTAAACCTGCGTGGGTCCAAGTTGTGGTAAATTAATCCAATAAGCGTTACTTGTTGTGATTCCTGCATTGAAAAGATAATTAGCATCTGGAGCAGCTCTTGAACTACTACTCCCATCTAAGAGTAAACTGTGATTCTGAACTGTTGAAATTACGGTCCAAACTCCATTTGCTCTGATTAAACTAATCATTTGTATATCTACATTATTAGCTTTAAATTGTCCACCTTGCCAGTTTACAGTTTGTACCGAACCATTGATAGCTATCGAGCTTGCATAATATGGTATCGCACCTTGATTAAAAATCAATGTAAAAGTATATGTTCTATTAGCTGTTACAGGCACGTTTGTAAAGTTAGCAGTAAAATTAGCACTTATAGAACTATGTACAAATGTGTTTGCAACTGTATAATCGTGAGTGACCGAGCCTGTAGCACCTGTTAACGGTAATGAAACTTCAGCACTTTCAGATAAAGTAGTTAAGTTTGTGGCTGTTACACTTGTAAATCGTGCTGCGGCTGGAGTAACGCTACCTATCGGTCCGTTATTCCAAGCAGTTGTTGTTATGTAGCCGCCAACATTTACACTACCTGAAACAGTTAGTGGTCCGCTTACTCTGATAGCTCCAGTTGATGCACTAGTTGCATTTGTTGCATTATTAACTTTTACAACATCTTTTGAATCCAAAATTCCACCGGAAGTAGGAGACAGTGTTATGTCTCCTGCTGAAGTCGATAAAGTATTTTGGACAACTTGAATTTGTCCTAGACCGCCTGAAGCAAATCCGTACCCAGATGATATTCTTCTTGTCATACTATATTAGGTCGCTGTTTCGATGCCAAAAACTACTGCGCTAACACTACTTGCACTAGAATAAACAATTAGATATTGGTTAGCTGCCATAACAATACCTGTTCTTTCGAGTACACCGTTCGCAAGAATGCTGACGCCGTATTCTAAATAATCTGCCAAAGCAGGTGTCGATGATGTTGACAATGCTACTCTACAAGTAATTGTGCTTGCTGTTCTATTACAAACTGATAAAGTTACCACCGCAAAGTTACTAGCAGGGCACTGATATACTGTTGTATTAGTAGTAGCTGATAAGTCTGAAGCTCCGAGTCTTCCTGTTGCCATGTTTTAATTCTCCATTATAATAAAAAGTAATTCCAAGCTAATGGGTATCCAGTTACACCAGCTGAAAAGTTAAAATTAGCCTTCATCTGAATTGGTGCACCAGAAGTTGTTGTTATCTGGTTGTTCGAAATTTCAATAAATCCAGCTACTACACTATTTACATTCAACGAAGCTCCACCACCACCAATTTGCGAAGCAATATATGTTCTTATCGCACGTTGAGTTGGAACTATTTGATCACTATTAGCAGTAAAGAATGGATCTGTACTAAATTCTACAATTGTTGCACTGCTTCCACCTAATGTTACTGATCCTAAAGTAAGTTCCGCCAGGCCGGCAATATTAAATGCATCTGCATTTAATGTGGCAATACCAGTACTTTGTTCAATTGTAAACAGTTCTCCTACTCTAAAGTTACCGTCTTGGTCAGTTGATGTGTAGAATACACGACCACCATTGTTGTCTACAGTTTCTCTACTCTGACTTGGAGCATTATCAGGGATTCCTCCTGGATAATTTGTTTCATCAAAGTTGCCGGTACCAATATCTAAGAAATCGTGTCCAGTTAAACGAACTTGGCTGTAACGAATTCTAGTTGTTACCGCGGTTTCGTGAGCAGGAGCATTATAGAGTGATAAATCTGGACTTATTTGTAAAAATGCTCCAATTGACCCGGAGTCTGTACCAGATTGACTTAATACCTGAACTAATTTATAAACAAAATTAGGTTGGCTTGATAACACTACATTAGCACCAGCTGCTGGTATTGCTGTTAAGTTTTTGACAGCAATGTAAGATCCGTATTGGAAATTATCTCCATATCCATCACCTGTATCTAATTGAGCTGTAGCAGATCCGTAGCCAGTGCCTCTATTCCTAAAGCTTGGATTAGCTAAAGCACCTTTACCAATTCTTACTGTAAATGGTGCTTCGTAAGTATTGTTTGGATCTGTTATAGTCATTGTAGGCGCAACAGAATACCCTGAACCTGGTTCAAGAATTCTCACAGCAAATATTTTCTTATTTGCTACATATGCTCTTGCTCTTGTTGTTGCACCAAGATTAGAACTACTTGCTACTGTTCCTGCTGTACTACGTTGTACTGAAACCCAAACACCTGTTTTATTAGGATTTCCAAATGTACTGCTACTGAAACCATTAGCTGCTGTACTCATCGTTCTTGAAGCCCAGCGAATTCCGTCTTCGCTTGAAGCTGCTTGAGTGCTTTGACTTACTGCCAAGAATACACCTTGTCCATAGCTGATATTAGTCCAAGTTGCACTTGCTGGTAGAGTGCTTGCTACCCAGGTTATTCCATCTAAACTATAAGCTGCTGCGGTTCCAGTTGTAGCAGAAATTGCCACAAATCTATTGTTACCATAAGCTACACTAGTCCAGTTGCTAGAACTTGGTAATGTAGCAGCAGTCCATGTTGCTCCTCCATCGCTAGAGTATGCGGCTGTCGTTCCTCCTGAAGCAACAGCAACAAATTTACCTTTACCATAAGCCAATCCTGTCCAGGTTGCAGCTGAAGGCAAGTTGCCGCCCGATGTCCAAGTTATACCACCGTTGGTGCTAAATCCTGTTCCAGTGATACCATTTCTAATTACTACCCAGCGTCCATTTGTACTTTGAATACCATAAGCTACATAAGTACCAGCACTACCTGAAGCAAAAGCTGCTGGTAATGCACCCCCAGCTGTCCAGGTCTGCCCTCCGTTTAAGCTATAAGCATTAACTGTTGTGCTATCTGATACAGCAACTAAACTTGTAGCTATAGGTTTAGCAGTTCCTGTACTACCTGTATACCCAGCTCCTGTGTAATTGTTATAAACAAAATAGGTTCCTAATAAGTTATTAGCAGCACCAATGTTTGTCCATATAGTATTACCAACGCTTGTGATTTGGTATAGTCGACCATTAACAAATGAACCAGCAGTTTCAGAAACTGTAATGTCTCCGTTGGCCATCCACGACCAGTTGCTGGCACTTGGCAGAGCTGTTGCGCTTGGACTGCTCCAAGTAATACCATCTAAGCTTGTGTTAATGTTTTGTGTACCAGATGCTAGTGCGACAAAATAACCGCCTTGTCCTGTTCCACTTGATTCAAACTGAATAATCGCTCCTGAGGTTGTATTAACACTAGTAATTTTAATAGTAATATTATTATCAGGAGTAGCGCCACCTAAGTTTGCACCTGCTACAGTTAAAGTATTTCCTATTACATAATTATTTCCTGCGCTATTAATAGTAATAACAAGATACTTAGGCCCTCTTCTAACTATATTAAATGTTGCACCACTTCCAGAACCCCCAGTTGCTGATACTGCACTGTAATAGGCTGTGGTAGATGCCCATTCACAATTAACATAAGTTAAACTAGTTGCTAATGTCCTAGCAGTAGAACTAAATGTAGGAGATGTAAAAGATAAAGCAGGTTCGATAACATATGTTGTAGAAGCGTCAGGAGACACTAAAGTTGTACCAGGAACAATATGATCCCATCCTGACGAACCATCACTTTCTTTTATTACTGTGGCTAATTTAAGACCTGAGTTATAAACACTAATTATTGCGTATTGTCCAGCACCAGAGCCAGCAGTTAATAAAATTTTCATTCCAACATAGGCACTACTTACTTCAGAGTCAGTGGCAGCAATTGTGATATTAGTTAATGTTCCACCCTGTGCTGTATTAGCATTACTTAAATATCCGAATCCGCCAAAGTTACCTGCAATTTCTGGAGCATTTGTACTATCGTCAACATTGTCTAATAATCTAACCTGAAAAACACCGTCATCTCTAAATTCATCTTGTTCTACAGCTACACTAGCACCTGTTCCTCCAATAGACCAAGTAGCATATGTATAATCAGTGCCTGCATTACTAAATTCATAAGTCCAAAGCTGATTAATACCATCTGTAAGAACTGATCCTACATCTGCTGTAAATTTTCTATTGTCAACAACTGCTGTAATTGCAGTTTCTGTACTATCAAATCCTTCAGCTACTGATCCAAAATCTCCGTAACTATTATTACCGTTAGTTCCTCTTATACGTCCACCGTTTTCAGACAAGTAACCAACGTGTGAATAATAGGTAAACACACTAACTAATTCTGCTCTTGCATTATTTGTAACCCAGCATCCTATACCATCGCTGATGACCTGAGTAAAGTCATTGGACACCATACTGTCATTACCGCCGTTGTGTAAGGAACCGTCTATCTTTTGACCTATTGCTGCGTAACCAAAAGTTGTACAATTTTGTATGTATGGGCTTCTGCTGATAATCCAAGAATGATAGTCATGTGGTCCAGCACCAGGATCTAAGCTTGCGTATGCACCTGCACTAACTCTGCTTGTTCCGTAGGCATTTGGTGCTAACAGATCACCAGTTAACCCAAACATTGTTTGATTTCTTAGACCTGTTTCATTTCGTAGATAATACATATCTTCTTCTTTACTACCACGAACAGCATTGGCGTAATATCTAGCTGCTAGAACTGACTTATAGTTTCCTGTATAGCGTAAATCAAACTTAAGAGCATCTAACATTTCATTTACATCGCGTAAGCATAGTTCTGAATTAAACACAAGTTTTAAGGTCATTGAACCAGATCCAGTTGTAAATGACCCTGTTAACGGTGTTGTTGCATCACGTGTGGCAGCGATTGAAAACTCTGTTAAAGAGCTATTAATCCTTTGAACGTAATATGTAATATTAGTTGTAACTCCAGAAAATGCTGTACCAACAAATTTTACTGCTGCATTTCTTTTTAACCAAGAACCGTTGCCGCCTAGAGTAAATGTACCTGTAGTAGAGCTATAAGAATTTACAGGCACACTAAAGGTTGAGTCCATATAAGCACTGATTTCTGAAACAATGTAGTCTCTATTCTTTTCTAATTGTAAAATTGCGTAATCAAAATTAGGATCACTCTGTCCACAAGTTAAGCCTTCTGATGTAGCTCCAAACACTATTTCATCTAATGTATTCATAAGTGTTTCGATTCTATTTTGAGAAGTTGTGTCCCCTCCTACATTAGATTTGGCCTGTTCTTTAACATACTGAAATGCATCTCTTGTAGCTGTTTTTTGTCCTAAACTAAACACATCACTTGCGCTACTTCTTAGATATGAGTAAGCTGCCGCAATAGTTTGTACATTTGTGTTAAACTGAAAATCGTATCCAACTGCGTCAAGAATAATTCTTACATCTCTATTGCATTTTGCTGTGTTATAAGTTAAGCTAGGATATTTTGCAGCTATGTAGTTACTCATATTAGTAACGATAGTTCCTACTGCTGCACTTAATGCTGTATAAGCTGTAGTTAAAGACGGACTTGGATTATTATTATTGTTAATTGTTGGACGATCTTCGTAGTCAAAAACAATAGTTAATCCAGTACCATTAGTTAATCCACCCACTCCAGATCCAGCATATGAAAGAGATACTGTAAATGAAGTTGTAGTTGTTGTTAACACATAATAACGAGTGTCAGCTGTCACTCCATTAGCAGTAGTTCTAGGAATTACTAAATCACCTGCTGCTAAACCATGAGCGGCTGCTGTATTAAATGTATTATTACCAGTTATGCTTGTTACAGTAAAATTAGGACGACCATTTGTAGATCCAGCTGATAATATTCCGGTGATTATATCTATACAACTTCCTACAAAACCAGTTGTATTTCCTCCATTAGGAAATAATGTACTGTCTCTAAATTGTATTTGAGTGTTACCAGTACTTACAGTAACAGAAATATTTTGAACAATTTGTTGTAAAATTGTTTTTAATCTTCCGTATGCTGCAATAGTAGCAGCAAGCTCTGTTGAATCAATTAACAACGAGCTTCCTGGACCATCAAAGTATGCTAAACCAGCATTTAAACTTTGAGTAGTTCCTGTATAAGTTAAATCGTATACGATTGCATCTACAATATAACCTACATCTCGCTTACATTTTGTACGGCTGTATTTTACAGACGGGTAATTAACATCTGTAAATTTTGCTATTTCCTCTTTAATAAATTCTTTGTTTTCGATAATTAATGTTCTAGCATCTCCGTATCCATTTAGATACGAAACAGTGTTAAAGAGGTATGGAAGTGTATAACTTCTCATGTGAGCGGTATTAGCAATTTGGTCAATTTTATGTTGCATTACACCTACAAGTTTTTCAACTTCGACTGCTGTAGATGCAGGTGCAAGTGGCCAAACACTGCTTTGCGATGCGGTATTTCCTGTACTTTCTGTTACATTAATTCCTTGTACAATTTGTCCTGCTACAGTTCTTAATCTGCTCAAAGTGCTTACTGTATAAAAAGTATCGCTTAGATTAATTAAACTTCCAGCAGGACTAACTCTTGTTGAACGTAATTCATCTCCAATAACTACTGTGCATTCTGGCACAATAATTGGTAATGTTTCGTAATACTCGCCTGTTCTTACGTTAATTGTATTATTAGCAGGGTTTCTTTCTGGAATATTAGCTGTTGATTGATCTGTTAGTGCTTGAGTTATAATTCCTACAAGACTTACACATTTTTCGTAAACGCCAGTCTCTGCGGTATATGCAGTATCTATATATTGGCTGACTATAGCAGTAGAATTATCTCCGTTAGTAACCTGGTAATTTACAGTAGGTGCTTGATTTAATAATACTTTTTGAATAAGTGTTACCATATAATTATAACAGGCTATATCTTGTAGTCTTTCTGCTGCTAATCTAGTATAAGTACCATTTTCTCCAGGATAAAGTGCATTAACATAGGCTAATGCAGCGCCTCTGCTTCTAACATTACCGCCATGAGTAAAGTCGTAAACAAGTCCGTCAATTACCCATCCTATATCTCTTTCGCAGCGATCTCTAGCAAAGGTAAATCCTGTGGTAAATGGACTTACATTATTTGTAACCTGATATTCAATCCATTCACATACTTCTTTTTGTATAAAGATACGATTCATTTCTAACAAACGACGTGCTTCTGGATTCATACATCCGCGTTCTATTTGTTGTGCAGCATATCTTACAGATTTCCAAGGCTTGTCTATAGTTCCTCCATAAGTCGGAAATGGTAAATCTTGTCCGTTAGTACCAACATAATAGATATTATCCGACATTCCCCAACTTACCCACTCTGGAGTAGAATTTGAAGAAACTCTTAAAACTTGACCTTCTGTTCCAACAGGTAATCTTACAGGTCCAGACGTGCCATAATATACCATATCTCCTTTGGTATTCATTACGCTAGTTTCTGTTCCTACATTAAATAGATCCCAGTAAGTGCTAGTAGCGTCTTGATCTGGTCTACTTTGTACCTGGCCACCACCTGTAGCTCCGACTGTAGAACCGTCGTCGCCTTCTGATCTATGTGCTAATTTACAAATATAAGTATTAGCTCCATAGCGGACTAAATCGTTCTGTGCATATTCAGTATCGTCAGTCCAACTTCCTCTCCAATTTAAACCTTCACTAAGTGCAGTCCAATAGCTTGCATTAGGAGGTTTAGGAGCAAAAGTAACTGTGTTAGTTAAGCTTGAAGCAGTAACAGGAGTAAATGCTGCACCTCCTGGGGTAGTGCTTATTGTAAATTGTGTAGCATTAATAACCTGTTTGACATAATATGTTCCGCTGATATTAACATTACCGAAAGCAGACCCTGTAAATCTAACAACCATTCCAGCTACTACATCAGTAGTTGACACAGCTTGGAAATAGTTAGTTCCACTGTCTGTGCTTTGTAAAGTTGTTTGGATAGAAGGAGCATCAGTAGTTGCAATAAAAAGATTACCGCCAACTTTAACGATTTCTCCAATTTTATAGCTAGTTGTTATACTCCAAGTAGATTGAAACTTAAAGTTTTCGCTAAACAAGTCCCAATTCGTAGTTCCGGTTAATGGATTGCTAGCACTATGTACTGTTTTTGCGATGTATTGATTACCACCGTAGCGTACTACATCACCTGGCTGATAAACTGTAACATTCGACCAATCTGATTCGTACTCGAAGCCTTCTACAAATTGATTCCAATAGGCAGTATCTCCACTGAAGTTAGCTCCAGAGCTATGCGCTGCAACACAAATCCATAAACCTGCACCGTACTTAACGATATCGTTAACTTTATAACGAGTAGTTGTAGCCCAAGTTCCTTTATAATCTACGCTTGTAGAATACACATCCCATTTAGACTGATCTTGCTCTAATCCTAATGTTGCTGTTGCCGCACTAGTATGATAAGTTAAGCATATATAATTTGTTGCTCCGTATTGAACAACATCATTAAGCTTGTATCGTGTGCTTGTAGACCAATCACCTTTAAAGTCAATACCAGTAAGATATAAGTTCCAGTCGGCTGAATTTTGCTCTAATCCAAGACTTGCTGTAGCAGCACTAGTATGCCCTGTAGAACAAGTATATAGATTTCCACCATACTTAACAATTTCTCCTGCATAGAACGCAGTTGATGTAGTCCAGTCTCCTCTCCAGGTTTGACCTTCGCTCATCTTATTCCATCTGCTTGGAGATACATTGATGTCTGTATTGATGCTTGCCGCAGAGGTATGTCCTATTGTACAAATATAGGTGCTATTACCGTACCTTACTACATCGTCTTTTACATACGCTGTAGCTGTAGCCCAGGTGCCTTTCCAAACAAATTTCAGTCTACCAAGTTTAAACTCTGCCATATTAACTCCGAGATTCTATTTTATAATATTTATTTTTTATCCAACATTAAAGGAAGCGTAAAACATACTTTGAGCTAAAATAGATCCTTGTATTGAACTTCCTGGACCTGAGAAATTAGCTATTACAGGAATATTATTAATCAAATTTGCTGTATTACTAATTTCACCTGGGCCGACCTTTACTGTACCAGCGATAAAACTAGCAGTAAGCAAATCTTCTCCGCCGATGTTTAATCTAGATTGTAGATAAGAAATAATTGCTTTTTGAGTAGGCACAATATTATTTGAGTTAGCTGTAAATTTAGGATCAGTGCTAAATTCTCTAATAACTGTTCCAGTTCCCCCTACAACTACTCCTCCAAGAGCAAGTTCAGTTAAGCCTGCTAAATCAAAAAAGTCTGCGCTAATTGTTACAATACCTGTTGCTTGTTCAACAGCAAATAAATCACCTGCTCTAAAGTTTCCATCTTGGTCTGTGCTAACATAAAAAACACGACCTCCATTTAATTGTCCTACTTCATTTGATGGTACTTTATCATAGTCGTAGTTTATATAAAGTCCTGGATAATTTGTCTCTATATAATTTCCTGTACCTACATCTAAAAAGTCGTGTCCTGTTATGCGAACCTGACTGTAAAGTTCTTTTACAATGACTTCCATATCATCTTGAATATAATCATTTACTTCAATAGTAGGAGTCACTCTAAATGTAGATCTAAATTTCCCATTAACCTGACTAACATTAATTCCAGTTACTACAGCAGTATAATATGTAGACTTTCCACCTATATAAAATTGAGCACCTGGTCCTGGAACAGTAGTAAGTCCATCAACGGTAAGATAAGATCCAACTGGAAGTATATCAGCGAATCCATCTCCAGCAACTGTAACTGATGTTGAGCTTGTTCTATAACCAGTTCCTCTTGTTATAAAAGTAGGTTGAGCTAAAACTTGATCTGCTATTCTTATTCTATAAGTGGCTTGACTTGTAATATTAGGATCAGTTAAAGTAATCGTTGGAGGGATGGCATACCCTGATCCTGGTTCCCAAATTAAAACTTTGTTGACACCTTGCTCAACAAATACTCTACCTAATGCTCGTGCACCAGTTAATATACGATTTATACTTCTACTTGCAGTAGTGGTTCCAACGACCCATACCCCTCGATTATTTGATTTAGTTGAATCGCCTAGGCTAATATCTGGATTTCCAAAAGCTACAGGACCCCAATTTTGAGCAGAATTTAACGTACGGCTAGTCCATACTATACCGTCATAAGAAGTTGCACAAAAAGCAGTTACATCTTGTTGGGGACTCTTGCAGGTAGCAAAAAACACTCCTTGTCCATATCTTACTCTTTCCCAGTACATTTCGTTAGTGTCATCTTGCGGCATTCCATTTGTAGTTGTTTCCCAATTAACACCGTCAAAGCTGTATGTAACGTACCCTGTAGTGCTTATGGCTACAAATCTTCCATTACCATAGGCTATACTTGCCCAATTTTGTAAGCTAGAATCCTGTACTTCAACAACCGCTCCTTGCCAGGTCATTGTTGTTCCGTTCCAAGTTCCAACTGCTACAGCATTGCTACTATTAGCAATTGCTACAAATTTTCCTTTACCGTAAGTAATAGCCACCCATTCGTTAGTTGAACTGTCACCTACATCAGGAAGAGTAGTAGCTACCCAACCTATTCCATTAATACTAGTTGCTGCGCTATCTAAGTTACTAGCAATTGCACAGAATATATTACTTCCATAAGCAACACTTACCCAATTTCTTGAAGAAGGCATAGATCCTGTAGTCCAGGTAATTCCATCTGATGAATAAGCCATTGTGCTCGAACCATATAAAATAGTAACGAACTTATTCATTCCATAAGCTAAGGCACGCCAGTATCCAGAAGTTGGTAATAAAGAATCATACCATACTAATCCATCTAGACTGTGAGAAACAATACTGCTTGCTCCAGGTGTCATAACAAATCTACCACTTGTGCCTATACCTTCGTAGGTAAATCCGATTATGGCTCCGTTATCAACACTGGTAACGGTGATAGTTATATCGTGTTCTATTGCTTCTCCACCAATATTAGCTCCTGTAATAGTTAATATATTTCCTTCTGTATAGTCTAAACCGCCATAAGTTAAGGCGACTGAGTAACTTCTGCCAGTTTTAGTAACATTAAAAGTAGCTAGTCCAACATCTGTAAGCTTGTTTGTATATGTTTCGATTGTTTCACCATATATTGCATTTGCTTTAATTGTTGTACTTTGGCTTAGTGTTGATGCAACAGTAAATCCTGGATCAGAAAACGTTAGCCTTGGTTCTATTCTATAACGACTAGAAGTAGTTAGAGTAGTTTTAATAATTGTGCCGGGAACTACATGATCCCATCCTGGTGTTGAACTCGATTCTTTACTAACAGTCGCCAATTTGTTAATTGGATCATAGCTTGTAATATAGCCATATTGTCCTGTACCCTCGCCTGAAACAATTGTTATTCTACAGCCTAAAATTTCTGCTTCTGTACTAGGATCGTTACTAGCTAAAGTAATTGTAGTTGTTGTCCCAATTTGAGCATTATTTCCTCGTAGTAAATGACCTGCTCCTGAAGTTAAAACTTGGGCTTCAAATACTCCATTATCTCTAAACTCTTCTTGTAAAACAGTTGCTCCTGTTCCTGAGCTAGTGAAAGTATAATTTGCGGTTGTATAATCTTGTCCTGCATTTAAAAATTCTAATATAAAAACATAATCATTAACTTCGCCAGCGAATGCAGATCCAATAACTGCCTGATCAGTTTGAGTATTAACTTTTCCTATTTGAGGAATTTCTAAAGGATCACCTCCATCTGCAATCGCACCAAAGGTTCCATATGAGCTGTTTCCGTTAGTAGCTCTAATAATTCCTCCGTCCTCTGCAAACATACCAATTTGAGAGTAGTAAGTAAACACACTGACTAGTTCTGCTCTACCTCCATTCAATACATGACACCCGACTCCATCACTAATGACCTGCGTGAAATCATTACTTACAATAGATTTATTTCCACCATTGTGTAAAGATCCGTCTATTTTTTGTCCTGTAGCAGCATATCCAAATGTTGTACAATTTTGTACATAGCAACTTCTAGTTAGAATCCACGTTCTATTATCATTAGGTCCCCATCCTGGATCTAAACTCACATAACTTCCGCCGTTTGGTCTTCTATACGGTTCTAATCCTATATTAGATTGTAATGTGCCATTTAGTCCTAACATTGTCATATTACGAATGCCTGTAGCATCTCGAACATAAAACATATCTTCAGCATAGGATCCTTCTACTGCATTTGCATAATATCTTGCAGCTAATACAGATTTATAATTTCCTGGATAAGTTATATCGTATATAAAAGCCTCAATATATCTTTTTGTATCTCTACCACACCTATCTTGGTCAAAAACATAACTAGGATATGAACTAACCATAAACGCATTGATTTCTGCCACTAGGAAATCTTTATTAGCATTTAATGCTGCCGCAGCAGATAATGCAGTTGTAGAGCTGCTTGCAGTGTTAGTACCGTATACAGCGACATTTGATCCTTGATTTCCAATTCTATACGTTATGTAATTTTTAACATCTGTTATAAGATTTAAAATTTTAGTAATATCAACTGGTAATGCAGTATTATTAGTAATGTTTTGAGAAACTGTATTGCCTGTAGATTTAATTATAACCGTTCCGGTTAAAATATCTGACATTATAAATTCTAAACGATTAAGACAAGCGATAGTGTAAGGATAGTCATTAGCTAGTGCTTCAATTGGATCGTTAGCGATTATCCTTGCTGATCTTAGCTCTTCTCCTACTACTGCTGTACGAGCCGGAATAATAATAGGAAGTATTTCGTAATAATCGCCTGTTGAAACTTTAATAGTAGTTGTTCCGGCCCATCCATCATCTGCTTTTTCGCAAGCATACCTAATAGTTCTAAATGGTTTAAAATAATTTATTCCTCTATTAGGATCAGTATCATCGTCTACACCGTTTGTTCTAACGTGAAATACCCTATTGACGTTCCCCCAGGTTTTATAACCAATATCTCCATCGTTATTTTCAATTATAAGTAATTGATCTTCACTGCCGATTTTAACTCTGGCTGGACCATATGAACTTAAATCACCTATAATTGTGCTTCCGTCATTTCCTAGGTCGTCTCTGCTTAAGTTATAAGTTAATAAGTCACCTGGCTTTTTAAGTCCTGCGTAAGGATCGCCACCTGCAAAAATATCCCAATAAAAGAATCCACTACCGTTATCTCCTGGAAAACTGTTTATTTGGCTTGTATGGGCAATATTAGCTTTATAAGTTGTACCTAAGTAAACAACTAAATCATTTAAATCATAAGAGACAGGATAGTCCCAAGATCCTTTAAATTTACTACTAGGAACTAAGGAAGTCCAATTAGACGTATCTAAATAGTCAATAGTACTACCATCTTGATTAGTATCAGTTAGTGATACAAATAAGTTAGCACCTCTAAGTACAACGTCGCCTTTTTTGTAAACTCCTGATGTTGAAAAGTTTCCTACGAAATTATAACCTTGTAATTGTACTGCCCAAGCTGGATTTCCTTCAGGAAACTGACTACTTACTCCAGGCCTGCTGTGATCAATAGGTTGAATATTAGTTGTTGCAACATATAAAAAACTACTGTGTCTTACAACATCACCTACACCGTAATAATTTGCAATGTTGTGATCACCTCTAAAATTATTCCCATATAGATATAAAGTAAACTTGTCACTATCTATAGAGTCTTGAACTAAGATACTTGTGTGTTCTGTTGTACATCTCCAAATAGATCCTCCGTATTTTACTAGATCGTTTACTCTGTATCTAGTTATAGGTGTATGTACTCCAGCGTAAGTAAAATTTTCTAAAAATAATGACCAGGTTTCACCTGTACTATCATCGTTACCGTCATTGTTACCTGTTATAATTCCTTGAGCAATTGATGGACTTGTATGTTCTAATATACAACGATATTGATTACTATTATAAAGTATTACATCGCCTTTTTGATATCTAGTATTCGGGGACCAGTCACCTTTAAATTTTATACCTGTTGCAAATAAAGCCCAATTAGCTTCTGATTGACTAAAGTACTGCGTTCCTGCGTGATCTGTTAAACAGACATATAATGATCCGCCTGCATTTACAATAGATCCTGCTGTATAATCTTGATAACTTACCCAATCTCCTAAAAACGAAAACCCATCTGTCATTCTTTCAAATGCAGGGGTAGGACTAGTATCTGCTGAATCAGCTAAGAATGTTTGACCATCATAAAAATTTGTAGAGGTATGTCGTCTAACGCAGGTCCAACTTCCGCCTCCATAGAATACAATATCATCTAAAAAGTATTCAGTGTTAGCATTCCATATTCCACGCCATCTAAAGCGTAATCTACTAATTTTAAACTCAGCCATTATGTTTTCCTGAACTTATTCAATATTTATAATTCTTCTTCGTAGGTATATTTTTGAGCGATTCTAGCAATAAAACTGCCATTCTCATCTATATAATAATACATCGATCTAGTATCCCAACGATATTGACTATAATATAAATTTTCATATACAATGTTATGATTTTCATCAATATTATCTACATAATCTACACCGTATTCGAATTCACTATAATCCTCTTCTGCTGGTCCATTATTATTAACAACAATCAACTCGTCGGGTTGCAAAGTATTATATTTTCCAAAATATAAGTCACCGTCTTTAGTTCTCCTCAAACCATAAAAATATTTCGGAGCATCACCTAGCAATGTTGTTTCATCAAGACCAAATAGATAATTGTTCTGTGCCATTTCTTATCCTTTAAACAATTTCTGCATAACTTACTATGACATCAACGCTGCCTGGTTGATCGCTTACTAGTCTTAGAGCACAATTTTCAGCTAGTATAAGTTTTTCACCGTTTGTGACAATTTTTAAAGAATTATATGGAGGTATCACTATACCTTTAACCCAATAAGCCTCTGTACTAGTTGCATCAACAACTTTTACGTCAACTATTACATTATCATCTGTCACATTGGCTGCATTACAACCTAGAATTGTAAATCTGTTGCTAGAAATAGTGTTCACCACATCAACTGGTGTAAGGCCTACGCCTTTTACTACTTTTGTTCTAAAATAGGTTGCCATAATTCATCCAAAAAAGCTTGTTTTGTATTTATTAAAAATAAAATAATAGCTTTTTTAGTTAGCGGTCGAATCCACTTATTATATAGATATTTTTAGTTGTTGGAACACTACTTCCAAAATGAACCCAAGCTCCTGCTGCATAACCGATTGGATCTAATAAAATTTCATAATTTATATTAGCTACCTGTATTACATTTTCTACAATTACTATTAAACGTTCTGCTACTTCTGTTGCTGTTAAAGATGTATTAGTATTTTCTTTAACATAATTAAAAGGATTAATAGTTAATGGACCAAACATATCACCTCCAGAATGAGATGTAAATGATTGAAAGGACATAGTGCTCGGTTCTTTAAATTTTATTTTCCTCCATACAGCATTTCCTGTAGAGCTATTTCCTTGATATGATTCTAATTCTTTAGTGTCTGAGTTATATCGTATCATTCCTTCTACAGGAGACCCTGGGCGATCAGCTGTTCCACCTTTAGGAATTAATAAGCTGATCTTTCCATCCATAGTTACTCTACCGTCTGTTTCAACGGCCACACTTTGATCTTTTACATTTCTAAAATTAAGCTGACTCTTTTTT
>Ga0129333_10000390_pt1 | contig 34780 bp, 33 predicted proteins | sample CPB6_08_DNA_FD_94474 | JGI IMG/M metagenome (GOLD analysis project Ga0129333, IMG submission 94474) | Freshwater to marine salinity gradient microbial communities from Chesapeake Bay, USA - CPBay_Sum_0.6_0.8_DNA | ecosystem: Environmental > Aquatic > Marine > Coastal | place: USA: Chesapeake... | reverse complement strand
TTTGTGGAGAAAACATGCAAACTATTTCTTCTTTGTACATGATCTTTGAATGATTCAGATGTTTGATTGCCAATTCGGGATGTGGAAAAGGTATCTGATTCAAAGAAAGACCCATGTCTGTATTTATATCCGACTATATTCCAATTGAATTGCTCTTTTTTGGAAGTAACATAACAAGAGGAGTTTTTAATAGCCACTCCAACCTCTAGTGGAGAATCAACGAAATCTCTCGATTGTGATCCAACCAGCGTCAAAGTGCCATTGATATCAACAAAAAAGAAGACGGAACATTGTCTTGACTTTTCTTTTGAATAGCGAACAACACAAGCAATATCATTGTGGTCGTCAGAAGAATAATCTCCAATATCCCAACTCCACACTCTGGATTGATTGTCACCAATTGTAGAAATGACATCTTCAATTAATTCCGCATCATAGTAATCGGAAAGTTTCTTTTCAAACTCTTTTATAGTCGATCCAGACTGCGGAAACAAAGGTGTATTCGCAAGGAGGAGAAGCAATATGAACACAATCTTTGGCATCAAGCAATGCTTTCAAGGATTGTTTGAAAAAGTTCTTTGGGAGATTCTTTCAAACGTGCACCAAACTGAGAAACCACTCTGGAAGAAGCCATGGATGCCAAATGTCCGGATCGATGTATGGATAAACCTTGCGTTATGCCATAAAGAAATGCACCTGCAAACATGTCGCCTGCCCCGGTTGTATCCACTGCTGTTGTCATATAAGCCGGAATAGAAGCCTGTTTCTCCTCGTAAAAAATCTCTGCTCCATCTTTTCCCTTTGTCATGACAACGTGAGGAAAAACATGTTTTAAAGCTTCAAAAGCATCATGGTGATTATCTTTTTCGGTGAAAGCAACAGCTTCTGCCTCATTGCAAAATACCAAGTCTGTTGAAGCTGAGATTTCCTGTACAATGTCGCGAAAAACTTGTACGACGAATATATCAGAAAAAGTGAATGCTATTTTAGTGTCATATTTCTTTGCTAAATCAACAGCTTCTTTGATTGCATCTGCGCCACCTGGTTCAGTCAATCTGTATCCCTCAATATAGAGCCATTCTGATCTTGAAATGGTGTTCTCCACAAGGTGATCTTTATTATATGTGCTATTTACTCCCAAAGATGTCATCATCGTTCTTTCGGCATCGGGTGTTATCAGTACGAGACATGTGCCTGTTTTTGAATTCGGAATAAACTCGGCTTCGAGCTTTATTCCCAATTCCTGAAATTCTTTTGCATAAAAAAGACCAAAAGGATCATCTCCGAGAATGGTTTTATATGCAGCTTTCCCTCCAAACTGACCAATGGCTATGATGGTATTTGCTGCAGAACCACCACTCGAACGATGATGTGTTTTATCAGACAAAGAATGAATCACTTGCATCTGTTCATCTTCGGATACCAAAGCCATTGAGCCCTTGTTTAAACCAAGAGATTCAAATGTTGTATCATCTATCGCAAATTCAATGTCGACAAGTGCATGGCCTATGCCACAAACATGGATATCTTTCATGTATGGAAATTATTTGATGATATGGGTTACAATACTGCATTGCAAAAATACACATTCGATCTGTAAAACTATGCGAATGATTCATCCTTTCTTAAACCAACAAGGTTGTTTTTATTGGTAATTACAATGAAAATTATGTATAATTGCCATGTACTTAACCTTCATGAACTATATGCAGCTATCTGTTCATGGCTAAATCGAATACATGTCTGTTTGAATAGTGCGGATACTCCATGTATCAACCCTTACCTGAAAAACTACATTATCCCGAACTTGAAAAGGAGATACTTGCCTTTTGGGATGAGTATGCCATTTTCGAAAAAACCCTCACTGCCAGAAAACATTCTCCGGTATTTAGTTTTTTTGAAGGTCCTCCAACTGTCAATGGCAATCCCGGCATTCATCATTTGATGGCTAGGACTGACAAAGATTTGGTCTGCAGATACAAAACAATGACAAATCATTTTGTGAGACGTCAGGCTGGTTGGGATACTCATGGATTACCCGTTGAAATTGCAGTTGAAAAACAATTGGGTTTGGTCAACAAATCTGAAATCGAGGAAATGGGCATAGATAAATTCAATGCAACTTGCCGAGAATTTGTTTATAGCAATATTGAAAGAGACATGGGATGGGGAGAATTCACCAAGCGTATGGGATATTGGGTCGACATGCAATCTGCATATGTGACATGTACCAATGAATATGTAGAATCTGTTTGGTGGGCATTAAAGACATTCTTTGATAAAGGCCTCATTTACAAAGGTTATAAAGTAGTACCTCAATCCCCGACTATTGAAACTCCATTGAGTTCCCATGAATTGTCTTTGGGATATCGCGAAGTAAAAGACCCAAGTGTCTATCTCAAACTAGCAATACTTGATTCTCCACTTCCTGAGCTCATTGATGCATCGATTTTGGTTTGGACCACAACCCCTTGGACATTGTTTTCTAATGTTGCCCTTGCAGTGGGTAAAGACATAGAGTATGTTCTTGTTGAGGCCAAATCGGGAGATGCCACTGAAAAATTTGTAATAGCGCATTCTTTGATTGGAAAATTAGGTGACGATGCAAAAATCATCATGACATTCAAGGGGCAAGAGATTATTGGAAGTCATTATGAACAGATTTTCCCTTATTGCTCAATTGATACAAACGTTCATCCTCATGCTTTAACCATCCTGCCGGGTGCATTTGTATCAACCGAGGATGGAACAGGCGTTGTGCATATATCGCCTGCATTTGGCGTTGATGACTTTGAATTGTCGAAGGAATACAATCTTCCTGTTTTGCAGCCTGTAAGCCCGAATGGTCATTTCACAGAAGAGATTATTCCATTTGCAGGGAGAGCAATCAAAACATTCAAATATTCAGATCATGTTGAAGAGGGTGCCGACAAAGACATCATTAAAGCATTGAAAGCTGCCAATAAGATCTACAAATCAGCATTTGATTATATCCATAGTTATCCACATTGCTGGCGAACAGACAATCCGGTAATGTATTATGCTAGGAATTCATGGTTCATAAAATCTCCTTCGTATAAGCAATCAATGATTGATTTGAATAAAACAATTCATTGGCAACCACAAGAAATTGGAACAGGGAGATTTGGAAATTGGCTTGAAGAGGTAAAAGATTGGTCTCTGAGTAGAGACCGTTTCTGGGGAACACCTTTACCAATATGGATTAGTGAAGATAAGGAAGAAATGTTTGCCATTGGTTCCATTGAAGAATTATCTCAAGGCGAATATGAATGCGAAGATGGGTCTCTTGTTCCTGTTTCACAAGCCCCGACTCCAATAGACCTTCATAGACCTTTTGTTGATAATGTCATTTTCAAGAAGAATGGAAAGGTTTTTCGAAGAACCACCGAAGTTATTGATGTATGGTTTGATTCCGGCTGTGTACCCTTTGCTCAGTTTCACTATCCATTTGAGAACAAGGAGTTGTTTGAATCGCAATTCCCTGCTGATTTCATCTCTGAAGGTATCGATCAAACAAGAGGATGGTTTTATACCCTCCATAATATAGCATCAGCTTTATTTGAAAAGCCGGCTTTCAAAAACATTATCGTCAATGAATTAGTTTTGGACAAAAATGGCTTAAAAATGTCAAAAAGCCGTGGAAATACTGTCGATCCATTCAGCATGATGGATCAATATGGTGCCGATGCTGTCCGTTGGTATTTTATGGTAAACAATCCACCTTGGAGACCAACTCTTTTCAATGAGTCAGACATTGCCAAGACAGTGATTGCTGACTTTTTCCGAACTCTGACAAATACGTATTCTTTTTATGCTTTATATGCCAATATTGATGAAATAGACGGAAATGAAGCTGAAATTCCAATTCATGAATGTCCTGAAATAGATCGTTGGATTATTTCAAAGGTTCATACTGTTCTGAAACAATATCATCAATACATGGAAGCATATGATGTGTTCCGGGCATGTAGAACTGTGCAAGAATTCATGATTAATGATGTTTCAAATTGGTATGTCAGAAGAAATCGTAGAAGATTCTGGAAAGGTGAAAAAGATAAAGACAAATTAGCAGCTTATCAAACATTACGTAATGTAATGATCCATGTTTTGACTATGATTGCTCCTGCTGCTCCATTTTTGCCAGAAGTTTTGTTTAGAAGACTTAGAGTCGACAAAGATGTGCCATCCATTCACATGAAGGATTTGTCTCCCGGAGATACATCACTCATTGACAATGACCTCGAAAGGAGAATGTCATTGGCACAGACTATTGTCTTTTTGGCAAGGTCATTGAGGGAAAAATCAAAAATTAAAACTCGTCAACCCTTGAGAAGAATACTTATTCCTGTCATATCTCCACAACAAAGAAGGGATATTCAAGCTGTTGAATCCATCATAAAAGATGAGATCAACATAAAAGAAGTGGAATATGTGAGTGAAGAGGCAGGTATCGTAAAACGCACTGTTAAAGCCAATTTCAAGGCACTTGGAAAGCGTTTTGGCAAGCAAACACAGGCAGTTGCAAACATTATCTCTGCCTTATCAGAACAGCAAATCAAATCATTGATTCAAGATCAATCATTGGTGATCACAGTCAATGAGAATGAATGTCGAATTGAATTGCAAGAAGTGGATGTGATTACCCAAGACATGGAAGGATGGCTTGTTGCGAATGAAGGTTCACTCACCGTTGCTCTTGACACAGAAATTGATGAAATACTCAAACAAGAAGGTATTGCAAGAGAATTTGTAAATAGAATTCAGAACATTAGAAAGAATATTGGTTTGCAAGTAACAGATAGAGTGAATGTAAAATTTTTCGCATCAAAAGAAATTTGTGATGCAATTATCAAATTATCTGATTATGTTTGTAATGATATTTTGTGCGTGACATGTGAGCAGGTTGAAAGAATTGAAGATGATGCTCACATTCTCGAGATTGATCAAGACAAAGTTTTGGTGATCATAACAAAAATTCATTGATAACAGAAAAAGTAAATGCATCCCGCATTTAGTTTTGTTTTGTTTTATTATTTAAGGTGTATGCTGTATGGCCTCAACTAAGAAACCCGCAGCAAAGAAAGCGGCTAAGCCAGCTGCCAAGAAAGCAGCTAAACCAGCTGCCAAAAAAGCAGCTAAACCAGCTGCCAAGAAAGCAGCCAAACCAGCTGCTAAGAAAGCTGCGAAACCTGCAGCAAAGAAAGCAGCTAAACCAGCTGCTAAGAAAGCAGCTAAACCAGCTGCTAAGAAAGCAGCTAAACCTGCAGCAAAGAAAGCAGCTAAGCCTGCTGTAAAGAAGGTTGCTAAACCAGCAGCTAAAAAAGCTGCTAAAAAAGCAGCAAAACCGGCAGCTAGAAAAGCAGCAAAGCCGGCAGCAAAGAAAGTAGCGGCAAAACCGGCAGCTAAAAAAGCAGCAAAGCCGGCAGCAAAAAAAGCAGCAAAGCCGGCAGCTAAAAAAGCAGCCGTAAAAAAAAAGTAAGTCCAATTAAAGGACCGAAATCTGCTAAAGTCACAACCAAGAAGCAGGTAAAGCCATTGGCATCCTCGACTTCTAAGAAGTCCCCTGTTTCAACAAAAAAGGTTGCGAAGTCATCTTCGACCATTGCAAAAGCAAAAGTCGAAAAAAAACAAGCGAAGCCAGTTGCCAAGGTCACCAAACCGGTGAATTCGAAGCAGTCGGCTTCGCTTTCTGTTTCTAAGAAGGAGATTTCAAAATCTAGCAAAGTAAGTGTTGAAACAATAAAGCCCTCAAAGTCAGCATCGAAAAAATCCAGTTCACCTCCAAAAGAGTTAGCTCCTTCAAAATCTTCTGCAAGTAAAAAAGTTGCAGAAACTAAAAAAGGTAAAGGAGAGCAGCCAGAAGTCATGACTATTCCTGATGAGCCAGTTATAGATTTGGGTAATCCAATGCCACCTCTTCAATTAAATCTTCAAGAGAAGAAACCGGCAGGAAGATCAAAATCAGGGAATAAGGCATCAGAAAAACCAACTGCAGCCGGTTTGGAAGCAATGAAGATGCCTGAAGGTAAAGGTGCCGCGGCTTTTGCTATGAGACCAAAAGAAGAAAAGCCCATCATCATTCCTTCCAAAAAGAAAGTCAAATATTCAGATTCTGATCTCAAGATGTTTAAACAGCATATTTTAAAGATTAAAGATGAAGCATTGGATGAAATGCGAATGTTGAGAGAACGACTTGAGGATTTAACAAATGCTGAATTGGCATCTGAAACCATGATCTATTCAGTTCATATGGCAGAACAAGGTTCTGAAGCCTTGGAAAAAGAAAAGACCTATGCTCAGATGAATCGTATCATTGATTATATCAAGAAGTTAGATGATGCATTAAAGCGTATTGAGGACAAAACCTATGGTATTTGCAAAGAATGTAATATTCTGATTGCAAAAGCCAGACTTTTGGCGGTCCCAATAACTTCACAGTCAGCATCCTTCAAAATTCATGGTAGATGTCCCGAGAATGGAGTTGACATCATATCTGGTAGAAATGAATGAGTGAGCAATCCACGAAAGGAAGCTCAACATATTACTACATCATTGCGATAGTTCTTGTACTTGTAGATCAGATAAGTAAAGTCGCGGTGAAGGGCTGTAATGTGTTTGGTATTAAACATTTGGGTATGCATATTGGTGAAAGCTTCCCTGTCTTTGGGGATATTGTGAGAATCACTTTTGTTGAAAACCCGGGAATGGCATTTGGTGTAGAGTTTGGTTCCGGAAAAATTTTCTTGACACTTTTCTCTTTGATAGCATCTTTTGCATTACTGTATTATTTGAGGATGATTCAGAATGCGCACATTTGTATACGAATAGCGATTATGCTTATACTTGCGGGTGCATTCGGAAATTTTATTGATAGAATGTTTTATGGAGTATTGTATGGAGAAGGACCACTTTTTTACGGTTTAGTGGTTGACTTCATTCAGATTGATATACCTGATATAACCATTGGCTCATTGACATATACTCATTGGCCTGTATTCAATATTGCCGATTCATGCGTCACTATCGGTATGATTCTTCTCATTCTATTCAATAAACATCTTCCTTACCCATTCATTCCACATTCAAAAGAAAAAACCACGGAGGAACATGGTGAGCAATCTTAACCAATATCCTGATTATGTGGAAAAGGTTATAGAACTCAGCGTTTCCAAAGGTCAAGAACCTATTAGACTTGATGTCTACATTACAAATGCAATCGCAAATGCAACTCGAAATAAGGTTCAAATAGCCATTGATCAAGGTAACGTCAAGGTAAATGGGATTCCAAGAAAGGGTTCATATAAAATCAAACCCGGTGATGTCATTACATGCGTATTCATGCGTCCCCCACCGCTTGAATTGCTTCCCGAGAATATCCCTCTCGAGATTCACTATGAGGATGAGTATTTGCTTGTCATAAATAAGCCACCCGGATTGGTTGTCCATCCAGGATTTGGCAATCGATATGGAACACTGGTAAATGCAGTTTTGTGGCACATGGGATATCGAGAAGCAATTCCTTTAACAGAATTTATTGATGAAGAGGAAGAATCAGAGGAAGCATTGCCCACTGACGATTTTCTTGAAGCAGTGATTTCAAATGATGATATGTTAAGACCCGGAATTGTCCATAGATTGGATAAAGACACATCCGGGCTCATGGTGATTTCCAAACAAAGTTCAATCACACCTCATCTGACCAAACAATTTGCAGATCGTTCGGTGCAAAGAGAATACTTGGCACTGGCTTGGGGGATAGTAAAGGTTGACCATGATATCATAGAAAATCAGTTGGCTCCCTCACCAAGAAACAGAAAAGTCTTTGCTGTTGTGAATAAAGGCGGTAAAATGGCAAAAACAGAGTTTACAACCCGTTCGAGAGGTCCATTTGCGACATTATTACAATTGAAATTACATACAGGAAGAACTCATCAGATTCGAGTTCATTGCGCAAGCATTCATCACCCATTAATCGGCGATGCATCGTATGGGGGTGATGTAATTGGATATTCAGGGATAAGGTCACATGCTCTGAAAGCAAAAGCACAAGAATGTTTACAGATTATGCATAGACAAGCACTACATGCAAGAATGCTGGGTTTTCAACATCCCATCACCCAAAAACAATTGTTGTTTATCCTACCCCCTCCGGAAGACTTTCTAAAAGTTGCAGAAATAGCTGATATTCAGATCCCCGATGATTTGCTTGAAACTTTCATAGGTATGAAATAACCTAGATTACACACCTAAACAATTTTGTAATTTGTACAAAATATCGGAGCTATGATGGTGGTATATTATCTACTCGCATTACTGTTGGGATTTGGTACCCTTTTTTGTCAACAACCTCCAAATCAAACATGGTATTTTGGAAAGTTTGGTGGTCTTCGTTTTAACAATGCGATTCCAAATCCAATAACCGGCAAGCTTGATACTTGGGAAGGTTGCGCTGTACTATCTGACCCTGCAACAGGAAATCCAATCTTATATTCAGATGGTAAAAAACTCTATCAAGCCGATGGATCAGTAGTTCCGGGTGGTGGTGATGCTATCAAAAGCGGAATCTCATCAACACAATGTTGTATTTTCATTCCTGACCCTGCAGATGCTCAAAGAGTATATTTGTTTACTGCGCCTGATTTGACAGGTATGGGATCCTCTGAAACAAAATCATTTTACTCACATATCAGTTTGCAGGGAAATCCATCTGTCATAACATCAAATGTCCTGATTCAGGATAATATGTCCGAAAAAATTGCCGGTACTCAGAATTGTGCTGACAATTCATATTGGGTATTGTATCATCACAAAGCACAATCCAGAATATTTGCATATAAAGTGACTTCTGCGGGTGTTTCAACAAATCCTGTGATTTCATCTTATAGTAATCTCAATAATTTCTATAATGTAGGAGCAATGAAGATTTCTCCCGATGGTTCAAAACTCGTGGTGGTTTCGGAAGCAGACGGATTCAATTATCTTCAAACCATTGTTTTGTTTGATTTTAATCTACAAACTGGTCAAGCTTCAAATCCCAAATTTTTGGCAAAAAATAAATGTTATGGAAATTATGGTGCTGCTTTTTCACCAAATAGTAAACGTTTGTTTACAACGGGAACACTAGATAAGCAGCAATCTTCAGAGGCAGCATTGTTTCAATTTGATTTAGTCTCTGATAATGAAGCAACGATCGCTGCTTCCATGTGGACTTTGCCGCTAGGTACGCGAAAATTATTCGGATTGCAATTGGGACCTGACGGAAAGATTTATGCAATTGCAGATAGACCCAATCAGCTTGATGTTATAAACAAACCAAATATGCTTGGTTCACAAATTGAATTTTCTACCAATGTGTTGAATCAATCAGGTAAGACTGTCCTGGGTTTACCGACAATGATTGATTATAATTTAGGTATCAGCATAGATACTCTGTTAGCTTGTCAAAGTTCAGGCATTATAATTGGTGCACCACCAATGCAGGGATATTCTTATGCTTGGTCTCCATCTATTGGATTGAGTAATGCATTTATTGCTAATCCACTTGCCAAGCCTTCACAGCCGACTACATATACACTTGTTGTTACAAATCCATTTGGTTGTCAAACTAGACAAACAGTGCATGTTGGGTTATTGCCAGCGGTAAATGTCTCTTATGAGATTCCTAACAGTATTTGCAAAGGTGGTAAAGTCCAGTTGAAAGCAAGTGGTGCAAGTAGATATTCATGGTTTCCCTCTTATGGTCTATCAGCAACGAACATAGCTAATCCATTTGCAAGCCCTGATTCAACAACAACATATTATTTGGTTGCATCAAATTCACTTTGTTCAGATACTATACCTATTCGTGTTGATGTTGTTCCCTTTCCAAAAGCAGATGCAGGGCCTGACAAAACAACCTGCCCCGGGGGAAGTGTAGAAATAGGTGTAAACCCCAAATCAGGTCATACATATAACTGGTTGCCTGATAAGTATGTTTCCAATGCATTCCTATCGAAAACCATTGCCTCGCCTCCAACTGATAATTTCCCTTTCATTCTCAAAGTCACGAATGAATATGGATGTGTTGCCTATGATACCGTGATTGTCAAAATAGAAAATACTCTTGTGGCAAAAACTTCTGTTGACACAACTATTTGCCGAGGAGATATACTTCAATTACGGGCTTCTGGTGGTAGTACATATAGATGGTTCCAAGGTGAAAACATTTCAGACACAACTTCTTCTACACCGGTCGTCAGACCAATCAACAATTCAACCTATGGCGTCATTGTATCCAGCGGATCATGTATTGACACGGCATTTATTGCTGTAAATGTCATTCAAGGAATCAGTGCAGATGCTGGAAAAGATCAATCAACATGCCCGGGAGAGTCAGTCTCACTTGGAACAGCATTGCAAAATGGAGCTTCATATTCATGGACTCCAGTTGTTTTTCTTGATAATTCAAAAAGTCCTACTCCAACCTGTTCACCAACAGCATCTACTGAGTATATATTGACAGTTATATCAAATGCCGGATGTATATCCCGCGACACCGTAAAAGTAACCGTTGCAGATAAACTTGAAATCAATATGCCTGCTGATACATCGACTTGCTTTGGAGTACCATTAACGATCAAACCAATTGGTGGACAAACATACAGATGGTATCCTCCTATCGGAATAAATGATACAAATTCAGCTGAACCAATTTTCACACCACAACAAACAACTACTTATTATGTTGAAGCGAAAAATGGGAATTGCAAAGGAAATGATTCAGTCACTATTACGGTATTACCTCTCCCCAATCTGGATGCCGGACAAGATCAATCGATTTGTCTTGGTGACACTATTATATTGTCAGCTCAAGGTGCCACCAGTTATACATGGTTCACAAAAAAAGATGGCGATATAGGAAATGGCAGTCAACTATCTATTAGCCCAGTACTTCCCACAATGTATTATGTTCGAGGCTCCAATGGTGCTTGCAGTATTCTCGATAGCATTGTTATCACTCTAAAGCCACAACCGCAGATTGTAATAAGCGGAGATACACTAATCTGTGCCGGCAATACTGCTACTTTAAATGCTCAAGGTGCAGATTCTTATGAATGGAATGATGATACAACCATTATATCAAAAAATAATGGACAATTACTGATAAAACCTACAAAAGATACTTACTATTATTTCAAAGGCAAGAAGGATGGTTGTTCAACAGAGAAAGATAGCATTCTTGTAAAGGTTTTACAATCATTACCTATTATTAAAAATGCAGAAAAAGTCACTTGTAAAAACAAGCCAATTCTCATATCAATATTTCCATCTAAAGATATTGTTGTTTCCGGTGATTGTAGCACTCTATCGAATTCCAATGATTCATTATTCGTTATTCCCAACTCATCCGGATATATTTCCGTAAAGGGGAATAGAAATGGCTGTATATCATTGGACTCTTTCTATGTAGAAGTCAAAGATTTACCTGATGTTAAACTACCCCGTGACACTGTCATTTGTATGGGATCAAGTATAGAGATTACTGCCAATGGCGCTGATGATTATCAATGGGAAAGTAGTGATTCTTATGATTCACTTGCAAAAAATAGTATAGTATTCAAAAATGTATCAAATTCTATTCGTGTAAAATCAATTGGAAATAATGGGTATTGTTCATCATTCGATGAAATGAATATTGATGTCCGAGATCCCGTGGTTCTTCCCTTTTCTCTTACATTCAATCAAGAAATGATACCGGGTATTCGGCTACCCTTGCAGTTAAATATACCTTCCGGAATAGATGCATGTACATTGTTGATCTTGTATGACTCCACATCAAGTGTCATTGAATCTCATAAAGTTGTTTCTGGTTCTTCTTTAACTACTACAAATCAAACAAGGCGAAACGGTGAATATGCTCTTTCTGTCCAAAATCCCAAGTATGAGTCCGGACAAATAGAGTTTACTTTATATCCATATCTTCCTGCGGAGGATATTGACTCCAATACATATTCATTAAAACTTCAAAATGCAGATTCTAATTGTACCACGTATGAACTAAAAGATTGTATAATTCCATATAGCAAATCATGTGCTTGGTCATTACGTCCTGTACAAACTTTGAAATCCTATCAACTTTCTGTGGTTGACAATCAGATCAACATTCGATCTGCTTTTACTGAAAAGTTGAATTGCAGAATTATATCTCTTGATGGGAGAACTATATTCCATGAAATAGTACAAATGCAAGCTGGAGAACAATCAAGTATTCAGATTCCAATTGACATACCAATTGGCATATACGCCATATCAATACAAGGATCTCTTTGGCAAGAAATATATCTTATGCCTAAAACTGAAAAATGAAGATTGTATTTATTGAATTCACCACAAAAGTAAATGACAACTGATATAATTCGCTTAATCATATTCGTAAGTGTGCTGATCCTAATTCAAGGCGGAATTGATTATTATCTTTTCAGAACTCTGAAAAAATATGAAGCAAATTATGGTTCATTGATTACTGATATTCTTAAGATTTATAAGAGCGTATCTCTTCTAATGCTTATCATGCTAATCGTGACAAATGCAGAGCGTTTGATGACGGGTAGCAATTATAACTCAGGAAGAATTCCTCAAATATTGATTGCAATATGGTATTTGCCGAAATATCCCATTGCCCTTATTCTTTCAGTTAAAGACATAATAAGATTATTCCGATACCTCATTGCTAAAATGAGGGTGAAAGAATCTACAAATGAAAATACACACATTGATTATACGAGAAGAAAAGCACTTCATTCTATTACGCTTGGTTTAGCTTCAGTTCCCTTCATTGCGACTGCTCAAGGTGTTCTGCATACGATTTATGATGTAGAAGTTCGAAAAACAGAGATTGTCATCCCTCGTTTGTCATCAGTCTTTGATGGTTTGAAGATAGTTCAGATATCAGATATCCACACGGGGTCATTCTTTGGTGTATCCTATATTGAGCATGTTATTGAGATCATTCATCAACAATCTCCGGACATCATAGCAATTACCGGAGATTTCGTAAACTTTGATCCAAGTGAATATGAACGATTTGTACCACTTTTTGGAAAGTTGAAAGCAACTTTTGGAGTTTTTGGATCTTTGGGAAATCATGATCATTATATGACAATAGAAAAGCATGAATATCTCATTTCACTTATCAGAAAATCCGGAATTGATGTATTAATTAATGAATCAAGAATAATAGAAAAACTTGGAGCAATCATCACTATTGCCGGAACTGACAATACGGGATTCAATCAGAAATATGGTGATTTAAAAAAAGCGTTTATAAATGCACCAATTGATTCTCCCACTATACTCATGGCACATGATCCGACATATTGGAGCATGGAGATTAAAGATTCAAAATTGGCTGATTTAACATTGGCAGGTCATACTCATGGCGGGCAAATGGGTATTGAGTTTCTGGGAACTGCATTTAGTCCTGCCCAATTTGTCTATGAACATTGGTCGGGTTTATATGAAGAAAACAATACCTATCTCTATGTTAATAGAGGTTTAGGAACAGTAGGACCACCTGTGCGAATTGGTATAAAGCCGGAAATTACCGTCATTACTTTGCGATCACCTATTGCTTGACATAATGTGTATAAAATCAATGGCATAGCTTTTGCAAAGTGAGTAAATTGACCAAAATTATTCTTGAAATTCCATGAAATCCATTTTTATAACAGCAATATTGTTCTTTGCACTAAATAGTCAATTTGCTTACACTCAACAGTATCGTTTTTTGCAAACTGAATTATATGGTTTGCAATTATATGGAGGGTATTTAACGAATTCCTATACTGCAGATTTCACAAATTTTTCAGGTACTATTTCTTGTGACAAGTTTACAAAAGGAAATGGAAGTGGTAGTGCCTTTGGTTTACAATTTGAACTCCCTGCATCAAATACGGTATCTATTGTAGGTGGAATAGGAATGCATGATCGAAGTGGAAGTTTGAGTTCTACCTCGGTCTTTCCAATCCGTTATGATAATAGCCCAAATGGATTTACTGGAGTAGTTATGGATCAGACTATTGCAACATCAATGAGTTTCTTGGAAACTCAAATTGATGCACGCTATGTGATTCTGGAAAAGTACTCCTTTGCATTCAGAATAATTGGTGGATTTAGGATTGGATTTCCCTTGCAAGGTCAATATGATCAAAAATCAACGATTATAAGCCCTGAGAATGTTGGATTTTATGTCAATGGAAATACCTTGCAAACTCGTGAATTGTCAAGCGGATCAATCAGTTCTTTTGCCGGGATTCAAAGTGGAGGTGTAATTGGAATTGAGCCCATGTTGAGAGTATCCCCATCTATGTACCTTACTTCATCGATTATGTATGACATACCATTTTCCTCAGCTTTAAGTGATGCAAGTTTACGCATCTCAGGAATCAGAGCACTTTTTGGAATACGATATTCAATGAGAGTATTTGCCCCAAGCCCAAATACGCCTTAATCTTTACATTTCTTCACCGCACCTTTTACCACCTGCAATTGTGATGATTTCATTATCATAATGATTGGCTATAATAGCCACTGACTTTATACTGGTGATGATTTCATTTTCGTCTGCATTTATGCCTGCAATCGAATGGGCAAAGCAAATTGTATCATCGAAAAGAAGAGAAAATGCACCAAAATGCAATTCGGAATTCTTTCTTAAGAGAAATCTGAGTAATTCTTCAGATATCTCAGCACCGGATACAAGAGTTGCCATGAATTCAATACAAGTATCTGTGTCTGTGAATGGTCGCACAATAATCATGACTCGAGCAGAGCCTTCATCAATAGAATATGAACCCTCCCCAAAATTAATGTGATCAGGATAATGTGCTTGCAGAACTTGTTCTACTTTTTGTCTTGTTATCGTTAAAAAGCTTTCTGGAGTATTCATAGATAAACCTTATTGTTCATGTGGTGGTAGTGCATCTTTATCTGCTGAAGGAAGTTTTCCCATTGATGATTTTAATTCCAATAACTGTTGTTCAACTTGAGAGGATGATGACAGTTTCTTGAATTCATCATCTAAACTGGTCGATGATCCTGCCAATTGTTCAAATGCTTCAGCTTGTGATTCCAATGTTTCAATCTTGGCTTCAAACTTATCGAACTTTGAAAATGCATCCGAACCCACACCACTAAAGGTTTGAGCAATTTGTTTTTGAGCTTTGGCAGCTTGTGAACGAGCGATCAATGTGCCTTGTCTAGCACGAGCTTCATCAAGTTTAGATTTTAGTGAATCTAACTGTGATTTAAGTTTCTCAGAGGTTGTTTTGGCGGTGATATAGACAGGTTCTAAATCAGTAATGTTTTTATCATGTACTGATTTCTTTTCCAATGCTGCTCTTGCCAAATCTTCTCTTCCCGATGTAATTGCTTGTTGTGCTTTGAAATACCACTCAGAAGATTCTTGTTTTGACTTATCAATTTTTCTTAATAAAGACTTTTCGTGAGCCATTGAATTAGCAACGGCAAGAGTGGCTTTGTTAACCGACTCTTCCATTTCTAATACCATTTGTTTTAGCATTTTTTCTGGGTCTTCGGCTTTATCCAATGCATCATTGACATTTGCCTTGAAAACATCTGCTATTCTGGAAAATATACTCATATAAGCTCCAATTTGTTAACTATGAATACTGCAAATTAACAGATATTTCTCTGTTTTTTATCCTACATTCACTACAACAAAGATAACTTAGTAAATTTGTGGGCATTATATTAAGAGAATATCACTATGAGCCATCAGTCAGAGGCAATTGCATCAGTAGTTGAACATTTCGCCACTTTACCGTCAATCGGAAGAAAATCAGCACAAAGATTAGCTTTCTACCTTCTACGCCAATCCGACGACTTCATACGCTCTTTTAGTTCAGCACTTTTGCATATGAAGGAGACTGTTAAATCCTGTTCAATATGCTTTACCTATACAGAACAAGACCCATGCCCAATTTGTTCATCAGATAAAAGAGATCATTCAGTCATTTGTGTAGTTGAACAACCTACGGATGTGTTTATTATCGAAAGAATGAGTGAATTCAAAGGTGTTTTTCATGTTCTTCACGGTAATATCAATCCACTTGAAGGAATTAACCCTGATGATCTTAAGATTAGAGAATTAATATCTCGACTTACCCCGAATGTTAAAGAAGTTATACTTGCACTAAATCCTACAGTTGAAGGTGAAGTTACAATGCAGTATCTGTTAAGAATGATAAAACCTCTTGATATTATAGTCAGTAGGCCGGCAAGAGGAATTCCAATTGGGAGTGAGTTGGAATATACAGATGAAGCAACTTTATCCAAAGCACTACAATCTAGAATCATAATGTAATGTTTCTATATAAGTTCATAGTAGTTTTATACATGATGTTTCTGGTCACATCATGTAGTTTATTGGATACCAGAACTCCTGAATCTCCAACAAATACAGTTCAGTATGATCCTGCATTTGATTATCAAACTGTTCTTGTGAACTTACGGAAATCAATTCAGTACAAAGATCCTGCAGGCTATGTTCGCTGCTTATCGGATACAACCGATCTAAATGCCACACAGTATATGTTTGAACCAAATATTGAAGTATTAACACGATTTTCCGGTTTGTTTACACAGTGGACAATCACACAAGAAAGAGCGTATTTTCAGAATATATTGTCAAAAATACCAACTGATTTAAGCTGCGATTTACAACTTGTCAATACAATTTATGATGGTATAACACCAGATTCAGTAATCATTCAATCTGATTATATATTAACACTTCCGCATACAGTTGCATCAATACCGCAAGTTTCTTCAGGTGGTTTACGATTTGTTGTAAAAAGACAAAATAATGGCTTGTGGTCTATACAACGTTGGTCTGATTATTTACATGTCAATGATTCAATCGGTGAAACATGGAGTTCAATAAAAGCACAATTTTACAATTGATTAAGTCATTATGGTTATTCATAGTGTTATTGTTTTCAAAAGAAATGTATGCGCAGCAATCTTTCTATTGCAAAGAACGTTTACCGGATATTGTCAATAGTTATTCCAAAACTTTACTTCCTGTTCTTCATCCTTCAGGTTCAAGACTGTATTTTGTTAGAAAAGAACATCCAAATAATGTTGGTGGAATAAATGATCCCGATGATATATGGTATTCAGATCGTTTGAAAGGTAATTTTTGGTCAGCTCCAATCAATGCAGGTCCAACGATTAACACTGCGAACTCCAATGCATTATTTTCCATTACCGCAGATGGAAACTCTGCATTTGTCTCCTCTGTCAATGAGTATGGAAATCTGACATTTCACATGGCAGAGTTGCATGGTAATGATTGGACTATAGGAAATGCTTTCGAAATAAGTGATTTTACCATGAATTCCCGTCAATATTTTGCAACTATGAATGCTGATCAAAATGTATTGATACTTGCTATGGTATATGATGGTACTTATGGGGATCTGGATTTATATGTTTCACTGAAAGACAAAAGAGGTGTTTGGTCGAAGCCATTATGGATGGGAAATGAAATCAATACTCAATTCAGAGAAGGATCTCCATTTTTAGCTCAAGACAATACAACATTGTATTTTTATTCAAATGGTTTGGGTGGTTTTGGAGGAAGTGATTTATTTATGTCCAGACGACTTGATGACACATGGAAAACATGGAGTAAACCGATTAATCTAGGCCCCTATATAAACACATCAGGTAATGAACGTTCCATTACTCTTACCACACAAGGTGATACTGCATGTATCATTTCAACAGATAAGGAAAATGATCAAGAAGGTATGTATTTTGTTTGTTTGCAGCCAGAACTACGCCCTCAAGAAAAACAACAAGTTGTAGTTCCTTCACCGTTGATTGAACAACAATCAGATATTCATCTAGAATTATACTATGAAACTAATAAGTGGAAGTTAACTCCTCAACACATTGCTCAATTGAATGAAATATGCAGGCAGGTCATTGACAAAAATAAACATGTGATCATCCGTGGATTCACTGATGATAGAGGTGCACTATCTTACAATACTCAACTTTCACTTAGGAGAGCTCAAGCTGTCGGCGATTACCTCAAACAATGTGGTTTGAAGTCCTCGGATATCATAGGTGAAGGTGTAAGAATTTTGGAAGATCAATCTTCTGCAATGCAGAAAAGAGACAAATCAAGAGCTGTAAGCATATTGATGACAATACAACAATAATCATCCGAAAGAAGAATATTCTCCGTATTGATGATACTGTCTCCTTTTCTTGAAAAATAAGGCATAAATTATAAAACCAATCCCTCCGATCAGTAATAATGCCATAATGACCGAACCAAAGGAAAATGTTCCGGGGTAGACTTCTTTTGTACCATTTGTCCCATCAACTACTACCGGCTTTGAATAGTAGAATGCCGGATGAAATGGCATATGCCAATACCAAGGGATTGATCCAAGTAAATACCCCGTCATGAAACCATCACTCAATCCACCATAAGAATGCATGGTATAATTTCTATTGGCACCATTTTGATTGATATTCATGGTAGATGTCTTGCGTGGTATCCCATAACGCATTCTATATTGTTGTCCATTCGCAAATCTTCCATTAGCAGCAGACCTAAATCCTCTACCATTTGAAAAAGTACGATTTGATCCGAAAGAGTTTCTTTTAGAAGAACCAAATGACCTTGCACCTCCAAAAGATCTAGAACCAAATGATCTTCCCCCTCTACCACCAAAACCTGATCGAGCTTCAACGGTAAACGGCATGACTATGAATGAAAGAATACTAGTCAAGAGTAAAATTGAGGCATATTTATGAAATGTATTCATGATATTTAAAATATTGATTCGATTGAATGAGAATCATCAGAGTTTCTATACACAATTTCTGTTTGGAAATATATCTCTGATGCTAATTGCTTATTGTTAAATAATGAAGAGAGAAATGTTTGCTTTTGTATGTGGGTACTAGCCTTCAAATGAATCATTATGGAAACAACACCTTCGATAAATTCATCATTCATATACAAAGATGTATTTTCAAGATCTCCATCGCTTTCTATTGTGAATACTTTTAACTGTAGTGAATCCTCAATGGTAAACGAAGCATCTTTCCTCCGTAAAAGTGATAAGTCATCTGTAAATAGATTCTTTGTATGAATAATTCCAGCTTGATCTTCAAATGAGATAATTGTATTAAAAGTTCCTTCTTCGTCTATTGAAACAAGTAATTCTCTTATGCCGGAAACTTGCTCTCCATTAACATAGATTGCTGTTTTCTCAATTCTACCATTGCTTTCAATAGAAATTGTTCTCATTGTATTTCAGTTTGAGTGAAAGGATACATTGTTAGTAAGAACTGCCTTTGATAGCATTTCTAAATACACTTTTCGTGAAATGGTAATTGCACCTAGGGATTGCGTATGATCATTGATATATTGTGAATCCAGCAGTGTGAAACCTTGTTTGAGTAAATGTTGGTATAAGTGAACAAATGCATGCTTAGAGGCATTGGATTGATGGCTAAACATAGATTCACCAAAAAAAGCTGAACCTATTGCCACTCCATATAACCCTCCAATGATAATCTCATCCTTCCAAACTTCGATAGAATGAGCATATCCTTGTTGATGCAAGTCAGTATAAGCCAATTTGATATCATTGCTTATCCAAGTACTCTGACGATTTGAGCACTGCTCAATGACATATTCAAAGTTATGATTGATTGTATATTTTTCTGTAGACTTTCTATATGTTTTAATTAATGAAGATTTTAGATATTCTGGTTCAATTGGAATGATTGCTCTTCTTTCAGGTGAATGCCAATAAATATCACCGTCTTCATCATTAGCCATCGGAAACCAACCCGTTTGATAAGCAAAGAGAATAAGTGATGAGCTCAAAGGTTGATGTTCAAAGAACTCCAATATGTTTACAGATGTCATCATAAGGGATTAATGACATATTTCAATCGGATATATGAGATATTTTTCTTCATTGAAAAAAGTTCTTGATCAGTCTTTGGGAGATTCCATGAATCATCTGAAGTTAGATTTTCAAAACTTCGGATTATACCTTCCCATGAATGGTCCAATTCACCAATGTATTCAGCATGTGTTAGTTTTATTGATGGGAAGGAATCAAGCAAAGCGATGTGATATTCCGCAACTTCCGGAACATCGGTCATAATATAAAGCATCGCATCATTCTTTGCCAAGCGTAGTATTTCTTGTATTAATTCAAGTGAAAATGCTCGTCTTTTATGATGCTTTTTCTTTACCCAAGGATCCGGGAAAAAGGAAAAGAATTGATCAATTGTTTGATTTTGTAAAAATGACAATCCATTTGGCAAAGAATACCAAAGAGCATGGGCATTGGAAACATCTTCTCCAATAATGATACCATTAATCCATTCAGTCAATAACTTCCTGATTTCTATTCCTAGAATATTTGAATGAGGATTCAAATTCGCATAATTCAAAAGAAAAGACCCCCAACCACAACCAATATCAAGAATATTGGGGGGATTTCCATTTTTATAGATGCTTTTCCAATCAATATCGGACACAATCGGAGGATAATATCTAGGTACTCGATCTAATTGGTTTAAAGGAAAATATACATTCGCCGCATTGTGATGTCTACTGCGGGGTTTGGGATACTTTTTTGTATCAATGACAAAATCATTCATTTTGAGACTTTGGCAACAATGTTGAATGTAAAGTAAAGTCGACTTGTATGGACGAAGTTGAAGATAATGTAATGTATCCTCCATTAAGCCACAATTGTACCTGATCGCTATAATGAGAACTCAGAGGTTCTCCGGACACTCCACCAGGCAATACACAATACACAAGGGTATCACTCATATCCGAAATGATTCTGACAGATGCACCAAGGGTTTGCTTGAAGGGTTCATTAAATGACCATGAACCATTATTGAGTGTGGTATTATTCCCACCATGAGGAAATGGACCATGAGTCACAATTGGAGAAAGCAAGGAATTACCAGAGAAAAGATGTTCCAAGGTTAATGAATGCAATTGTCCATATTTCCAAGTTCTTATATCGGGGTTTCCAAAAATACTATCACCTCTCTTTATGGCACGAACAAAAGATTGGAATATGATTTCAGAACGATCTTCTTTTTTATCTCTTGTGCGAACATCATCCATCCAATTGATCCACTTTGATTCGGGGTCATGTAAGGTATGCAATAGTATGCGTGTTGGTACATTTGTGATGATACTATATAAAGCCAGAAATGGTTTTGTAAGTTGGTCTTCAAAAACAGATCGGTGATATTCTTCTAAAAAGAGTGTATAAATAGTGGGCTCAATATCTTGATTCGTTATAAAACATTTCCAATTCTTTAGTTTTTCCAATGCTTTTTTTGCTTGACTGGGCAGATATTTCTTTTTCGAAAGTAATGATGGCAAAATTGAATCTTTGATTTGTTTTGCATAAGCAGAGTAAACATCCATTTGAAGGAATTGAGCATCTCTTACATCGTATTCGTCAAATTCTTTCAAAGCTTGATGTAATCTTTCAGCTCTTGATGAAGATTCCCAGAGTGAAGAATGGTGAAATAATGGTTTTGCTTGCAAAGGATTATTTGCTGTGATGATGAATCTTCTTGAATGATCATTCGGGGCAAATGAATGAGATGGCAAGATTGATGATGTGTAGACCCCAGTCCATGAATACCCTTTTTTCCAACCAGGGGAAGGAATATTAGGATTATTCTTTTCACCTCTTTTGGGCATCATTCCAATCGTAGCAGATGCAATTGCTCCCTGTGCATTGCCGTACACAAAGTTCAATGCCGGTGCACACCATAGATCAAATCCTCTTTTACATTCTGCCCAAGTCTTTGATTTCATGACTTTATATACACCAAAAATCTCATCAGACATATTCATACCTGTCCATGAATATGTCAAACAATATTCATCAAATTTACTTTTTTTGAACTGCGCATTCTTCACCATTGCTGTTGGCGGCGCATCAGAAATCACCGCGGACCTTTTCGTGAATCGAATGTCATAGATAATTGGTTCTTCATTCTTAATCAGAATAGTATCTCGCTTATAAGTAAATTTCACCCTTTTCCCATCTTCATCGAAGTAGTAATTAGTATTTGTTTTATCTACTTTTTCTACGAAATAATCAAAGTCATCATTCATCATATTTGTAATACCCCAAGTGCTATTATCATTTCTTCCCGAAACAATCAATGGTAGACCCGGGATTGTGGCACCAATTGCATTAAAACTTGGACATGTGATATGTGTTTGATACCATCTTGCAGGTAAAGACAAACGCAAATGTGGATCATTAGCCAATATGACTGATGAGGATTTCCCTTTTGGCAAAGTTCTCATGACCCATGCATTGCTTCCTACTCCGTCACCTGAAAACCCCAAGAAAGTACGACCTTCATAGAGCATATTTGTGGCAATATTGGAAAAGCCCTTTAGATGATGAATGGCGATCTGTTCTGATGTTTCGCTTGCTTCCTGGGGATTACTTTCATATTGATAGACTGTTCCCGGAGTTTGTTTTGGAACAAGTGCCATTGCTGATGATATTCCGATCTTGTCTGCAATTTTTCCAAAAGCAAGATCTGTCCACATACTCATATTCATCTCAATTGCCATCAAACGCATGATGATAAGACAATCGGTTGGTGTCCATGGATCTGGAGAATAGCTCAAAGCACCAAATTCAAATGGAAGCTTATCTGCATTGCTTGTCAAAAACAAGTTGATTCCTGAAGAATAAGCTTCAAGAATCTGCTTAGTGGTATTACTGGAATTTCTGTATAACCGATTTGAAAGGTCAACCAAATTCATGGCTCTCATGAATTTGTCAGATGCCAATGCCTTTTCACCGAAAATCTCAGATAATCTTCCCCTTCCGGCTCTTCTTGCAATATCCATTTGCCATAATCTATCTTGAGCATGTACATATCCCATTGCTATAAAAGCATCTTGTTCATTTTTTGCTTGAATGTGAGGTATGCTAAACTTATTCCGATAGATCTGTATTGAATCTTTTATATAATCTGATGAATGGACCTCTCCCATGTCTATGGAAGTCTTGGTAACAAGAGTTAATGAAAACACGAGAAGACCAAAGCCACAGATTACCAATGTAATCAATAATGGCGGTGCATGTTCACCAATGAGCCGAAGTATGGGATTTCTGCTTTCCATGAAAAGACATTACCTGTTATGATCGGCAACTATATTGAGTAATTCAGATATATCTTGCAATACATAATCAGCTTTTACATCTTGATTGCCGAATGAATCTCCATATTGTGCAAAAGCAGTATGCATACCAACATTTTTTGCACCAACCATATCTCGCTCCACCCAATCACCAACCATTATTGCATGTTCAGGAGCTATATCCAATTTCTTTAATGCAGTGAGAAATGGAACAGGGCTTGGTTTTCTCTCTCCTGTGTCATCATAGGTAACAACTGCATCGAAAGTGTGATGATAATTTATGTGACATAAGCGAAGCCATGCTTCTCTTGCAGGGGCATCTGATACAACGCCAAGCTTGATGTTTGACTTCACAAGTGACATCAATGTTGCTGTAACATGTGGATATGGTTTTAATGCTGCTTCTCTTGCTCTTCTATAGGCAATGATGCCAGCAGATAGGATGCGATAATCCAAATATCCAAGTTGTTGTGTGAGTAATTCATCAAAGACTCTTTGATATTCGATTCCTTGTGCATCGTAAATCGTTTTAATATGACCTTGTAATTGAGAACTGGTCAAATCCAATCCTGCATCAATCATTGCATTGATTGCAGCATCAATTGCTTGCTGCTTCATTGCCATGAAATCTACCAGCGTATTGTCAAGATCAAAAATAACAGCTTTAATCATGTTTGCCTCATTACGAACTCTGAGCTTCTTAAAGAGAAGAAAATCTCTTTGTAATTTGGCTTAAAATTACATAATTGACCACAACTTATGGTCATTAACGAGACAAAAAATGCAATTGGCTACTCCCTATCAAGCTCTTAGTCATGTCAAGTCACATGATCGTTTATTTATTCATAGTGTGGCAGCTGCACCTCATTGTTTGATTGATGCCTTAATTATGCATGCAGAGCGTTTGCAAGATGTGGAAATAGTACAATTGCACACGGAAGGTCCTGCACCATACGCCTCACCTGAAATGGCAAATCACTTTAAAGTAAATGCTTTTTTTGTAGGTGATAACATTAGAAAAGCCGTTCAAGAAGGTAGAGCAGAGTATATGCCCGTCTTTTTGAGTGAAGTGCCACAATTATTCAGAAAAGGTATTCTACCTGTACAAGTAGCACTCATCCAAGTATCACCTCCGGATAAACATGGTTATTGTTCTCTCGGTGTTTCTGTTGATGTCACAAAATCTGTAATAGAACATGCTGAGTTAATCATTGCCCAAATCAATATTCATATGCCTGTAACTCATGGTGATGGGTTTATTCATGTTGATTCAATTGATTATGGAATAATTCACAATGAGGAACTTCCTGAATATACGCCCTCACCCATAACCGATATACAAATGTCGATTGGAAAAAATGTTGCCTCACTCATTGAAGATGGTGCAACACTACAAATGGGAATTGGGGCTATTCCTGATGCGGTGCTCACACATTTGGATCATCACAAACATCTTGGAATACATACGGAGATGTTTTCTGATGGTGTAATTCCACTTGTTGAAAAAGGTGTGATTGATGGTAGTAAGAAAGTCGTTCATCCGGGTAAAATTGTCACTGGATTTGTAATGGGTAGCAGAAAACTCTATGAATTCGTTCATGATAACCCTTCAGTTGTATTTCTTGATATTGCATATGTAAATGATACAAATGTTATTCGTAGAAATCCAAAAGTTACAGCAATAAATAGTGCAATTGAAATTGACCTAACCGGTCAAATCTGTGCTGATTCAATTGGGAAAAAGATTTATTCAGGAGTAGGAGGGCAAATGGATTTTATTCGGGGTGCATCTCTGTCTGAAGGGGGTAAACCGATTATAGCAATTCAATCTACAACATCATCAGGTGAAAGCAAGATAGTCTCCACATTAAAGCCGGGTTCAGGTGTAGTCACAACAAGAGCTCATGCACATTTTATTGTCAGTGAATATGGTATAGCAGATGTTTATGGTAAAAACATTAAACAACGCTGCAAAGCTTTGATTGACATTGCTCATCCAAAACATAGAGAACAATTGGAAAGAGAATCTTTTTCATTATAAATTCTTCTGGGAATATGCTTTTTCAATCATCTCGGATATAATATTCTGACTCAGAACTACTTGTGCTTGTGTACCCTTGCATAGTAGTTTATTTGAAACTTTTAATCTAGCTGTAATATCACATACCAATAATTTCCCGTCAAATGAATTAATAGTAGCTTTCATTTCAATGCTATCACCTATTGCAGCCATGCCCACATGTTCTAAAGAAATACCAGCACCTATTGCATTTTCCCCTTCAGTAAATAATGGTTCAATTACCCTTCTGGAAGCCAATTCTGCATAGTAGACCATAGTAACTGTGGAACATACGGGATGTATCTCCACATTTCCTAGTACTGCTGTCATACTAGCATCTACCGTAAATTCCTCAATATAGTACCGTCCAATGATGTCCTTCTGCATGGAATCGACTCCATAATTCATTATTTTTGAATGTCTTTAATGATTTAATATGCGAATATGCGGATTTCATTTCATACACTTGGTTGTAAGCTTAATTATTCTGAAACATCTCAATTAAGAGATCAATACCAGAAATTAGGACATGATATCGTTCCATTTGGCAATGAAACTGATGCTGTGATAATCAATACATGCACAGTGACCGAAAATGCGGATACTGAATGTCGTAAAATCATTCGTAAAGTTCAACAACACTCCCCGAATGCTTTCATCGGAGTGACTGGTTGTTATGCTCAATTGAAACCGAATGAGATATCAGCAATACCTGGTGTTGATGCTGTGATTGGGACAGCTGATAAATTACGCATAGACTCCATCATCACAGATTATTCAAAGAGAATTACACCTGAATTGCATGTCGATACTCTGGAAGAAGTAGATTTTTCTTTTTCACAGTCTGCAGACGAAGATAGCAGAACAAGAGCTTTCCTTAAAATACAGGATGGTTGTGATTATAGTTGTAGTTTCTGTACCATACCATTGGCGAGGGGAAAAAGCCGTAGTATTGATTTTTCGCTGATACCAAACAGAATACATCAACTTGAAGAGCAAGGATATCGAGAAATTATCTTATCAGGAATTAATTTGGGAGATTATGGATATGATGATAAATCATTCATCAATGTTCTTGAGATGATTGAATCTCTTGATACCATAGCCAGATTCCGGATAGGTTCGATAGAACCTAATTTAGTCAATGAACACATTCTTTCCTTGTTAGCCAAATCAACAAAGATAGTTCCTCATCTTCATATGCCACTTCAAAGTGGCTCATCGGAAGTTCTTAAAAGAATGAAACGTCGATATAACTTATCAAAGTATCGACATAATGTTGAAAGATGTATTGAGCTGATTCCAAATGCCTGTATCGGGGCTGATGTCATTGTTGGCTTTCCGGGTGAAACGGATGATAATTATGAAGAGACATTCTCTTTTATTGAATCTTTGCCATTTTCATATTTACATGTTTTTACCTACTCCGAAAGACAAAATACGCCTGCAGCAGAATATCCTGATTCCGTACCTATGAGAGTTCGAAAACTTAGAAATTCTCGAATTAGAGATTTGTCTGATTCTAAGAGGAAAGCATTCTATCATTCACAACTTCATTCCATTCATACTGTGATACCTGAAAGTTATGATGATTCTACCGGTTTATGGAAGGGTTGGACTGAGAACTATGTGCGTGTTCAATTTCCTGCAAATCAGTTTCTTGAATTGAAACCTTATAATGTTCACCTCGAGCGATTCATTGATGAATCTGCAACTATGTATGGATCTCTTATCGAAAAACCAGTGATTAGTAAGGGATTTCTCCAACTATCTGTTATATAAGTCATCATGTCTCATCGCAAAGCACATGTCATTAAAGTTGAGTATGATGGAACAAGTTATTCCGGATGGCAAAGACAAAAGAATGGTATAAGTGTTCAACATTGTATAGAACAAGCACTTTTACGCTTGACAGGTCATTCAATTCATGTATTGGGTTCAGGAAGAACAGATGCAGGTGTTCATGCCAGAGGTCAGGTTGCACACTTCAAAACAACTGATGATCTGTTTTCAGTGCCAAAAGAAAAAGTTATCAGAGCTCTCAATAGTCGCCTCCCGAAAGATATTCGCATAACTGGACACTGTATCGCCGACAGTTCATTCCATTGTACTAAACATGCCATTTATCGTGAATATTCATATACTGTAACTATTCAAGAGAGTGTTTTCGATAGGCATTTTGCAACATTCTACCCTTATCCTTTTGATCTTGCAGTCTTGTTACAATCAGGGAAACTCTTTCTTGGCGAACATGATTTTACTTCATTTTCCAAGAAAAATCCTTCTACCCTCTCGTATATTTGCAATGTATCTCAATGTACTTGGGAAAGAGTCAATGAAACCACATTCATTTTGCGTATCGGTGCAAATCGATTCGTTTATGGAATGGTTCGTTCAATTGTTGGCGCAATGTTGGAATATGCTCGAGGCACTTTTACCCAAAAAGACATTCAGAATTTCTTACATTATCCAGAAAGATTGCCTGATAAGAAGAGAGCTCCACTAGCACCGCCTGATGGATTGATACTTGAAACAGTAGTATATCCAGATCATTTTGGAATTATATTTACATGAATGATGCTCAACATATATCATTTATGGAAGAAGCTTTGATAGAAGCCAAGCTTGCATCCGATAAGGGCGAAGTTCCTATTGGTGCAATTATTGTGCATGATGGAAAGATAATAGCTCGAGCACATAATCATACAGAACAAGATCAAGATCCACTTTTTCATGCTGAAATTCTAGCTATACACGAAGCTTCGTCCTATCTAGGATTGAGAAGACTCAATAATTGTACAATGTATGTAACTCTCGAGCCATGTATAATGTGTGCTGGTGCAATTGTTTTGGCTAGGATACCGGAACTCTATATCGCTTGTAAAGATCCTAAAACAGGAGCAGTTTCATCACTATATGAGCTATTGTCTGACACAAGACTCAATCATCAATGCTCAATTCATTATGGGTTATTGGAAGAAGACTCATCTATTTTGTTAAAGACATTCTTCCGTCAACTGAGAAATGGTGACATAAAAAAAACAGTATCTTCGAGATTCGAGCATGAGTAAAGAACCAATCATTTATGAACCTGCACTCTATCTTGTTCCTACACCCATCGGTAATTTGGAAGATATAACAATTAGAGCATTGCGTTTACTCTCCAATGCTGATATCATAGCATGTGAAGATACTCGAGTTACAGGACAATTATTGAAACAGTATTCAATAATTCCACAGAAACTGTATTCTTGCCGCGAACATAATGAAAAAGAAGTGAGTATTTATCTCTGCAATGTGGTTAAAAAAGGTGCAGTTGTTTGTTATGTTTCTGATGCAGGAACTCCGGGAATATCAGATCCAGGTATGATACTTTTGCAAACAGCAATACATGAACAAATACCATATCATGTATTACCTGGGGCAACAGCTTTGATACCCTCTTTGATTCAAAGTGGATTTAATTCTTCTGAATGGACATTTGTTGGGTTCCCACCCCACAAAAAAGGAAGAGATGCATTTATTGATAGAATATCAGAAATGAAACAAACAATTGTATTGTATGAAAGCCCTCATAGAATTAAAGATCTCATGAAAGATTTTGTCAGTCATCCTATTCTTCAACATAAACACATGTATCTGATTAGAGAACTCACAAAAAGATTCGAACAGTCCTACAGAGGATTGCCTTCTGATATTTATACAGAATTGAATGATAGTCCGGCAAAAGGTGAATTTGTCTTGATTATATCAGGAGAATCAACATAATGTTTATCACATTTGAAGGTATTGATGGGAGCGGAAAATCCACTCAAATTGAATATTTAAAAGAATGGCTTGAAACACGTGGGCATAGGGTTACCGTTCTTCGAGAACCAGGAGGTAATACTGTTTCCGAAAATATTCGAACTCTGCTTTTGGACTCAAGAGAGACTATCGATCCAAGAAGTGAGCTTTTGCTTTTTACGGCTGCAAGAGCACAATTGGTCAGTAAGGTGATACGACCTGCTTTACAACAAAATAATATTGTCATCTGCGATAGATATATCGATTCATCAGTTGCTTATCAAGGGTATGGTAGAGGTCTGCCAGTTGAGGAAATTGAGCAGATCAATGCATTTGCCACAAATAATTTAATCCCCGACATTACATTTATTTTCGATTTATCTGTTGAAGATGCTTCTAAAAGAGCAGGTTTTAGATCATCTCACACAAATTCATCACCTGATAGAATGGAGAGATCCGGAGAAGACTTTTTTAGGAAAACAAGAGAGGGATATCTTCAGATTGCAAAAAACTCTGAAAGAAAAATCTTCATCATTGAAGCAAATGGCCATGTAGAAGATATAAGAGAAGAAATCTGCAACATTGTAGAGCCATTTATTCTTACATCATAAAATTATTCTTTAGCGAATTCATACAAAGCAACTTTCAAGCGCATTATTGTTTGTAATGGATAATACTCTTCATATCCTTTTTGAGCAGATAAAATCTGCACTTCAGCCCAACATGAAGCCGGTTTATAATCCTGAATCAGTGCTGTAAACAATGATTTTCCTTCCCTACTAACCATATATGTATTGCCTTGTATAGGCATGTTTGATCTATCCGGGGTTTCATGATGAAATTTCATGGTTATCCTCAATTATAGAATGTAAATGTTGAATCAAGAAAGGCGCATTTTTACATGGAACTACAGCTTTATGTAAAACCGGAGTCACAAATGTCGATATTGACATTTGATCTGTAAAAAGATGATCGACACAGTACTCATAAAGATTTTTAAGAACATTGGGGTTCTCAGTGATGAATGTCACGGTGCAAACATCATTATGAGTTGTATTTTCTGACAGCATAAAAATGGTTGGTATCGCATTCAAAGGCTTAGCATCAATGATTGTACATTCACCATTGCTATCAAAAGCATTTCGTATAGAAACAGGTATATTATTTTTCATTGGTAAATCAATCATCCAATGATGCAATAGTTTTAATCCATGATGAGCTAGCAAAGTAGCAATTGCATAGTTTACATGCAGTATTGATTTGCTCTCTGAACATAGTTTGGGGTCAGCACTTCGAATTCCTGAAACATCGGTCCAAATCTGTATTTCTTGTGCCTTGAACATGCTTCCAATAATAGTAGCGGTTAAATTGGAACTTTCATACCCCATCGTTGTAACTTCCCCGCTCTCTGTAGAACCTATAAAACCTGCAATGATCATCACATCATGGTCTTTTACTACAGGTAATATCTCATGAACTTTGTATTGAATCTGATACTCCAATGGTTTGGCATTACCATATTCATTATTGGTTATGATGATTGATCGCGCATCAAACATGTGCACTTGAATATCATTTGAAACTAGCAAGTGATTGACAAATTGAATAGCCATAATTTCACCTTGTGATAAAAACAAATCTCTTGTTTTTGGTGAAATCTCCTTTGTAAGTGAAACTCCCTTTACTAATCGAGTCAATAGGGACTTACTATTTTCGAGTTCTTGATGATAAATGACGGATTCTTTATGAAGAATATTCGAAAGTTCGATATGATATGACAAAATCTCATCAATAATGTTGAGTGAAGACTGCAAGTCTTGTTGCAATGCCAAGGTTAAAGCTTTATCTAATCTTCTAGTAATATCAGAAAATGCAGAAATGACAATAATGCATGAATCTTTTTTTTGTTTAATGATTTCCACCATTGACAAAAAACCTGATTCATGATGAAGTACCGTTCCGCCGAATTTCATGACAATCATACTATATGCTCACAATAGTATATTTACTTCAGGTTCTAGCTTTATGCCAAATACAGAAAGAACCTTTTGTTGAATCATCAATGCCAATTCATAAATATCTTTTCCAATTGCTTTGTCGGCATTGATTAGGACAAGTGCTTGTCTATCATGTACACCGGCACCTTGATATCGAAATCCTTTGAATCCACAAGTATCAATCAACCATCCTGCAGGTATTTTGACTTTTATCTCATCAATGAAATATGAAGGCAAAGATGGATGCGTTCTTTGTAAATCTATGAATTGCTTTGCATCTATAATTGGATTTTTAAAGAAACTTCCGGCATTTCCAATTATCTGAGGATCGGGTAGCTTTTGTCTGCGAATTGCAATAATAGCTTCAGCTACATCATGTGAAGATGGATTCTTCATATTCTGCATATCTAGAAAAGCCTGAACATCTGGATAATTAGCCACAGGATTTTGATTCTTACTCAATTCAAAAACAACGTGTGAAATCAAAACATCAGAATATTCAGGTTCCTTAAAAATACTATGTCTGTATTTGAATAAGCATTCTTCGGCACTTAGCTGAAAAAGCTCGCCCGTTGTAATCTTAATGCATTGAACACTTTTTATTAATTCTGAAACTTCTCTTCCATAAGCACCAATGTTTTGAACGGGAGCGGCTCCAACCGTTCCTGGAATTAGTGCAAGATTTTCTAGATTAAACAATCCTGCTTGCAGCATTTCCATAACAAATTGATGCCAATTCTTTCCGCCTTCAACTCTTAAAAGATAAGTTGTCTTCGTTTCACCAATGATTACTGACTTATCACCTACATATTTAATGCCCGCAGCAAGGTTATCATTGACAAATAAGTAATTGGTTGCATCACCAATTATTATTGGATTATGTGGAGCTATGCTATTTTGAAAATCGTATTGACGAGTCTGTTCATTGACTATGAAAAAACGATCAAAACTGATGGGAGTCTTGAATCCGGTTGAATGAGTAATATCGTGCTTTGCGTATTCTATCATGAATCAATGTTCAAAAATGAGTGTGACAGGACCATCATTTTCAATATGTACTTGCATATCAGCACCAAAAACTCCGGCATGAATAATATCATATTGTGATTTCATCATTACTAAGAACTCTTGGAATAGGATGTTTGCTTTCTCTGGTGATTCAGAGGTTGTAAAACTTGGTCTTAAGCCTCTTTGCATATCAGCACATAGCGTAAAATTAGGAATGATCAGCAATGCGCCTTGAATATCTCTGACTGAGTGATTCATTTTACCAAATGCATCCGGGAATACTCTCAATCCAAGTAATTTATCCATCAACCATGTATTTACAGATGGATCATCGCCTTGACAATATCCTATAAGAATACAAAGACCTCTCTGAATTTCAGAATGAATATTCCCATTGATGCTAACCGACGCAGCATTTACTCTTTGTACAATTGCTTTCATCACGATTGAGCATAATCGTAAAAACCTTTTCCTGTTTTACGTCCAAGATGACCGGCGGCAACCATTTTTCTCAATAATGGACAAGGTCTGTATTTGCTATCACCAAGACCGGAATGAAGAACTTCCATAATAGATAAACACACATCTAAACCAATGAAGTCAGCCAATGTCAGTGGCCCCATGGGATGAGCCATGCCAAGTTTCATAACAGTATCTATGTCTTCAACAGAAGCAATACCTTCCATTAAGCAATAAATTGCTTCATTGATCATTGGCATGAGAATTCTATTGGAGATGAATCCGGGAAAATCTTGTACTGTTACCGGTACTTTGCCAAGTTGTTTTGCAAGATCAAAAATAGTTTGATAGGTGGCATCGGAAGTGGCATAACCACGAACTATCTCACATAATTTCATGATAGGAACAGGATTGAAAAAATGCATGCCAATGAATTTATCTGGTCTGTCTGTTGCAGCAGCCAATTCAGTTATTGAGATTGAAGAGGTATTTGATGCAAAAATACAATCACTTTTTGCAGTCTCTTGTGCTTTTTGAAATAAAGAAACTTTCACATGTTGCTGTTCCGATGCAGCTTCAATGATGAGATCTGCAGTAGATGATGCAGTCTTTAAATCTGTTGTAAGAGTAATTCTTGCTAGTATTGCCGACTTGTCATCTGCAGTTAACAATTCTTTCTTTACTTGTCTTTCCAAGTTTGAAGAAATTGTGTTTAAACCTTTTTGTAAAGCTGAGTCATTGATATCAACAAGTGAAACGGCGTGACCATTCTGTGCGCACACATGAGCAATACCATTGCCCATAGTGCCTGCTCCAATAACCATGATATTCATTGTTTTACCTTTATAATGTTATGATTGTGAATCGTATTTGTAAAAACCATTGCCTGATTTTCTGCCAAACATTCCAGCATTGACATAATCTTGCTGCATGATTGATGGTGTGAATCGTGGATCATTGAAATATTGTCCGTACACGGACTTCGTAACTTCGAGATTAACATCATTTCCAATCAAATCCATCAATTCGAATGGCCCCATCTTGAATCCAACGGATTTCATGAGACTATCGATTTGTTCGATTGAAGCTGCATATTCTGTAGCTATTCTCATTGCTTCATTATAATAGTTTCTGGCAACTCTGTTGACTATGAAACCAGGTACATCTTTAGCAATGACAGGGACTTTTTTCAATGAGATACAATAAGTCATTGCTGTATCTAAAATACTTTGTTCGGTAATTGGTGTTCTGACTATTTCAACAAGTTTCATGAGATGTGCAGGATTGAAGAAATGCAATCCTATGAATGACTCTGGATATGTTCTAGTCTTTGAAAGTACATTCACTGACAGTGATGATGTATTGGTAGCAAGAATTGTATCTTTACCAATGCCGGCATTTTCAATAGTTTGAAATAGTTCCTCTTTGTCTTCAAGAGATTCTATAATTGCTTCAATGATGATGTCACAATCAGAGACTTGGTCATTTAATGTGTCGATATAATGACATGTACTCTTATATTCCTCTGCTTTTTCTGCAGTATAATTCCCTTTGGTAACACCTTTGTTTATTTGGGATTCTATGAATTCTTTTGCTTTGTCTAAAGCTTTCGTTTGTTTGTCATACAATTTGGCGGAATGTCCGGAGAGTATGGAGGCAAGTGCTATACCTCTTCCCATGGTTCCTGATCCACAAATGAGAATTGTCATAATATCACTCTTGAGTTAATGCATGCATTTGATGTCGTAATCGCACCAAACCTTCTTGAATAGTACTGAATTGGATTCCCAAATCAGTATGGGCTTTGAGATTGATGAGACCACCACGCAGAGGTCTTTTTGCTTTTTGATTCAAAGTATGAGTCTTGATTGGTTTGAACAGATTTTCATCCAAATGAAAGACTTTAGCAATTTCTAAAGCAAACTCATATCTATTGCAATATGTATTGCCACCAATATGATATAAACCACATCGTTTTTTTTCAATGACTCTTTTTACACTCAAAGCCAAGTCATCAGTCAATGTTGGACTTGAATATTGATCATCTACAATATTCATTGAAATACCGGATTCATGATTATTGATGATCCATTGAACAAAGTCATGCTGATGACTATTTGTCAGACCATAAACAACATTTGTTCTTAGCACAGTATTGTTTGCATGCGATCTCAATACCGCATTCTCACCTGCCAATTT
>Ga0129333_10000389_pt1 | contig 34797 bp, 27 predicted proteins | sample CPB6_08_DNA_FD_94474 | JGI IMG/M metagenome (GOLD analysis project Ga0129333, IMG submission 94474) | Freshwater to marine salinity gradient microbial communities from Chesapeake Bay, USA - CPBay_Sum_0.6_0.8_DNA | ecosystem: Environmental > Aquatic > Marine > Coastal | place: USA: Chesapeake... | reverse complement strand
CTCGAGGCCTGGATCAACAACTTCAACATCGACCTCATGGCTCTCGTCCACGCGGTCGAGGCCGCCACGCCGATGCTCGCCAACGGCGGCGGTTCGGTGATCAGCATCGGCACCACCGCCACCGCCGAGCATTTCGGTCCCGGCTCGGGCAGTTACTCGGCGTTGAAGTCGGCCGTCACCAACTGGACCCTCGGGCAGGCCCAGGTGCTCGGCGCCCAGGGCATCCGATGCAATGTCGTGTCTCCCGGACCGATCTTCGTGCAGGGTGGCGACTGGGACATGATCAAGCAGCACATGACCCCGTTCTTCGAGGCTACCGAGAAGGGGCACCCCGGCGGCCACATGGGTGAACCGTCCGACGTCGCCAACGCGGTGGCTTTCCTCGCCAGCGATCGGGCCCGCCACATCAACGGTGTCAATCTCACCGTCGACGGCGGATTCCTGAAGCGCGTCGACTTCTGACCGCGGGAGCGAATCGGTGAGCGGGAAGCGCATCGACGTGGTGCTGGTGGCCGGAGGCAAGTACCACGACATCGATTTCGCCCGGCGCGAACTGTTGGGTCTGCTCGCCGAGCACGAAGATTTCCGCGTCCGGGTGCAGCCCGACTACGAGGACACCTCGGCCCTCGGACGATCACCCATCCTCGTGTCGTACACGTGCGACGTCCGTCCGAGCGAGCGCGCTCAGGACGACATTCGTGATTGGGTCGAGGGCGGAGGCCGGTGGGTGGCCCTGCACGGCACCAACTCGGCGCTCACGTTGGGCGGGCCGAACGGCGTCGACTCGCCCCGTGTGTTCCCGAAGTGGGCCGAGACCCTCGGGAGCCAGTTCGTGGCGCACCCACCCATCCAGCCGTACCGGGTGCAGCCGAGCGCACCCGACCATTGGCTCGTGGCCGGCATCGAGCCGTTCGACACCGATGACGAGTTGTATCTCTGCGAGTACCACGACCGTGATTCGCTCCAGCCGTTGTTGCACACGGAATGGCAGGGCGACGCGGTCGGCTTCGTCGAGCACGACTGGACCGACTGTGATCCGAAGCACCTCGTGATGTATCTGAGGCCGCTCGGGTCGGGCTGCGTTCTCTACAACACGCTCGGTCATTGTCGTGGTCACTACGACATGGCCCCGGTGCTCGAGTACTACCCGCGCATCGAGAGGTGCTCGTGGGAGAACCCCGCCTACCATGAACTGCTCCGTCGATCGCTCCGTTGGGCGCGCGGCGACCAGTAGCGACGACGAAATTCACCACCCGAAACACGGATCACGACCGGAGCACCCATGGATCTCTCGACCGACAAGCAATTCGACCTGCACCGGCGAATGGTGCGCATCCGCCTCTTCGAGGAGGCCGCCGGCCGTCTGGCCGAGGCCAACAAGTTGCCGGGCTTCCTCCATCTCTACGTGGGCGAGGAGGCCGTGGCGTCGGGAGTGTGCGGCGCACTGAACGACGACGACCACATCACGTCCACCCACCGCGGACACGGACATCTGGTCGCCAAGGGAGGCGACTTCCGACGGATGATGGCCGAGTTGATGGGCAAGTTCACCGGTTACTGCAAGGGCAAGGGCGGGTCGATGCACATCAACGACCTCTCGCTCGGCATGCTCGGCGCCAACGGAATCGTGGGGGCCGGTTCACCGATCGCGGTGGGCGCCGCCTTCGCCAACAAGTACCGCGGACGCGGTCAGGTGGCGGTCGCCTTCTTCGGTGACGGGTCCACCAACATCGGCGCGTTCCACGAGGCCGCCAACATGGCGTGCGCCCTCCACCTCCCGATCGTGTTCGCGTGCGAGAACAACGAGTACGGCGAGTTCACACCCCGCGACAAGACGATGGCGATCACCGACATCGTCGACCGAGCCGCCGGCTACGGCATGCCGGGGGTCATCGTCGACGGCATGGACGTCGTGGCCGTGCACGAGGCGGCGGTGGAGGCCGTCGAGCGCGCGCGCACCGGCGGTGGCCCGTCGCTCATCGAAGCCAAGACCTACCGCTTCTACAACCACCACGGCGTGCAGAACCTCGGTCTCAAGTACCGCTCCGACGACGAGGTGGCCGAGTGGAAGCAACGCGACCCGATCTTCTCGTTCGAGGACCGCATGATCGCCAACGGCGTCACGACCCGTGCGCGATTCGACGAGATCTGGGCCGAACTGCGCGCCGCCATCGACGATGCCATCGCGTTCGCCGAGGAGAGTCCCTACCCCTCGCCCGACCAGGTTCTGGTCGACGTGTACACCGGAGGACGGCGCTGATGGCCGACGAACGCAAACTTCCCTATGTGATGGCCTTCAACGAGGCCGTCCGCCAGTCGATGGAAGCCGACCCCGACGTCTTCTGCGCCGGCGAGGACATCGGCGCCTTCGGCGGGGTCTTCGGCACCTACTCGGGTCTGCAGGCGGCCTTCGGTGCCGAGCGGGTGGTCGACACGCCGATCAGTGAGCAAGCGATCATCGGCCTCGGAGTCGGTGCGGCGGTCACCGGACTGCGGCCGATCGTCGACATCATGTTCATGGACTTCATCTGCGTGGCCCTCGATCAGATCGTGAACCAGGCGGCCAAGTTGAAATACATGTTCGGTGGCGACGCGGTGCTTCCGCTCACCATCACCACGGCGGGAGGCGGCGGACTCTCGGCGGCCGCTCAGCACAGCCAGTCGCTCGAGGCGCTCCTCTGCCACATCCCGGGACTGAAGGTCGTCCATCCCTCGAACCCCTACGACATGAAGGGACTCATGATGTCCTGCATCCGCGAGGACAACCCGACGGTGATGATCAAGCACAAGCGCCTCCTCGGAATGAGCGGACACGTTCCAGCCGAGCCGTACTTCATTCCACTCGGCGTCGCCAACGTGGCGCGCGAGGGATCCGACGTCACCATCGTCGCCTACGCGCGCATGGCCAACGAGGCGCTCGTCGCGGCCGAGAAACTGGCCGCGGAGGGAATCGAGTGCGAGGTGATCGATCCTCGAACGTTGCAACCCCTCGACACCGACACCATCGTCGAGTCGGTCAAGAAGACGAACCGCGTGGTGGTGGTCCACGAGGCGGTTCGATTCGGTGGTCTGGGCGCCGAGATCGCCTCTCAGATCCAGGAACTCGCTTTCGACTGGCTGGACGCTCCGGTGCACCGCGTGGGTGCTCCTTTCTCCCCGGTTCCCTTCAGCCCGGCCCTGGAGCAGCACTACATCCCCGACGCCAAGGCGATCGCGAACGGGGTGCGTCAGGTGCTCGGACGACCGGTTCTCGCGGGCTGACGATGGCGATCGTCGGAATCGTCGTCAACCCGAACGCGGGCAAGGACATCAGGCGACTGGTGTCCCCGGCGACGCACGTCTCCGACGTCACCAAGGTGGGCATCGTCCGACGGGCCATCGTGGCCGCCGCCGAGGCCGGCGCCAGCCGGATCCTGCTGGCCCCCGATCGACACCGTCTGGCCGAGCGAGCCGCCGACGGCCTGCGACTCCCGGTCGAGATCGTCGACGAACCGGTCACCGGAACACGGCACGACTCCATCGGCGCAGCCCGTCGCTTCTGGAAAGAGGGCGCCGCGGCGGTCATCGCGCTCGGCGGCGATGGAACCTCGCGCGACGTCGCGCTCGGTTGGCCCGACGCCCCGCTGATTCCGATTTCCACCGGCACCAACAACGTCTTTCCGTTCACCGTCGACGGCACCTCGGCCGGAGCGGCCGCCGGACTCCTGGCCTCGGGAGCGATCGCGCCCGACGAGGTCGTCCGTCGCGCCAAACGCGTCACCGTCAGTGTCGTCGATGCGTCGGCGGACGGACCACACGACGACGTCGCGGTGGTGGAACTGGCTCTCGTCGACACCCGATTCGTCGGGGCGCGTGCGGTGCGTGACGCGACCTCGATTCGCGCGGTGGTGGCGGCCGTGGCCACTCCGGCATCCACCGGCCTGTCGAGCATCGCCGGTCGCGTGCATCCGGTCGACCGTTGGGAGCCGGGCGGCGTTCTGGTTCGGCTCGGACGCGGCGGACGGCGCGTGCGCGTTCCTCTCGCCCCCGGCGACTTCACCACCCTCGAAGTGGCCGAGGTGCGACCGCTCGCCGAGGGGGAAGTGGTCGAGTTCGACGGACCGGGCGTTCTCGCCTTCGACGGTGAACGTGACCGACCCCTGTCGTCGTCGGCCCGTGTCTCCGCGTCGGTCGACCGGTCGGGACCATTGCTGATCGACGTCGAACGCGCGCTCGTGCTGGCCGCCCGCGGGAAGATGTTCGACCGACCGGAGGTTCGCGATGGCCACTGAGTTCATCATGCCCAAGTTGGGTCTCACCATGGAGGAGGGCACCATCCTCGAGTGGTTGGTGGCCGACGGCGAGCGCGTCGAGCCGGGCACACCCGTGCTACGCATCGAGACCGACAAAGTGGAGAGCGACGTCGAGTCGTCGGGTGCCGGCGTGTTCCATCGTGTCGCCGCGGTCGGCGACACGTTCCCGTGCGGAGAAGTGATCGGCTGGTTGCTCGCCGACGGCGAGGCCCCACCGACGAGTGCCACCGCGGCGGCGACGGCGACCGACACCTCGACGAGCGCACCATCGAGCGTGCCGCCCATTTCGTCCTCGAGCACGACAACGAACACGACAACGAACACGACAACGAACACGACAACGAACACGATCGCCTCGGCGGAGGGACGACGCTTCGTCTCTCCCAACGCCAAGCGGGTCGGTCGCGAACTCGGCGTCGATCCGTACACCGTCGTCGGCACCGGACCCGGGGGGCGCGTGACGTCGGAGGACGTCGAAGTCGCCGCTCGGTCTCCCCGACCGATGCCCTCCGACGCCGTCGCGACATCCGTGACGTCGGAGTTCGTGGTCGCCACCGCGGCAGCACGGCAACTGGCCGATCTCCTCGGAGTCGATCTCGCGCGGGTGCCGGCCGACCCGACCGACGGTCGGGTGACCCGCGACGGAGTCGCCGCGTGGGTTCGTCAGCGACTCGCCGCTCCGGCCACTGCACCGGCGGCCACTGCACCGGCGGCCACTTCGCAATCGGTCGCGAACGTCGCGCCACTCCCCCCAGCCAGCCAAACTCCCACTGCCGTCATCAAGATGACCGGCATGCGTGGCACCATCGCCAAGCGCATGCACGCGTCGTTGCAGGAGATGGCCCAACTCACGCTCACGATGGACGCCGACATGGATGCCGTGCTGGCCGACCGTGAGCGTCGGGGTGCCGATGGCACCGCGCCCGGCTTCACCGACTACGTGATCGCCGCGGTCGCCCGGGCACTCGCCACGCATCCGCTGGTGAACTCCCAGGTCGTCGACGGCGGCATCGCGTTGCTGCCCGAGGTGCACGTCGGCATGGCGGTCGCCCTCGACGGTGGACTCGTGGTTCCGGTGGTGCGCAACGCCGATCGTCTCCCCCTCGCCGACATCGCCGTCGAGACCAAGCGCCTGGCCACCGCTGCTCGCGACGGAAAGTTGTCGCTGGCCGACCTCGAGGGAGGCACCTTCTCGGTGAGCGCCCTCGGAATGTTCGGGGTCGACGCCTTCACCCCCGTGATCAACCCACCCAACACCGCGATCCTCGGCGTGGGTCGTCTCCGCGACGAGGTGGTTCTGGTGCCGAGCGCGAAGGGTTCGAAGTCGGCGACTCCGAAGGTTGCCTCGACCAAACGGCTCACGCTCAGCCTCACCTGGGATCATCGGGTGTTCGACGGCGCACCAGCGGCACAGTTCTGCCGAACGATCGTCGACCTGCTCGCCGACCCGACCGGATTCTGAAGACTGGAACCAGCTCAGCCGCGCACCGCGTCGAGCACGGGCAGGAAGCGTTCGGGGACCGCCAACCAATCGTCGGGTGACGCGATTCCGTCCCAGAAGTTGTGCTCGAGGGTGATCTCGACGAATCCGGCGGTACGCGCCTCGCGAGCGTCCGACACCATGCGCGTCATGTTGTCGCCGTCGGCCGGCGGAGGGCCGCCGGGCTGCTGCACGAACGAACGGGTGATGACGCGGATCGGATCGCGGTCCTGCGGTCGACGCGCGTTCACCTCGTCGACCATCTTGTTCACCTTCTCGGCGCGCATACCAGCCGGATTCCAGAGGTCGAACCAGCGGGCCGTGCGCTCCATTCCCTCGGGTGACCACATACCCGACAACAGCGGCGGATGTGGCTTCTGGAGCGGCTTCGGTCTGACCGCCGACGGCGGCACGTCGAAGAACGGACCATGGTGCTCCACCGGATCGTCGGCCCAGCAGGCGAGGAGGGTCGGGATGAAATCGTCCATCCGACGGCCGCGCGTGGCAACGTCGGTTCCCGACGCGCGGTGCTCCTCGGCGCTCCACCCCACGCCGAGTCCGACGATCAGTCGTCCTCCGCAGAGGTGGTCGATGGTGGCGAGACGCTGAGCCAACTGAACCGGCCAGTGGTTGCCGGCCACCAGGATGCTGGTACCGAGTCGAATCGACGTGGTGGTCGCCGCGACGGCGGCCAAGGTCTCGAGGGGTGCGAAAACGCTCCGGTACTGGTCGGGCGCGGGGCGACCGGGGGCGCCGTATCCACGCTCCGGTGCGAACGGATACATGAAGTGGTCCTGCACCCAGAGCCCGGAGTAACCGAGTTGTTCGGCACGACGGGCGAATTCGACCATGACCTCGGCGGTGACGTGCGGACCGAGCTGCGGCAGACAGAGCCCGACACCGGTTCCGGCGGGGAAACGCATCACGGGTTCACGATCCGGCCGGCGTCGATCCCGCGACGGAAGAGGTCGCTCAGGTCGGCGTCGGAGGTCTCGAGAATGGCGTCGATCCATCCGTGCACGTACTGCGCACCACCCTCGTTGCGCCCGAACACGAACTCGGACTTCGCACCGGTTTTCACGGTCCGCTGGATCTTGAGCCCGGTGGCGTAGTCCTCGTCGCGCACGACGTGCTCGAGGAACGAGATCTGCGCCTCGGCCATGGCGAGGTGCTCGTCGTCGTGCGGTGCGGTGCCGATGAAGTCGAGCCAAGTGATCGATTCGTCGGCGTGAGCCCCCGGATAGATACGCGCCACTTGGTACATCTTGTGCTCACCAAGATCGAAACCGGCGATGGAGGCGTGCGGGAAGATGCTCCACACTCCCCCGGTGAGCACCGACCGCGGCCACTGGTCCTGCGGCATCGACTCGATCCTGGCCCATGGTCCGCGCGGGCCGGTGACTCGTTGGTGCGGACCCACCCGATGGAAGAGGGCCTCGCAGGGGAACTCCGGTCCGAACGTGTTCTTGTGCAGGATCGGCAAGTGATAGAAGTCGACGTATCCGTCGAACGAGACCTTCCAGTTGGGTCCGACCAGCCGGCGAGAACCGAAATGATTCATCGCTCCGAAGTCGCAGAACCCGAGCAGTTCGTCGTAGCCGGCGAAGAACGCGTCGACGTCCAGCGCGGACTTCGGATCGAGCGTGACCCACACGAGACCGGCTCGCTCGAGGATCGGCAGGGGTGACAATCCGAGACACGACATGTCGATGTCTCCGAAGTCCTCGCCGCGGAACACCCCCACGAGATCACCCGACTGGTCGTAGACCCAGTTGTGGTAGGGGCACGCGAATCGACGAGCCGACCCGACTCCCTCGTCCACGAGCATCGCGCCCCGGTGACTGCACATGTTGACGAACGCGCGCAACACGCCGTCGGAGCCGCGGCTCAGCAGCACCGGCGTCCCCACGATCTCGATGGCCTTGTACGAGTTGGGTTCGCGGATCTCGGCACTGGTGGCCACGAGCAGGGGGACGCGTCGGAACACGAGATCGACCTCGCGGCGCCACCGCTCGGGGTCGAAGTAGTTCGAGGCCGGGATGCGGGTGACGCCCTCGGTGAGGTGTTGGGTGCCGGCCTTGTTGTGGGCGATGGTGCGCTCGGCCATCACCACCAGACGTCGTCGGATGTCGTCGTCGCTCATCGCACCTCCCCTCCGGACAGACTACGAGTCGGTGCGTCGGGAGCCCGACTTCCCGGGTCCGTCCCCGCTCAGTCGTTTTGCAAGAGGTGCACCAGGCTGCTGGTGTCCCATCGCCGGCCTCCGCGCGCCATCACCTGGGCGTAGAACTGGTCGACCAGGGCGGTGAGTGGCAGGCGCGCCCCGTTGCGCTGGGCCTCGTCGAGGCAGATCCCGAGGTCCTTGCGCATCCACTCGACGGCGAATCCGAACTCGAACTCTCCGCGCGCCATGGTGCGGGCCCGGTTGTCCATCTGCCAACTCTGGGCCGCTCCCTTGCCGATGACGTCGACCACACGATCCACGTCGAGACCCGCTCGCTGAGCGAAGTTGATTCCCTCGGCCAGACCCTGCACCACACCCGCGATGCAGATCTGGTTCACCATCTTGGCCAACTGACCCGAACCGGCACCGCCGAGGAGCTCGCAGGCCCGCGAGTAGGGACCGACCGCCAGCCGGGCGCGCTCGAAGACGGCGTCGTCGTCGCAACCACACATCACGGTGAGCGCACCCTTCTCGGCACCAGCCTGACCACCCGACACCGGAGCATCGACGAACCCGATGCCACGCTCGGCGCACGCCCCCGAGAGTTCGCGGGCCACGTCGGCCGACGCCGTCGTGTGGTCGACCAGGATCGAGCCGGGCTTCATGCCGGCCAGGGCACCGTTGGGTCCGAGAGCGACCGACCGCACGTCGTCGTCGTTGCCCACGCACATCATCACGACCTCGCAGTCCTCCACCGCCTCGACGGGAGTCGGTTTGGCCAGACCACCGTGCCGAGCCACCCAGGCGAGAGCCTTGGCTGCCGTGCGGTTGTACACGGTCACCTGATGTCCGGCCGTGGCGAGATGCCCGGCCATCGGGCCACCCATGACGCCGAGACCGAGGAACGCGATACGCATCGACGGCACGGCTGGCGAATCGTTGGTCATCCCCCGAGTCTGTCAGCCCATCGGACGGCAGTCGGACATCACCTGCTGGTCATCGTCCGGGGATCGTCACTCGGGCGTCGTGTAGGCGGCGGTGATACCGCCGTCGACGATGAGCGATTGACCGGTCATCCAACTGCTGTCGTCGGAGGCGAGGAACAGCGCCCCCTTGGCGATCTCGATCGGCTCGCCGAACCGCCCCATCGGAATGTGAACGAGGCGGCGGTTCCGGCGGGCGTCGTCGGAGAGGAACTTGGCCAGCAGCGACGTCATCACCGGACCCGGGCAGAGAGCATTGGCACGGATCCCCTTCCGCGCGTACATCACCGCGATCTCGCGGGTCATCGCGAGCACCGCACCCTTCGAGGCGGTGTAGGCGATCTGGGGCGTGGCCGCACCGAGGTGAGCCACGAAACTCGCCACGTTCACGATCGAGCCTCCGCCCGACTCGAGCATCGCGGGAATGCCGTGGCGACAACCGAGCAGAACTCCCTTCACGTTGATGTCCATCGTGCGTTCGTAGGTCTCGAGCGGCGTGTTCTCCGGACCATCGTCGTCGGAGAGCATGACCCCGGCGTTGTTGTAGAGAACGTGCAGTCCGCCGTGCTCTTCCACCGCGAAACGGACGGCGTTGCGAACCGACTCCTCGTCGGTGACGTCGCACGACACGAACGACGCGGTGCCACCCGCGGCCTCGATGGCTTCGACGGCCTCTTCGCCGTCGACCACGTCGGCGATGACGACCTCGGCACCCTCGGCCGCGAAGAGTTCGGCCGCCACCCGACCGAGACCCGACGATGCTCCCGTGATGAGCGCGGTCTTGCCGGAGAGACGCACCGTCAGATCCTCTCGAAGTAGCGGAACATCTCCCAGTCGGTGACCGTTCTGTTGAAGGTCTCCCACTCGGACTCGGCCGACCGCAGAACCCAGTGGTGCACGTCGTCGCCGAAACATTCCCGGGCCGCCGACGAATCGCGCCAGAGAGCGATGGCGTCGGGCAGGTTCGAGGGAATGCGTTGAAGGTTCTCGGCCTGGTAGCCGTTGCCCTCGAAGCGAGGGGGAAGTTCGAGTCCCTGATCGATGCCCCGCAGACCACCGGCGATCACGCCGGCAAACGCCAGGTACGAGTTGCAGTCGGCACCGGGGATCCGGCTCTCGATCCGCAACGATGGTCCGCGACCCACCACCCGGAAGCCGAGGGTGCGATTGTCGGTTCCCCAACCCACCCCCGTGGGTGCCCACGACTCGGGCTGGTAGCGCTTGTAACTGTTCACCGTCGGTGCCCACAACAGGCTGAACTCGCGGGCGGTGGCGATCATGCCGGCGAGGAAACTGCGGAACGTGGCACTGGTACCGTCGGAAGACTGATCGTCGGCGAACACCGATGCCGAGGCGTCCTTGTTCCAGAGACTCACGTGCACGTGACACGACGAGCCGACGTCGTCCCAGTTCGGCTTGGCCATGAAGGTGATCGAACGGTCCATGTGGGCGGCGATCTCCTTGGCGCCCGACCGGTACACGATGTTGCGGTCGGCCATCTCGACGGGGGTCGAGTACGAGAGGTTGATCTCGTGCTGACCAGTCCCGGCCTCACCTTTCGAGAATTCCACCGGAACACCGGCCTCGACGAGACCGCGGCGAATGCGCCCGATGAGTCCCTCGTCGCGCGAGGTCTGCACCACGTTGTAGTCCTGGGGCCAGTTCGAGTTGGAGCGCAGGCGGCGATATCCGTGACCGAGCATGTCGTCGTAAGAATCGTGGTACACGTAGAACTCGATCTCGCTGCCGGTCATCACGGTGAATCCGCGCGACGCGGCCGCTTCCTCCTGGCGTCGCAGCACCGTGCGCGGGGCGACCTCCACCGGCTGGCCGTCCGGGGTCTCGAGATCGCACATCACGAGCGCGGTTTTCGGCGACCAGGGCAGCACCCGAACCGTCGACCAATCGGCCGTGGCCACCATGTCGCCGTAGCCCTTGTCGAAACTGGAGAAGCGGAAACCGGGGACGGGCTGGTAGTCGAGGTCGCAGGTGAGCAGGTAGTCGCAGTTCTCGGCGCCGTGATCGGCCACGTGCTGCACGAAGAAATCGCCCGTCGCCCGTTTTCCGGTGAGTCGGCCGTAGCGATCGGGGAAGCCCATCACCACCGTTTCGATCTCGCCGTCGCCGATCTTGGAGATCAATTCGTCGCGGGTGACGATGACGCGCTTCATCATGCCGGGCACGATACCCCTACCCACTCTGACGGCAGTTCGTCGCTCACTTCTTCTTGGCAGGCGCTTTCTTGGCGACCACGACGGCCTTCTTGACCGGTGCCTTGGCTGCTGGCTTGGCTGCTGGTTTGGCTGCTGGTTTGGCTGGCGCCTTGGCGGCCACCGATGCGGCCTTCTTGGCCGGCGCTGCCGGCTTTTTGGCCGGAGTCGGCGGAGCGGTCGCCGCAACCTTGGCCGCGGGCGCCGGGGCCGCCGGTTTCGGTGCGGCCTTGGCGGCAGCCTTGGCGGCCTTTTCCATACCCTTTGAAAGCGCCTGGTCGAGGAACACCTCGGCCTCCTCGGCGCTCACCTTCAGGGCCGGGGCGATCTCGGAGATGAGATTGGTGCGCGCCCGGTCGTACATCGAACGTTCGGCGGCCGACAGGGACGCATCGTGATTGCGCACCGAAAGGTTCCGGACCACCTCGGCCACCTGATACACGTCACCGCTCTTCAACTTCTCCTGGTGGTTCTTGAAGCGACGGCTCCAGTTGCCCGGAACGCGCGGGTCGGGTTTCGAGAGCACGGCCACGAGATCGTTGAGCTCGTCGGGCGACACCGGAGGACGCACGCCGACATCCATGGCCTTGGCCGTCGGGACCTTCAGCGTCATCTCGCCGATGACCGTGCGCAGCTCGAGATACTCGATCGCCTTGCCGGTGTTCAGCGGGTCTTCCTTGCGGATCGACACCACCTTGCACGCGCCGTGCTGGGGATAGATGACGGTTTCACCCTTTTTGAACTTCACTCTGACCTCTGAACGTGGGGGTTGCGGGATGGTGGATTGTGGGGCTCGCGTCGGAACAGCCGAACGATCCGCGGCGGACCCACCCGAAGAACGCCCGAAGTCTACGCCCGGGTGCGCGGAAGTCCGAACCAGTGTGACCCGTCCGAGTGGCGCCCTCGGCACGAATCGAACGTGCGCGCTACGGATTAGAAGGCCGTTGCTCTATCCAACTGAGCTACGAGGGCAGTCGACCGCAGGTTACTGACCGGTCGGTTCAGAGCGCCGACAGGCGTCGTCTCAACAGATCGAGCGCCGAGATCACCGACATCTGCCGCATCTGGTCTCGTTGCCCGGGCATGCGCAGGTGCACCGCCTCGACGGGACGTCCCGGGATCGCCACTCCCACCCAGAGCGTGCCGACCGGCTGACCGTCCTGTTCGTCGGGACCGGCGACTCCGGTGAGCGACAGGCCGATATCGGAGCCCACGACCCGACGAACTCCGTCGGCCATCTCGCGGGCCGCCGATTCCGACACCACCGGCCCGTGCTCCACGCCCAGAACGTCGAACTTCACGTCGCTGGCGTACGACACCACCGAGCCGCGCAGCACGCGGCTCGCACCCGGAACCGCCGTGAGTCGACCCGACACCAGTCCGCCGGTCACCGACTCGGCGACACCGAGCGTCCAGCCTCGCGCGGCCAGCATCGACAGCACCACGCTCTCCATCGTGTCGTCGTCGACACCGAACACGACCTCGCCCACCCGTTCGCGAACCCTGGCCTCCCAGCGTTCGATGAGCGTCGCGGCATCGGCGGTCGTGGCCGCCTTCGCGGTGAGCCGAACCTTCAGCCCCTCCCAACCACTCGCCAGAAACGCCAGAGTGGGATTGCCGGCCGCCTCCAGTTCGTCGATCACCGGGTCGAGCCGTTCATTGAGTCCGCTCTCGCTCTCGCCCCACGTGCGCAGGACACGACTCACGATCACCTGGTCGTCGCCGCCGCGTCGACGCAGATCGGGCAGCACCGCGCGCTCCAGCATGTCGTGCATCTCGTGCGGCACGCCGGGCACCGCGTAGATCACCTTGTCCCCCACCGGACACACCAGTCCGGGTGCGGTGCCCCGGGTCTGCGCGATGATGTCGGCTCCCGTCGGCACCATCGCCTGCCGGAGGTTGTTGTCGGGCATGTGCCGTCCCCGCGAGGCGAAGATCGCGCGGATCACCTCGGCCACCGAATCGTCGAGCACCAAATCGGCGCCCATCACCGCGGCGATCGCGTCGCGGGTGAGATCGTCGTGGGTCGGCCCGAGTCCGCCGCACACGATCACCGCATCGGACTCGTCGAGGGCGCGCCGTAGCACCGACACCACCCGCTCGAGGTTGTCGCCCACCTTGTACTGGATCAGCGAGTCGATGCCGTTGGCCGCCAGACGCTCGCCGATCCACGACGAATTGGTGTCGACGATCTGGCCGAGCAGAAGTTCGGTTCCGACCGCAACCACCGCGCACCTCATCGGGTGGTCGTCTCCGGTCGCCGGGCCCGCCACAGATACTGGACTCCGCTCGAGGTGGTGAGCACCACGGCGATCCAGAGCAAGCCCAGCCACAACCATCGCGCGTCGACCGCGGTGAGCGGAGCGAGCGCGAACCCGACGCTCAACTGTTGGGTGAGGGTCTTCCATTTGGCCAACCGGCTCGCCGGCACGCTGACCCCGCGCGAACCCACCACCACTCGGTACATGCTGATGGCCACCTCGCGGGCGGCGATCAGCAGCACCGGGAGGAACCAGTACACGTCGCGACCAACGAGCGTGAACATCGCTCCGAGCACCAGGACCTTGTCGGCCAGTGGATCGAGGAAGGCACCCGCCCGCGTCGATCCGTGCCGTCGGGCCAGGTGCCCGTCGACGCCATCGGACAGGCACAGCACGAACCACAGCGCGAACGCCACCCATGACCCCTCTCGTCCGTCGGGGATCACGACGAACATGAGCGGCGACACGAGGATGCGACCCACCGTCACGGCGTTGGCCCACGTCGCGACGGCGTTGGGATCGACGGGCACGGTCAGGCCTTCCCCACCGGTGTCGCCTCGAGGTCGGGGCCGAGGGCTCCGGTCACGAGTACACGATGGAACGTGCCCACCTCCAGATCGCCGGGCACCTCCACGATGCCATCGATCTCCGGCGCCTCACGGTGACTGCGCGCCTCGCCCGGCTCGTCGATCATCACGTCGATCTCGTGACCGATCAACTCGTCACGCTTCTCGGCCGTGATGCGATCCTGGATCTCGCCGAGTTCGGCCAGCCGTTCGCGCATCAGCGACTCGTCGACGCGACCGTCGAGATCGACGGCGTGCGTTCCCTCCTCGGGCGAGTAGGCGAAGAATCCGCACCAGTCGAGACGGGCCGCTTCCACGAAGTCGAGCAGTTGCTCGTGATCGGCCTCGGTCTCGCCGGGATAGCCGACGATGAAGTTGCTGCGGAACACCGCCTCCGGATTGCGGCGTCGGATGTCGGCGATACGCGTCAGGAACCGCTCGCCGTCCCCCCAACGCCGCATGCGGCGCAACAGTGGCTTGCTCACGTGCTGCAGCGAGAGGTCGAAGTACGGGACCCCGGAGTCGAGGATCGCCTCGATCAGGTCGTCGGACAGATCGCTCGGATAGAGATACAGCAACCGCACCCGGTCGACCTCGGCGGCCACCTTGCGCACGAGCGGCACGATGCTCCCGGCACCGAGTTCGTCGGGTCGGTCCTTGCCGTAACTGGCGAGGTCCTGGGCCACCAGCACGATCTCGCGCGCGCCGACTTCGGCGACCTCACGCAGGATCGAGTCGACGTCGCGGCTGCGCTGGGGGCCGCGGAAGGTCGGGATCGCGCAGAACCCGCAGTTGCGGTCGCAACCCTCGGCGATCTTCACGTAGGCCCACGGCGACGACGAGCGCGGACGGGGCAGATTGAGCAGGTCGAGTTCGGGCAGCGGAGTCGACGACACCGGAATCGTCTTGCGGGTCGGCTGCAGAGGCACGCCGAAGCCGGCCACCAGATCCACCTCGGGCAGCGCCTCGGCCAATTCGTTTCCGTAGCGCTCGGCCATGCATCCGGTCACCACGAGGCGCGAGTCGGTGCGGCGTCGCTCGTCGAGTCCGAGGATGACGTCGATCGACTCGCGACGCGCCTCCTCGATGAACGCACAGGTGTTCACCACCACCAGATCGGCCGACTCGGCCGACTCGGCGGGCGACAATCCGTCGGCGAGCAACGTGCCGACCAACTTGTCGGAATCGACCTGATTCTTCGGGCAACCGAGCGTCTCCACCCAGAAGCGTCGCCCGACGTCACTCACGGGGTGAGCCTACCGGCGGTGCCCGGCGAGGCCGGGAGGCTCAGGCGCGGTGCGCGAGAGCGAGGCCGGGCCACGGCCAATCCATGCGCACCAGTCGTCCGGTGCCCGACAACGTGATCCACGCCGTCGACGATCCGTCGGCGGCGAAGCAGATGTTGGTGGTGAGCAGATCGCCCGTCGCCACGTGCTTCAACACCTCGCCCTCGGGCGAGATCACGGTGATGCCACCGTTCACGAGCGTCGCCACGCACACGTTGCCGGCACCGTCGACGGCGAGCGAGTCGAACAACTGCAGACCCGGCAGACCGCACAGAACGACCGAGGTGTCACCGGGCATGGTCGGCTCGAGCTGGCCCGGACCGACGATTCGACGCTTGAACACGCGACCGGTGTGGGTCTCGGCCCAGTAGAGAGTGGATCCATCGGGCGACAGGCCGATGCCGTTCGGTCCCTCGGCCGGGAACGCCGCCTCCACGATCGAGGATCCGTCGACGCGCGCGTAGTAGATGCCGGTGAGATCACTCGTGCGGGCCTCGTTGTCGCGGATGCCGTGGTCGGTGAACCAGAAACCGCCCTTGCCGTCGAACACGAGGTCGTTCGGCGCGCGCAACGGACGTCCGTCGCAGTGCGTGTAGAGATCGTCCACCGTGCCGGTACCCAGATCGACGCGCTGGATCCGACCGCCGACGTATCTCGACCGGTCGAACGGACCCGGGAAACAGAGGCCACCGAGGTCGACCTCGGTGAAGCAACCACCGTTGTTGCACAGGTACAGCGCGCCGTCGGGTCCGATGGCGGCACCGTTCGGACCGCCCACGATCTCGGCGACGGTCTCTTTGCGTCCATCGGGATGCACGCGCGTGATGCGTGGCCCGAACATCTCGACCAGGATCACCGACCCGTCGCTCATCGCGATGGGTCCTTCGGGGAACTTCAGCCCCGACGCGACCTCCACCAGACCCGGATGCACTGACATCTCGCTGCTCATGTCGTCATCTTGGCACGATCGGGAACCGGCTCCCGACGTCGCGCACCGGGGCGACCGTCAGCCGAGCGCCTCGAGTTCGTCGACCGTCATGAGCACCTCGCGGGCCTTGCTCCCGGTGCTCGGACCCACGACTCCGCGCTGTTCGAGCAGATCCATGATGCGTCCGGCCCGGGCGAAGCCGACCTTCAGTTTGCGCTGGAGCATGGAGGTGGAGCCCAGACCCGAACGCACCACCAACTCCATGGCCTGACGCAACAAGGCGTCGTCGTCGGCGTCCTCACCCAGTCCCTCGGTGATGGACGACCCACCGGACTCTCCGGCTGCTTCACCGTCGACGCCTTTCATGTACTCGACCTCGGGGGCCTGGGCTCGCCAATGGGCGACCGCCTTGCGCACCTCCTCCTCGGTGACCCACGAACCCTGGATTCGCTGGGCCACCGACGAGTTGCCGGGCAGCAACAGCATGTCGCCCTTGCCCACCAGTTTCTCGGCACCGATCTGGTCGAGGATCACGCGACTGTCCATCTGGCTCGAGACCGCGAACGCCATGCGCGCGGGGATGTTGGCCTTGATGACGCCGGTGATGACGTTCACCGACGGGCGCTGCGTGGCGACGATGAGGTGGATGCCCACCGCTCGCGCCTTCTGGGCGATGCGCGTGATGCTCTCCTCCACGTCGCGGGCGGCCACCATCATGAGGTCGTTCAACTCGTCGACGATCACGACGATGTACTTCATTCGTTCGAACTCGCGCTCGGAACCCGCCTCGGCCTTCAGTTCGCCGCGGTCGAAGGCCGCGTTGTAGCCCGTGATGTCGCGGTAGCCGACCTCGTACAGGACGTCGTAGCGCCGCTCCATCTCTCGCACCGCCCAGCCGAGGGCGTTGGCGGCCTTCTTCGGATTGTTCACCGGTTGCACGAGCAGATGAGGAAGCCGGTTGTACTGCCCCATCTCGACCTGCTTCGGGTCGATCAGGATCAGCTTCACTTGGTCGGGCGTGGTGCGCATGAGCAACGAGGTGATGATGCAGTTGAGCGCGCTCGACTTGCCGGCGCCGGTGGCGCCCGCGATCAGCAGGTGCGGCGTGGTGGCGAGATTGAGGAACACCGATCGACCCGAGATGTCCTTGCCGACCGCCACGTCGAGCGGATGCGACGCGGCCTTGGCCTCGGCCGAGGTGAGAAGATCGCCGAGGGCCACCAGTTGGCGCGACTGGTTGGGCACCTCGATGCCGATGGCCGACCGGCCGGGAATCGGGGCGAGGATGCGCACGTCGGTGGCGGCCAACGAGTAGGCGATGTCCTTCTGGAGACTGGTGACCCGAGCGACCTTGACGCCGGAACCCAGTTCGAGTTCGTAACGCGTGACCGTTGGACCCACCGTGCGTCCGACCAGGCGCACCTCGACCCCGTGCGACGACAACGACTCCTCGAGAATGCTGCCGCGACGGTCGATCTCAGCCTCGTCGATCGACTGCGCACCGGTGCGCACGAGGAGCGAGTTCGACGGCAGGTCCCAGTCGCCGCGCGGCAGGGAGACCTTCACCGGAAGTTCGGTCTGCACGGCGGGCTTCATCGGATCCGGTGAGGGTTCGGGTGCCGGGCGCGGCTTGCGAACCCGACGGGGTGCCGGGTCGGCCTCGGCCTCCTCGACCAGGTCGGGCTCGATCGGCGGAGCCGGATCGGGGTCGACCACCACGGGAGCGAAATCGGGCGCCACCAAACCGGGGTCGGCGTTCTGCTGGGAATCGGAGGGCAACGACCCGAGTGACTCGCTGGCACTGCGCACTCCGCGACCGACTCCGCTCGCGGCGGCCTTCGTCCAGCGGCCGAGAACCTCCAGCATCCCGCGGATGGTGAGCTGAGTGATGAGGAGCGTGGAACCGAGTCCGAGCGCCACCAACACCACGACGGCGCCGATCGAACCGATGAGCGCGCCCAGGGTCTGGCCGAGCGCGGCACCGAACCAACCGCCCGCCCCGCCGAGTTCGTCGACCCCGGTGTAGGCGTCTGGACCCCGCACCACGTGGAGGACTCCGAGGACCGCGAGTCCGACGCCACCCCAGCCGAGCGACAGCTTGGCCCGACTCGGCGCCTGATCGCCCGACAGCAGGGTGACGGCCACCGCGACGGCGACGGGCGGCAACAGGTAACGACCCAGACCGAGCAGGCTGGCGAACACCGCGTCGGCACCCCGACCGACCGGGCCGGCCAGCTTCACGTACACCGCCAGGGCGATGATGACACCGACCACCACGACGGCGATCGCGGCCAGTTCGTTCTCGCGACCCGACAGCGCCTCGCGAACCTCGCTCGACGGCTTCGCCGCCGGCTTGGCGGTTCTTATCGAGCGACTGGTTCCCTCGGGCGGGGTCTCGACGCTGGTGCCCCGGGACGAACGCCCCGCCGGGGCGTTCTTTCCCTGGCCGGAGCGACCGGCCGTGCGCTTGGGTTGGGCGGGCATCCCCGTCAAAGTACCAACCGAGCGCACAGGTGTTCGGGCATTCGGAGATCCGGACCGTCCGCGTTCGTGCCGGTCATCACTGCTGGCACCACTCATTCACCAGCACGACCCGTTCACCGGCACGACCCGTTCGTCCCGACGAACTACATCGTCGTCGCGATCAGGCTTCCATCACCACGGGCACGATCATCGGCCGGCGCTTGGTGCGCTCGTTCACGAAACGTCCGGCCGCCCGACGCACGTCGACCTCCAGACCCTCGGGATCCCGCACCCCCGACGCGAGGGCCTTTTCCACCGCCGCCGCCACGACCTCGCAGGCCTCGTCCAGAAGGTCCTCGGCCTCGGGTGCGTACACCCATCCCCGCGTGATGATCTCGGGTCCGGTGAGTACCTTGCCGCTCTCGATGTCGACGGTCACCACCACGACCACGACGCCTTCCTCGGCGAGCACACGACGGTCACGCAGCACGCCCTGCCCCACGTCGCCCACGATGCCGTCGACGTACAGGTAACCGGCCGGCACCCGACCCGCGAGACTCAGACCCGAATCGGACAACTCGACGACGTCGCCGTCCTCGCACAACAAGATGTTGGTCCGCGGCACTCCCATGGTGATGGCGAGTCGTTGGTGAGCCACCAGATGCCGGTACTCGCCGTGCACCGGCACGAACCACTCCGGCTTCACGATCGAGAAATAGGTCTTCAACTCGTCGGCCTGGGCGTGGCCGGTGGCGTGCACGTCGGCGATACCCGAGTGCACCACCTCCACCCCGAGGCGCAACAGTCCGTCGATCACCCGCGACACGTTGAACTCGTTGCCGGGGATCGCGTGGCTCGACAGGATCACCGTGTCGCGCTCGCCCAACTTCAGCCACTTGCTGTCGCCGCGCGCGAGCAACGACAGCGCCGACATCGGCTCGCCCTGACTGCCAGTGGAGATCACGCACACCTTCTCGGGCGGCAGGTCGTCGATCCGTTCGATGTCGATGAGCGTCGCGTCGGGAACCGTGAGCACGCCGAGATCGCGCGCCATGCGCACGTTGCGCTGCATCGAACGGCCGAGGGTGGCCACCTTGCGGTCGGTGGCCACGGCGGCGTCGATGATCTGCTGAATGCGGTGGATGTGGCTGGCGAAGCTCGCCGTCACGATGCGCCGGTCGCGGTGACGCGTGAAGAGCGTCTGCAGCACCTCGCCGATGGACGTCTCGCTCGGTGCGTGCCCCTTCTCCTCGGCGTTGGTGGAGTCGCAGAACAGAAGCCGCACACCCTCGGTGGACGCGATGGCACCCAGTCGCGCGAGGTCGGTGCGACGACCGTCCACCGGCGTGAGGTCGAGTTTGAAGTCACCCGAGTGCAGGATGACTCCCTGTGGCGTGTGCACCGCGACGGCGAAGGCGTGCGGCACCGAGTGCGTCACCGGAACGAACTCGACGTCGAACGGGCCGATCATGCGACGTTCGCCGTCGGTCACCGTGACCAGATCGGTGCGACCGAGCAGACCGGCCTCCTCGATGCGCCCGCGCGCGAGACCCAACGTCACCGCCGACCCGTAGATGGGGAACTCGAGGTCGCGCAACAAGAACTGCAGTCCTCCCACGTGATCCTCGTGACCGTGGGTGGCGACACAGCCCACCACGCGGTCGGCGTTCTCGCGCAACCAGGTGAAGTCGGGCAGCACGAGGTCGATGCCGTGCATGTCGGCGTCCGGGAACATGAGTCCGCAGTCGATGAGCAGGAGACGATCGTCCTGCTCGAGCACCATGCAGTTGCGACCGATCTCACCGAGGCCGCCGAGGAAGGCCACCCGGACCGGAGCCGGCATCAGCGACCCCGACGGCTCTGCAGGTTCGCCATCACCGCGGCGGCCTTGTCGGCCACCCATGCGGCGGGCGGACCCATCGGCAGGCGGCACTCGCCCACCGTGATCCCGAGGTGATTCATCATCACCTTGCTCGGGATCGGGTTGGGAGACTCGTCGCCGGTCTCGTACGCGAAGCTCTCGAGAAGGGCCTGGTTGACGGCGGCCGCGCCGGCCACGTCGCCCCGTTCCCAGCACTCGAACATCTCGCGATGCTCGGGAGCCGACCAGTGGGTGGCGACGCCGATCACGCCGACGGCACCGACCGCGAGGAGCGGAAGAGTGAGCCCGTCGTCGCCGCTGTACACCTCGAAGCCCTTCGGCGCGCGGGCGATCACGTTGGCGGTCTCGCCCGGATTGCCGGCCGCGTCCTTCAGCGCCACGACGTTCTTCACGTCGTGGGCGAGCGACAGGAGCGTCGACGTGTTGATCTTGCGTCCGGTGCGCACGGGGATGTCGTACACGACGACCGGGAGGTCGGTGACGGCGGCGACCGCGGAGATGTGCGCCGCGATGCCCGATTGCGGAGGACGGTTGTAGTAGGGCGCCACCACGAGCACTCCCGACACACCGAGCTTGCTGGCTTCGCGGGTCATGTGAATCGAGTGCGGGGTGTCGTTGGTGCCGGTGCCGGCGATCACCGGAATGGTGACGGCCTCCACGACGGCGGCGAAGAGGCTCAGCCTCTCGTTGTCGGTGAGCACCGGTGCCTCGCCCGTCGTGCCCGCCACCACCAGACCCTCGTTCCCCTGATCCTGCAACCACCGTGCGAGACGACGGGCTCCGTCGAGATCGAGCGAACCATCGGCAGCGAAGGGCGTGACCATCGCCGTCACCACGCGTCCGAAGCGCGCCATCAGAAACTCCCTTCGGCCGAGCGATCGATGCCCTGCGTGAGAATGAGGTCCTCGTGCAGTTCCATCCACACGTCGTGGTACGAACCGCACATGACCCCGGTGAACAAGTTGGTCTCTCCGGTGCGCACGCGACCGCAGGTCGAGGCGAGACGACCGGCGTACGGGGCGAAACGTCCGATCACTCCCCCGACGGCGGCAACGATCGGCTGGGCGGCCGCGTCGAGTTCGACCAGTCGATCGATCACCTTGCGGTCGTAGGCGGAATCGGAATGATCGTTCACCGCGCCGTCGCGCAGTTGCCAGTCGCCGCAGAGAACCTTGAACGCCGAGTTGAGTTCGAGGAATCCGTGGTAGTGCGCCGCGAGAGCCGAGAGATCGACGGCGGCGATGTCGGCCGCCAGACGTTCCGGATGGGCGCTCTTGCCCGACGGAGTGAGTTGCCACAAAGCTCGGGCCTCGCGGAACATTGCCCACTCTCGTCCGGCCAGGTCGGAGAGGTGCGACTCCACGGACTCCGCCGGCAGAGCGGTGATCTCGGCGAGCGTCTCGACCTTGGCGAATCCCTTGATGCGAAGGGCGTGGTGGGTGAGGAAGTGCGGATCGGACTGGTTGCCGCTCGGTGACGCCACGGTGTCGGATCGTAGTTCGTGGGCCGGCTCGACTCGGATCTCGTTCGGATGCGCGTCGGCGAGCTCGCTGATTGCCGGAGCGTCGAGCGTCGCCGGGAGTACCGTTTCGCCGGTGAACGCGAGCGCACGAGCCGACGAGCCGATCAACCTCGTCGTGCTGTTCGGTGGACAATCGGCCGAACACGACGTGAGTTGCGTGACCGCGGCCCACGTGCTCCGCGCCGTGGATCTCGCCCGTTACCGGGTCACGGCCATCGGCATCGATCGCGGCGGCGCGTGGCATCTCGCCGAGGGCGCCATGAAAGCCCTCGAGGCCGGCGAGGTTCCCGGGCGCATCGAACCGACCGGCACTGAGGTGTCGTCCGCCCCCGTGCTGGCGGCGGCGTCGTCGACCGGGGCCACCGTGGTGCTCCCCCTCCTGCACGGACCATTGGGCGAGGACGGAACGGTCCAGGGAATGCTCGAGTTGCTCGACATTCCCTACGTGGGCAGTGGTGTGCTCGGCTCGGCGGTGTCGATGGACAAGATCGTCGCCAAGGATCTGTTGGCGAGTCACGGCATCGCCCAGCCGCGCCACGTGGGGCTTCGCGACGGACTGTTCGGACCCACCGACCTCGTCCGCATCGTCGACGACCTCGGACTGCCGCTGTTCGTGAAACCGGCCAACATGGGTTCGTCGGTGGGAGTGACGAAGGCCAAGTCGGTCGAGGGTCTGCGCGACGCGGTCGCCAACGCGTTGCGGTACGACGAGTGGGTGATCGTCGAGGAAGCCGTGATCGGTCGCGAGATCGAGGTGGCGGTACTCGGCGGATTGCACCCCGAAGCCAGTGTTCCGGGCGAGATCGTGCCGGGCAACGAGTTCTACGACTACGACGACAAGTACGTCACCGATGGGGCACGACTCCTGGTTCCGGCTCCGATTCCGTCGTCGGCCGCCGACGAGGTTCGCTCGCTCGCCTTGCGGGTGTTCGCCATTCTGCGCGCCGAGGGTCTCGCCCGCGTCGACTTCTTCTACGACGAGGGCGGCCGCGGTTTCCTGTGCAACGAGATCAACACGATGCCGGGCTTCACGCCGATCTCTATGTATCCGAAGCTCTGGCAGGCCAGTGGGGTCGGCTACGCCGAACTGATCGACCGTCTCGTCGGCCTCGCTCTCGAGCGGCACGCGCGCCGTCGACGCGAGACGGCCCGCTGACGCGGGAACCGCTCACCGATCACACCGCACCGTCCATCACCGTGCCGATCGCGACGGCACCGAACATCACGGAGCCAGGGCGCCGCGCAGGAACGACACCAGTTCGCGCCGCAGTCTGCGCAATCCGGCGGTGTCGGCCGTCCAGCCCGACACACCGAGAGCCTCGGGCTCGGTGGCGATACCCGTGACGGTGGCGTACGCCAGCGCCACCACCACCTTGGGGTCACCCCGCCGGAGACGTCCGGCGTCCATCTCGAGTTGCATCCAGCGCACGGCGCGCGCCGCGAGCGGTTGCAGTTGTCGGGTGAGTTCGTCGGCCACCGGGACGGGCAGTCGTCCGATCTCGCGGACGAGACCGAGCAGCGCCGGACGCCGTACGGCGGGTCGGAACACCGCTTTCACCACCGACTCGATGCGATCGAGCGGGTCGTCGCCGGTGGCCCGGATCGCCGCCTCCACCACCACCGTGAGTTCGGCCGCCGCCGCGAGAAGCACTTGGTGAACGAGGTCGTCCTTCGACGGGAACCAATACAGAAGGGTTTGTTTGGCCACCCCCACATCGGAGGCGATCTGGTCGAGGCTCACCGCCTCCACCCCCCGGGTGCCGAACAGGTCGGTGGCGCGTTCGAGGATCTCCTCCCGGGTGCCGGTTCGGCGGGCCATGAGCCCGGTCTAGCAGGGCTGACGAACTTTCTCTACCATCTGGTAGAGAAAAGGGCCGATCTGTGCTAGAACCGCGCCGATGATCGCAGCACGTCTGGCCGGCCGCCGGATCGGCGTCACCGGCGCCACTGGCTTCGTGGGAACCGCTCTCGTCGAGCGTCTCTTGCGCTCGGTCCCCGACTGCGAACTCGTGCTCCTCGTGCGCGGCGGTCGTCGCACGTCGGCCGCCGAACGAGTGCGTCGCGAGATCATGAAGAACAACGCCTTCGACCGCCTCCGAGTCGAGACCGGCGACGGGTTCGACGACATGGTGGCGCGACGAGTGAAGGTCGTGAGCGGCGACGTCGCCTCCGACGGACTGGGTCTGTCCGACGACGACCGCGCGCTCTTCGCCTCGTGCGACGTCGTGATCCACTCGGCGGCGAGCGTCGCCTTCGACTCGCCACTCGACAGCGCGGTCGAGATCAACCTTCTCGGCCCCTCGCGCATCGCCACCTTGCTGAACGAGCACGGTCGACGAGACGACGGGACGTTCCCGCATCTCGTGGCGGTGTCGACCTGTTACGTCGCCGGCAACCGGCGAGGCGGCGCTCCCGAGGAACTGGTGAGCGCCGGTCCCTTCGACATCGGGCTCGATTGGCGCGCCGAGGTGGTCGCGTCGCGACGACTGCGCGGAGACGTCGAGGCCGCCAGCCGCCAGCCGGCCACGCTCCACGACTTCCGGACCGAGGCGCGGCGCGAACTCGGAGCCGCCGGCGCGCCCGCTCTCGCGGCCAAGACCGAGCAACTGCGCGAGCGTTGGGTGAAGGATCAACTGGTGACGGCCGGTCGCTCGCGAGCGGCGTCGGTGGGATGGCCCGACGCGTACGCCTTCACCAAGGCTCTCGGCGAACAGGCTCTCGTCGAATCGAAGGGTGGCGTGCCGGTGAGCATCGTGCGCCCGTCGATCATCGAATCGGCGCTCGCCGAGCCCTCGCCCGGTTGGATCCGCGGCTTCCGCATGGCCGAACCGGTGATCATTTCGTACGCCCGCGGTCTGCTGAAAGAGTTCCCGGGCGTTCCCGAAGGAACCGTCGACGTGATTCCGGTCGACCTCGTGGTGGCGGCCATCATCGCGGTCGCTGCTCTCGGACCCGACGAAGCCCCCTTCATCACCCAGGTGGCATCGGGTTCCACGAATCCGCTGAAGTACCGCACGCTGGTCGACAACGTGCGCGACTGGTTCACCGCCCATCCGATCTACGACCAGCACGGACAGCCCATCGTGGTGCCGGACTGGAACTTCCCCGGACGAGGTCGGGTGCAAAAGCAGCTCGACCGCGCCCAGAAGATCGTGACCCGCGCCGAGCGAACCTTGCAGAGTCTCCCGTTGCGCGGGGCGCAGGCCGCGTGGTCGGCTCGTCTCGAGGAACGCAAGGGGGACATCGAAAGGGCGCGCGAGTACGTCGAGTTGTACGGCCTCTACACCGAGTGCGAGGCGATCTACGGCGTCGACAACCTGCTGTCGATCCACGACCGCATGGACGACGCCGATCGTTCCGCCTTCTGCCTCGACCCGCGCGTGGTCGATTGGCCCCGCTACATCGCCGAGGTGCACCTGCCGTCGGTGGTGCAGCACGCGCGCGTGAAGACCACGCCCGGTCGCACCGTGACCGACCGCACCCAGCGTCTGCGCGGTCAGGTCCTGTCCCCCGATCGTCACGTGGCGGCGTTCGATCTCGAGAACACCCTCATCGCGAGCAACGTCGTCGAGAGTTTCTCGTGGCTCGCCACCCGTCGTCTCGACCGACCCGAACGGATGCGATACGTCCTGCGGACACTGCGCGAGGCCCCCGGGCTGCTCGCCATGGATCGCAAGGATCGCGCCGACTTCCTGCGCCACTTCTACCGTCGCTACGAGGACGCCCCCGTCGCCCAGATCGACGCCGACGCGCGCGAACTACTGGCTCAGCTCATCATGACCAAGAGCTTCCCGGCCGGACTGCGTCGCGTCCGCGAACACCGCGCCCTCGGACACCGCACGGTGCTCATCACCGGTGCCCTCGACTTCGCGGTCGAGGGTCTGCGCCCTCTCTTCGACGAGATCGTGGCCGCCGAGATGACGGTGCGCCCCGACGGCACCTACTCGGGTGAATTGAAGCGGGTGCCACCCACCGGCGAGACCCGGGCCCAGGTGTTGGCCGACTACTGCGCGGCCGAGGGTTTCCGGCTCTCGGAGTGCGTCGCCTACGCGGACTCGACGAGCGATCTACCTCTGCTCGAGGCGGTCGGCTTCCCCGTTGCGGTGAACCCCGAGACGCGGTTGGCGGCCATCGCTCGCAAACGCGGCTGGCTGGTGGAGAACTGGGAGAAGGCCGAGGGCGGCCCGCGACCGTTGTTGCCGATCGGCCCGATGCTGTCGTCGGGTGAGCGTCGCCGCTTCGATCCGACGCGCTCGAATCGAGCGACGACCTCGCAACGGAACGGGAGCGAGTGATGCGCGCGCTTCGCGTTCGTCGACGCACCGCCAAGTTCGCCGTGGCACGGGTGGCGAGCACGTTCGGTTCGGGAGGCGCGGCCCGCGTCGGACCCATCGACCTCGTCGACATCGAACCACCGGCTCTGCCCGGTCCCGGTTGGCATCGCATCCGGCCGCGACTGGTCGGAATCTGCGGCAGCGACCTGTCGCTCGTCGAGGGCCACGCCTCCACGTACTTCGAGGACTGGGTGTCCTTTCCCTTCGTGCCCGGACACGAGATCGTGGGCGACTCCGACGACGGTCGACGGGTCGTCATCGAACCGGTGCTCGGACACGAGGCTCGCGGTTTCGCACCGCCGTTCCCGGGCGCGGCTCCCGGCGACGGCGACGACTACGCGCACCTGGTCGGCGGCCGACTCGAACCCGGCATCCAGACCGGTTTCTGCTGTTCCACCGGCGGCGGGTGGGCCGACGAGTTCGTCGCCCACGAGAGCCAGATCCACGAGGTTCCCGACTCGCTGAGCGACGAGCGAGCCGTGCTCGTCGAACCGCTGGCCGGCGGCATCCACGCCGCCCTTCTCACGTGGCCCAAGGTTCGGGCCGCCACAGAGGCCGGGACGGTGCCGGTGGTGGCGGTGCTCGGCGCCGGCACCATGGGGCTCTGCGCGGTGGCCGGCTTGCGACGCTTCGTGCCGGGCGTCCGAATCGTGGTGGGCGCCAGGTACCCGCACCAGCAGGCGTTGGCTCGCGCGTTCGGCGCCGACGTGGTCGTGGCACCGAACGAGTTGTCGCGCGCCGTGCGCCGCGAGAGCGGTGGCCACCTGGTGGGTGATCATCTCTCATCGGGAGCCCACGCCACCATCGACGCCATCGGCAACTCCGACAGCATCGCCGAGGCGTTGCGTTTCACCCGGCCGCGGGGACGAGTCGTGTTGCTCGGGATGCCCGCACGGGTGTCGGTCGATCTCACGGGCCTCTGGCACCGCGAGACCGAACTCGTCGGCTCGTACACCTACGGCACCGAAACCCTTCCGGACGGTTCGCGCCGCCGCACCTTCGATCTCGCGATCGAGACCGCCCTCGTCGAACCACTGGATCGTCTCCTCTCGGCCACCTACCCCCTCGACGACTGGACCGACGCTCTCGCCCACGCCGGTGCCGCCGGCCGACGCGGCGCCGTGAAGATCGCCTTCGACCTCCGACCCCACGAACGGGAGAACAGCTGATGCCCCGACCAGGTTTCGTACTCGACGTCGATCGTTCGACGCCGCCCATCCTCTTCTGGCGAGGAGAGAACTTCTCGCTCGAGAAACTGCCGGCCGGGCGCAGCCGCGTCATCTACCCGGCCGAACCGCTGCCGGCCATCGACGACGTCGACGGTGCGATCCGCCACGCGCTCCTGAATCCGATCGATCACGATCCCCTGCCCTCGTTGCTCTTCCCCGGCATGCGACTCACCATCGCGTTCGACGACGTCAGCTTGCCGTTGCCCAAGATGCGCCGACCCGACGTCCGCCAGCGGGTGATCGAAGCCGTGCTCGACCTGGCCGCCGATGCCGGTGTCGACGACGTGCACATCATCGCCGCGCTCGCACTGCACCGCCGCATGACCGAGGCCGAGCTCCGTCACGCGGTGGGCGACCGCGTGTACGACGCTTTCGCGCCGCGCGGCCTGCTGTATCAGCACGACGCCGAGGATCCCGACAATCTGGCTTTTCTCGGCACCACCCCGCATGGCGAGGAGGTGGAGATCAACAAGCGGGCCGCCGAGAGCGACCTCCTGGTGTACGTGAACATCAATCTCGTCGCGATGGACGGCGGATGGAAGAGCACCGCCACCGGTCTCGCCTCCTACCGCTCCCTGCGTCACCACCACAATCCCGACACCATGCACAAGTCGCGCAGTTTCATGGACCAGCACCGCAGCGAACTCCACAAGAGCAACTGGCGCATGGGCAAGGTTCTGCTCGACAGCGGAGTGAAGGTCTTCCAGATCGAGACCACGCTGAACACCGACACCTTCCCGCAGCCCTTCGAGTTCCTGTCGAAGCGTGAGTGGGAGTGGAACGCCCGCGATCGCATGACGTTCCTCGCCACCACCAAGGCTCTCGGTCGCACCCCTGCTCGTCTCGCGCGAAACATCTTCCATTCCATCGAGGCCCCGCACCAGATGACGAGCGTGCAAGCCGGCGAGGTGGAAGCGGTGCACCGCATCACCACCGATCACGTGTACGCGCAAGAGTTGGTCGAGGTGAAGGGCCAGACCGACATCCTCACCATGGGGATCCCCTACATCAGTCCGTACAACGTGCACTCGATCCTGAATCCCATCCTCGTGCAGGTGATGGCGATGGGTTACTACTTCAACATGTACCGCGGCATGCCGCTGGTTCGCGAAGGAGGGGTGATCATCCTCACCCACCCGTGTCGCCCCGAGTTCAACCCGGTGCACCACCCGAGCTACATCGACTTCTTCGAGCAGGTGCTGGCCGACACCACCGATCCGCACGTGATGTCCCAGAAGTGGGAGAAGCGCTACGCCGAGGACGAGTGGTACCGGCATCTCTACCGCACCGGCTACGCCTACCACGGAGTCCATCCCTTCTACATGTGGTACTGGGGCACCCACGGCATGAAGCACTGCAGCCGGGTGATCGTGGTCGGCGGCGACCCGAAGACGGTCCGACGTCTCGGTTTCGTGCCGGCGTCCACAATGGACGACGCCCTCGAGATCGCGAGCGACGTCGTCGGACGCACCCCCACCATCACGCACCTCCACACGCCACCGCTCATGGTGGCCGACGTCATCTGACATGGGACGCATCTGACATGGCTCGCGACGACGCACCCTGGAAGCCGAGCGCCCTCGGTCGCTTGTCGCGCGTGGGCGACGTGGTCGATCGTGTCACGACGCCTTTCGCGCGACGCGCCGCACGGCGGGGGTTCCCGTGGACGGCCCCGACCGTTCCGCGCGGTGTCGAGGTTCCGCGCGACGAACCCGATCTCGGTGCCGACTACGACACCGACTGGGCCCGACGGTCGCTCGCCCGATCCGTGCGCCGCGGAATCGTGGGGGGTCCGTTGCACCTCGCCGTGCGCGGTGTCGCATCCCCCAACGTGCACGGAGTCGACCGGCTCTCCGACCTCGCCCGGCTCGACGATCCGCCGCCGCTGATCTTCACGCCCAACCACCACTCGCACCTCGACACCGCGCTCATGGCCATCGCGGTGCCCGAACCGTGGCGTTCGAAGCTGGTGGTGGCGGCCGCCGCCGACTACTTCTTCGACAAGCGATGGAAGGCTCGCCTCGCTGCGCTGTCGCTGAACGCCATTCCGATCGACCGCGAGGCGACCGGACGCAAGTCGTCCGAGATGATCAAGCGCCTGATCGAGGATGGTTGGAGCCTCGTCATCTATCCCGAGGGTGGCCGGTCACCCGACGGCTGGGGCCAGGATTTCAAGGGAGGCGCCGCCTATCTCTCGAGTCGCACGGGCGCACCGGTGGTGCCGGTGTTCATCGACGGCACCGGGGCCATTTACGGCAAAGGCATGAAGCGACCGAAGCGTGGCGTCACGAACGTGGTCTTCGGAGCACCCTTGACACCGCTCGACGACGAGAACACGCGACGGTTCTCGGCCCGCATCGAGCGCTCGGTCACGACCCTGGCCGACGAGTCGCTCACCGACTACTGGACGGCCCGGCGGCGAGCCGCCGACGGCACCAACCCGCGCCTCACCGGACCCGACTACGTCGGATGGCGGCGACAGTGGGCGCTCTCCGAGCGACGCTCGATCGGTTCGGCCGGACTGCGCCGACGACAGAAACGCCGCTGGCCCGACCTGGGCAACTGACTCTCGCACCCGACGTCTCGCTCTCCGACCGGCGGCGCGGACGGAACCGCTGGTCAGGGTCGCGGGCGATCAGGGTTTCGGGTCCTTGGTGCGCGCCGGAATGTTGATCGTGTCGCCGGGCAGGATCACGACGCTGTCGTCGACCCAACCGTTGGCCGCCATGAGCGCCGACACCTCGACGCCCCACTTGTCGGCGATCCTCGAGATGCAGCAGTCGCCTTCCTGCACCGTGTACTTGCCCTGTCCGGCCTCCGGCGGCGGAGTGGTGGAGTCGACCGGAATGGGCATTCCCGGCAAGGTGGTGGTGGCATCGGGGTTGATGCCACCGGGAGGAATCAGGATCACCATGCCGATGGTGAGCGGGTGCATGACACCGTCAGCCCAACTGTTGTAACTGGCCAGATCGTCCGGCGCCACGCCGAACTTGGAGGCGATTCCGTACACCGAATCCCCGCTCACCACGGTGTAGGTGAGGGGCGGCGGCTGGGTGTTGGCCGGATCGGGCGTGGTGACCACCGAGGGCGGTGTCGTGGCGTAGTTGGTGGAGGTCAGCGGACGCAACGTCGTGGCGGTGGCTCCGGGGTCGCTGCCACAGGCCGACACGGCCCCGGTCGCGAGCAGAGCCGCTGAGACCGCGACGAGGTTCCTGAACCGGAGGGACCGGGGGCGTCCGAACACGGGCGTCACTCTAATTCCGACGTCCCTCCGACTCGTGGCAGGTCGGGTGACACCCGCGACCGAGGGACCCGAACAGCCAGCGATGGGCGCGATTCTCAGACCAGCGGACGGGCCGTTGGGGGAATCGGTGCCGGCAAGGTGGTCTCGCCCATCAGGAAAGCGTCGACCCCGGCGGCGGCGGCCCGTCCCTCGGCGATCGCCCACACGATGAGGCTCTGACCACGGCCCATGTCTCCGGCGGCGAACACGCCCGGCACGTTCGTCATGTACGAATCATCGCGACGAACGTTGCCCCGATCGTCGAACTCGACACCGATCTGCTCGAGCCAGCCACCCTTCTCGGGACCGACGAAACCCATCGCGAGGAAGACGAAGTCGGCGGGAATCTCCCGATCCGACCCTTCGATCTTGGCGAAGCGACCGTCGACGAACTCCACCTCGTGCACCAGCAACGCCCGGACTCTTCCGTTGCCGTCGTCCACGAAACGTTCGGTGTTCACGCTGTACACGCGCTCGCCACCCTCCTCGTGGGCCGACGAGGTGCGGTAGATCATCGAGTACTGCGGCCACGGGTTGCCCGGTGAACGATCCTCCGGCGGTCGCGGCATGATCTCGAGTTGCGTCACCGAAGCGGCGCCCTGACGGTGCGCCGTGCCGAGGCAGTCGGCACCCGTGTCGCCGCCGCCGATGATCACCACGTGCTTCCCGGCGACGTCGATGCTGGACGCCGCGATGTCACCCTCTTGAACGCGGTTGGCGAGCGGCAGGTACTCCATCGCCTGGTGGATACCGGCCAGTTCGCGACCGGGCACGGGCAGGTCGCGCCAGGCGGTCGCACCGCAGGCCAGCACCACCGCGTCGTAGGTGGCGAGCAGGACGTCCGCGTCGACCTGTTGCCCCACCGCGGCACCCGTGCGGAACTCGGTGCCCTCGGCTTCCATCTGGACGACGCGACGGTCGAGGTGACGCTTCTCCATCTTGAACTCGGGGATCCCGTAGCGCAACAGGCCACCGATCCGGTCGGCCCGCTCGAGCACCACGACATCGTGACCGGCGCGGGTCAATTGCTGCGCGGCCGCGAGACCGGCCGGGCCCGAGCCGATCACCGCGACGCGGCGACCGGTCTTCACGCTCGGCAGTTGCGGTGTCACCCAACCCTCGTCCCACGCGCGATCGATGATCTCGACCTCGACCTGCTTGATGGCCACCGGATCGCTGTTGATGCCGAGCACGCAGGCCGACTCGCACGGAGCGGGACACAGACGACCGGTGAACTCGGGGAAGTTGTTGGTGGCGTGCAGACGGTCGATCGCGTCGCGCCAGTGCTCGCGGTACACGAGATCGTTCCAGTCGGGTATCAGGTTCCCGAGCGGACAACCGTTGTTGCAGAACGGGATGCCACAGTCCATGCAGCGACCGGCCTGCCGCTTCAGGGCCTCCCGGTCGAACGGCTCGTAGACCTCCTTCCAGTCGCGGAGGCGCACCGGCACCGCGCGACGGACAGGGGTCTCGCGACCCCACTTCAGGAATCCGGTGGTCTCACCCACGGGCGGCCTCCATCACTCGGTTCAAGGTGGCGGTCTCGTCGAGTCCCTCGCGACGGGCGTCGTCCATCACGCGAAGAACGCGCTTGTAGTCGCGCGGCATCACCTTTCGGAAGTGGGCCGACTCGACGTCCCACGACGAGAGGATCCGATCGGCCACCGCACTGTCGGTCTCGTCACGGTGCACCCCGAGTATGGCCCGGAGTTCGTCGCGATCGTCCTCGGAGAGCGGCTCGAGTTCCACCATCTCGTAGTTCACCTTGGCTCCGAACACGTCGTCCGGGTCGTACACGTAGGCGACACCACCCGACATGCCGGCCGCGAAGTTGCGCCCGGTGGGTCCGAGCACCACCACCCGACCGCCCGTCATGTACTCGCAACCGTGGTCGCCGACACCCTCGACGACGGCCGTGGCACCGGAGTTGCGCACGCAGAAGCGCTCACCCACCACTCCGCGCAGCAGTATCCGGCCACCGGTCGCGCCGTAACCGATCACGTTGCCGGCGATCACGTTGTCCTCGGCGGCGAACCGAGCGGAGCGGTCGGGCCTCACGATCACACGGCCGCCCGACAGTCCCTTGCCCACGTAGTCGTTGGCATCACCCTCCAGGCGCAGCGTGATGCCGCGCGGCAGGAACGCACCGAAACTCTGTCCGGCCGAACCGACGAAGTCGATCGAGATCGTGTCGTCGGGCAGTCCGTCACCCTTCCACGTGCGCGTCACCTCGTGCCCCAACATCGTTCCGACGGTGCGGTTGACGTTGCGAACCGGGAGCGCGAAACGAACCGGATTTCCCGTGTCGATGGCATTCCGCGCGCGAGCGATCAACTCGACGTCGAGAGCCTCGCTCAGTCCGTGGTCCTGAACCACCGACTGGTGAAGGGTCTGAGCGTAGGGATTCCGTGCCGGCTCGAGGATCGGCGAGATGTCGAGTCCGCGGGCCTTCCAGTGCTCGACCGCCGGGCGCGTGTCGAGAACGTCGCTGCGGCCGACCATCTCGGCCACCGTGCGGAAACCGAGGCTCGCCATGATCTCGCGAACCTCCTCGGCCACGAACTCGAAGAAGTTCACGACGAACTCCGGCTTGCCGCTGAAGCGCTTGCGAAGCTCCGGGTTCTGGGTGGCCACGCCCACCGGGCAGGTATCGAGGTGGCAGACGCGCATCATGATGCAGCCGCTCACCACCAATGGTGCGGTGGCGAATCCGAACTCCTCGGCGCCGAGCAGTGCGGCGATCACCACGTCACGACCCGTCTTCATCTGTCCGTCGGCCTGCACGACGATTCGATCGCGGAGTCCATTGAGGAGAAGGGTCTGCTGCGTCTCGGCCAAACCCAGTTCCCACGGGGCGCCGGCGTGCTTCAACGACGTGAGGGGCGAGGCCCCGGTGCCACCATCGTGACCCGAGATGAGCACGACGTCGGCCTTGGCTTTGCTCACTCCGGCGGCCACGGTTCCGACACCCACCTCGGCCACCAACTTCACGTGGACGCGGGCGAGAGGATTCGAGTTCTTCAGGTCGTGAATGAGTTGCTTCAGGTCCTCGATCGAATAGATGTCGTGGTGCGGCGGCGGGCTGATGAGTCCGACTCCCGGGGTCGAGTGGCGGGTCTTGGCCACCCACGGGTACACCTTGTGGCCGGGCAACTGTCCACCCTCACCGGGCTTGGCTCCCTGGGCCATCTTGATCTGCAGGTCGTCGGCGTTCACGAGATACTCGCTGGTGACCCCGAAACGACCGGATGCGACCTGCTTGATGGCCGAACGTCGCGCCGGATCGTGGAGACGATCGGAATCCTCGCCACCCTCGCCGGTGTTGCTCTTGCCGCCGATCGAGTTCATGGCGATCGCGAGCGTTTCGTGGGCCTCGGCCGAGATCGAGCCGTAACTCATCGCCCCGGTCGAGAAGCGCTTCACGATCTCGCTCACCGACTCGACCTCGTCGATCGGCACCGGCGGACGGACGCCCTCCCGGAAGGCGAACAGACCGCGCAGGGTCGCGAGATTGCGCGACTGATCGTCGACGGCGGCGGTGTACTGCTTGAAGATGTCGTAGCGCTTCGAGCGCGTGCTGTGTTGCAGTCGGTAGACGGTCTCGGGATTGAAGAGGTGGTACTCCCCTTCCCGACGCCACTGGTACTCGCCGCCCAAGTCGAGTTTGCGATGGGCCCGCCGTTCGGGGTTCTTCGGGTGGGCCGTGGCGTGGCGGGCCGCGACCTCGGCGGCCACCTCGTCGAGGCCGATTCCGCCGAGTCGGCTGACGGTTCCCGTGAAGAACTCGTCCACCAGTTCGCGCGAGAGCCCTATGGCCTCGAAGATCTGGGCTCCGGTGTACGACGCGACGGTGGAGACACCCATCTTCGACATGACCTTCAGGACGCCCTTGCCGGTGGCCTTGATGTACTTCT
>Ga0129333_10000388_pt1 | contig 34818 bp, 22 predicted proteins | sample CPB6_08_DNA_FD_94474 | JGI IMG/M metagenome (GOLD analysis project Ga0129333, IMG submission 94474) | Freshwater to marine salinity gradient microbial communities from Chesapeake Bay, USA - CPBay_Sum_0.6_0.8_DNA | ecosystem: Environmental > Aquatic > Marine > Coastal | place: USA: Chesapeake... | reverse complement strand
TTCCTTCGAAGAGGTTGCAGATTTGGTCATAGAGGCATTTGGAGCGGGAGAACGGGAGTACATACCCATGCCTTATGATCTTGCTCCACAATACCAAACAAATACGGTTGCAGACTTGTCCCCAATGCGTGAATTAGGATTCGGAGTAGATCCCCTGCATCCAAGAGAGGGGATTTCCCTGTACATGAAGCACCTGATGAAAATGGAGAAAGCATATGGCTGATACACGGAAAGAAAAAGCAGAGATCATCCAAAAGGGATGGGGGTCAGAGACGGTATTTGCAAACAACAGCGAATACTGTGGCAAACTGCTGAACTTCAAAGAGGGCAGCAAAGGCAGTATGCACTTCCATATCCTAAAGGATGAGACTTGGTATATTGCCAAAGGCAAGGTATCTCTTTCGTGGATTGATCCAAAGAACGGAAAGCAGCACTGTGAGATTCTTTCGGTTGGAGATGTTGTCCGAAACAAGCGTGGACAGCCACACCAAGTTGAGGCTCTTGAAGATTCTGTTATTTTCGAAGTATCCACTCCGCATTTTGATGATGATAGTTACAGAGTAGCACCAGGGGACAGCCAAAGATGAGGTACGCCTTTGATATAGACAACACCCTTGTTCACACCCAAGACGGTGACTACAGCAGTTCAACACCCATACAACACAGGATAGATGCTGTGAATGCTCTGTATGACAGTGGAAACATTATCATATTGTTCACAGCCAGAGGTTCTAGATCAGGCAAGGACTACAGAAGGCTCACAGAAGATCAGATGGCTGCTTTTGGTATTAAATACCATAAATTAGTGTTTGGAAAGCCCGATGTTGATATCTTTGTAGATGACAAGGCAATGTCTCCCGAAGATTGGGATAGAAAAGTTCAAAATAAATTCTCATAATATCCTGTATTGTTTTACTACACAAACCTCCGATACATAAGATAATGGAGGAAGTCATGGGAACACCAGTAGGAAAATCGGGCGATCTGTTCATCTACACAGATTCAAATGGAAGAAGAACAGCAAAGCCTGTTGTTGGTCTTCTATCGTCCAAGCACACAGCCAATGGTAGCCCTGTATTGCAATCCTCCGATACTGTCCGATTAGCGGACGGACGCACTGTGGTTTTAGGTGCGGACTTAGGCTCAAGATTCACTGTTAATGGAAACCCCGTGAAAGACCCGCATTCCCGTGCAGGATCGGTCAACGGTGATCTTGGAGGAAAATACGGAGTATCAAGATGACTGAAGATACAGGGGAATTGTTCCAAAACATGAAGTATTGGTTTGAAATTAGTGTCATGTTGGCAGCAATAATTGCTGGTTTAGTCATAGGTTGGATAAAGATAAGAAAACCAGTAAGTGATTTTTTAACTGATCTATGGAAAGGCGAGAAAAAGCCTAAGAAATCACCTGATTTCTCCGTGGACAAAAACATAAATGAATTTTTGAACCGTCTACGGTACGATACCGATGCCTGTAGAGTAAAGGTTCTTCAGTATCACAACGGAGGATTTTTCTCTAATGGGAAATCTATGAAAAAAATGTCAATGACCCACGAATCTTGTCATCCTGGAATGAAGCCAACTCTTCCTGGTAGTAATGATATTATGGTGTCTCTGTTTGCAGATCTTTTGGAAATGGCACATGAAAATGAACCAAATCTGATAAATACTGGCACTCTGAAAGATTCGTTCTTTAAATCTTATCTTCAGTCCAACCATGTTCTTATGTTTTCAGTTCTTCCGTTAAGAAGCACTAAAAGAGAAGAAATAGGATGTATTCTCTGTGAATGGTGTGCATGGGAGTTTGCGGACAGAGTTCAGAATGATCGCTTTTATGATAAATTCAGTGAAGCCAGAAATAGTATAGAGTTTGTTCTGAGTACCGAGAGGAAGAAGTAAAATGGCTGAACAGATATACAAGGATTTTGACTTTTCATTCAAATCCCATCCTCTTTCTAGTGATCTTTCCTCTTCATCTGGCGAGGCTGCTATCAAAATTGCGATAAAAAATCTATTACGGTTGGCTCCGTTTGATAAACCATTCAATAGAGAGATTTCATCTCCCTTATATGAAGTTTTATTCGAACCGATGGATGTAGCAACTGCAACACTTATGAAAACAAACATAAAATATCTTGTTGAGCAATATGAACCTAGAATATCGACACTGAATGTAACTGTTACACCTTATCCAGAAGATAATAAATATCAAGTAGACCTATCATTTACTGTGAAAAAAAGTGGATCAAGAGAATCATTACAACTGTTCCTACCTGTAGAGAGGTTGAGATAAATGGCGAATAACGAAAACTATTTGGACATAACAGAACTTGATTTTGAAGGAATCAAGACTAATTTGAAGAATTATCTCAAGTCGAAGTCGAGCCTAAGTGGTTATGATTTTGAAGGATCGTCCATGAATATCCTAATGGATATATTGGCATACAATACACACTATGCTGCTTTTTATGCAAGCATGGTCGGAAATGAGATGTTTCTAGACAGTGCATCTAAAAAAGATTCAGTGGTGTCCCACGCAAAGATGTTGAACTATGTTCCCAGATCAACAACATCAGCAAGGGCTGTGATAAATCTTCAGAGAACAACATCAGGGTCTATCAATCGTGGTGATACTCTCATAGGAACTTACAAAAATGATAATAACCAAACAGAATCAAGAACATTTACTTTTTTAGAAGACTATGAATACACTCAAGTAGGAACTAATAATTGGAAAGTAACCGATGCTGTTGTTTCTGAGGGATTTCTCCAAACTCTTACATATGTTTATGATGAAAGAATAAGAGAGAGAAAATTCCTTGTTCCATCGAATGCAGATATATCAACTATTCGTGTGAAGATAAGACAAAGTGCAGCAATGTCGGAAGATGATACCGAAACTTGGTACTTAGCAAAAGATTTTACACAATTAGGAGAGGGTCAAAGAGTATTCTTCTTACAAGCAGCATATGATGGTCAATATGAAGTATTCTTTGGAGATGGTGTTCTTGGTAAGAGACTAAACGACGGAAATTTAGTCTATATCGAATATCTACAATCTGGTGGAGAAGAAGGAAACTTCTACTCTACCTTTGTTATGTCTGGTGCAGCAATAACAACAGTTTCTCCAGCAACTGGTGGTGGAGAAGCAGAGGATGTAACAAGCATAAGAAAAAATGCAGTAAAGGCTTTCTCTGCTCAGAACAGAAGTGTAACGGCAAAAGATTACGAAAGCACCATTTACTCTTTATACCCACAGGCAGAAACGGTAAAGGTTTGGGGTGGGGAAGAAAACAACCCACCTCAATATGGAAAGGTATTTGTTTCAATAAAACCAACTGGTGGGCTTAAAATATCTGATCTTGATAAAAGACAACTATCAAATTCTATCAAAGAAAAATCAATGGTTGGAATAGTTCCAGAAATAGTTGATCCAGAATACCTCTATGCATTCTTGACAATAAACACAAACTTTGATCCTTCAAAGACTTCTCTATCCAGAAATGAAATAGGAGCACTACAAAGACAAAAGGCTCTAGAATACTTTGATGAAGTCTTGGAAAAATTTGATGTTTCTCTGTATACATCTAAACTGAATAAATTATTAGATGAAGTTGATTCTTCTATTTTAGGAACACAACTAAAACTAAACATTGAACAACAGATAAGACCTAGCACAATATACCCAACATTGATTGACCTTCGTTTCTATAACAGAATATACCACCCCTACAATGGTTATAGAGGAGGAGTTCGATCATCTTTGTTTGGATATAAAAATGCTGTTGGAGAAATAAAGAGTTGTTACATCGAAGATAATGGTAATGGACTTCTCTCTATTGTTAGTGGTGAGGGAGACAACAAAATCATCATTGTAGAAAACGCTGGAGAGGTTGATTATTTCAGTGGAAATCTTACAATATTTGAGTTTATGCCTAACGATTTTGGAAATACAGATCACATCAAAATAAGAATAACACCAGAATCAAATGACATATTTGCCATGAAAAATAAGATCATAACAACAAATACCGAGTCCATTTATATTGAAGTTATGACAAATGATGAAGTTCAAAGAAATATGCGTGGTGCATCAAAAGATTTTACTGATTCACTTTCATCTAGAGGTATTCTCCCCGAAGGCCCTGTTTTGGTTTCTCCTTCTGGAATAGCCTTTGGTTTCTCTCCGTACACAGTTCCAACAGCACCTTTCACACCGCCTCTACCAAATAGTGTGCCGATAACACTACCTACACTCGGAAGAATATAGTATGGCAACATCGAACCAATCACTAACTGCTAGAAGAAGTGGCTTCTCGAAAGTCATAAAGCAATCTGTTCCCCGATTTATACTGGAGGAATATCCTTTATTTGTAGACTTTTTGGAAGCATATTATGAGTGGTTGGATCAGTATGGTAATCCTATTGAGTTTCTAAAGAATGGAGACAGATATTTCGACATAGACTCAACCACAGATGAATTCTTAAAAAATTTCAAGAATACTTATCTATATGGATTTCCAAAGACATTTGCCGAGAACGCAAATGGGGTGATTGATGAAAGAACCCTTATAAAGAATATTCGTGAATTTTACAAGATAAAGGGAAATGAAAAGTCAATCAAACTGTTATTCAAAATCATAACTGGATCGGATACTGCAATTGAGTATCCCCGTGATTATGTCTTTGTTCTTTCTTCTGGAAATTACAGAGACTATTACAAAATGTATCTTTTGAAAGATTACACTAATTTATCTTTGGGGTTTGATCCCTTTAAACTTAAAGGACTTCAAATAAAGCAGTATGAAGGAGTAGATACTCTTATCGGCAGTGCAACAATAGAAGATGCGAATGAAGTATCCGTAAGAGGCAAAGAATATTTCATACTTTCTCTCTCAAACCCTGTTGGAAATTTTGTTGAGTCTGATTTTATGCCAACAGTAATAGAACAGGATAAAAAATTCTTCTATCACTATGCTATTTCAAATGTATCTGAATTGGAAATAGTGTCTGGTGGTACAGGTTATGCTGTTGGAGATATGTTTTCCATTGGAAATACCCACCAAGATTTCATAAAAGGATTTGTTTCAAATACTGATGAAAGGGGTTCCGTATTAAAGGTAAAACTATTCTCAAATCCAGTAAACTATACAGGAACGGACACCGTTTATTTTGAAACGGCTTTTGGAACTGGTGCTGATCTGTCTGTTACTAAGAGTATTATTTCTAGTCAAGTTGATGAATACGAAAATACCAAAAACTTATTGAATAAAGAATCTAGAATACAAGACAGTTTTCAGTATCAGCAGTTCTCGTATGTTATAAAATCTAAACGATCACTAGAAGAGTACATAGAGGCACTTAGAACTATTTTACATCCTGCTGGATTTGCAGTATTCAATTCTCTGTACAATAATATTATTACCTCTAAGCCGACAGAATATAAAACCAGAATAATGGCTTATGAATACCCAAGCATTGGCTCTTATGCATCATATGGATTGTGTGCTGGAACTGGTGCTGGATCAATGGTTGCCTTCAATCCCCTAGAGGCTGGCGACCAAAATCCAACAAAAACTTGGGGAAAGGTTTTCTCTAAATGGAATGTTGGAACAGTTTTTGTCAATCCAGGAGCAACTCCACCAAACGGTCCTGGTGGAAACACTGCTTTCTTGTTTGGAAATTTTGCACCAGATAGAATATTCCTTAGAAATGACACCGAAAGTCAAGTTGCAGGAATAACTCATTGGATTGTTTTTCCCCATCCTTCTACTAGAGGCATGACAGCAATTCCAGCAGGAACACTCTTTCAAGACATAAGCATAGATGATGTATCAAAAATGCTTGTGCCTATAATTACACAGTAACAGGAGAATATAATGGCTAGTTTTTCTGGACAATATAAAAACACAACATTGGTGGGAAAGAAAGACCTCACTCAAGGTGCTTCTGTTATCAAAACTCCACTAGACAATGTTACTATACACGAATATACCATACAGCCAAACATAACAACTTCTACTGACTCTGTATCAGATCAAACTGTAACTAATATAAAGCAAATAATAGAAAATACAAAAACTCAGGTTTTAGACGGTGCGGAAAAATATGATAATATCATTTCAAAAATAAATTCTCCCACTCCGTCTTTACCAGATGAGGTTCAAGCATTTTCTTTTGCTGCATTCAGATCAGTTGAACAAAACATAATGGACAGGGTTTGGGTAGCATATAATTTTGATGGAGATGTTGTAACTGCTGCTCCTTATAGCCGTGCCTGTGCATTTGGTGGTGAAAATGGTTCTTTCACTTGGTTTGATTTTATCAATGGTCAAGGTGCTGCATTTGAAGGATATAATCCTGCTGGATCAGGTCAAGTTCATCCGTGGTCTATTCGTGCATGGTATCAATGGGGTGCTAGGCAGTTTGAATTACATTCTCCGTTTGGAAGACCAGTTTTACCTGTGCTCAATCCAATATTTCAAAATTGGGAAAATCTTTCATATCAGGCAGATTCTTTCATCTGCGCAAGAGATGGTTGGAGTGACTTAGGAATACAGTGGGGTAGCCCAATGGCTTGGTTGACAAATGATTTCATTGATGTTTGGAAAGCCTTAATATCAGGAAGACAAGGAAAATTAACAAATCAACAATGGCAAATAATTACAGAATGGTTTAATCCTAATGATCCAATAACGGTATTGACATATAACGGCACAATATCCAGATACGGTGCAGAAGAAGAAAATCAGTATCCAAGATGGAACAGGCTTTTTGCTCTTAGTTATGATGATGCTCTCCAAAGACTCAAGGACTCGGTGCAACCTCTTATTGAGTGTGGAATGCTAATAGGTTTAGATGCTCTTTCAACTTGTCCCGGAGAAGAACCAGGAGCATATATTCCTGGAAATTTGCTTTCTGGACAAGCACAAATGGGTTGGTGGGAATTCTTCTCTTGGTTAAAAGATCAAGTAGGGCTAGATCGGCTTTGGGTTGAGGCTGGCCCTCATGTCAAAACAAGATTAGACAATGGTGCATTGGAGCCTTCTCCATACTTAGGTATGAATGTTATCTCTGCGGAAGATTGGTCATATTATCCCGATCCAACAAAGCACAGATACAGTGAGTTGGGTAGAGTGAAATATATGAGAAATTATCGTTGGGGTGGAGTTGGGCCCAAAACAGCAAGATTCAGTTTCAATAGATCACCAGCAAGATATACGGATCTCAATGCATTTGGAGAAACTGGATCAGATGGAGACAGAAGAATACCCATCTATAAAGCACCAGAAGAACCTGGTGCTGCAACATTTATGGATGGGTTGCAATTCTTGCACATCTATGCTGCAAGAAATCTAATAGATAGATTTGATCTGCCTGGAGATACTGGAACAAACAGAACAATACCCCACTTCATGTTACCACACAATGCCCTTCAAGTTTTTCCCGATAGTTTTGTTCCAACAGGACAACAAAGATTTATTGATCGTTGTCCAAATGCTAATGCATTCAAGACATTCTTGAATACTTATCAAACTCCATATCTACCAGTGGTGGGAATTGATGATGTCGGCAATGAAGCAACATAAATACAAAAAATAGGATAACGATAAACCATGTCCACACAAACAACAAAAGAAGTCATAAGAAAAGGAATTGCCAGTGCTCTTTACAGGGAAATATTAGACCCGCAAAGATCATACTTTGTTGTATTGGGTAGAAGTTATCCGTGGAACTCAAGAAACGGAGTCATACTATCACCTGGTGGTGAGACTATTCCTTTTCCCATTGATTCTGTAGAAGACTACAACAACAGCCTTCGTGATGGCTTCTTTGCAAAAAGAATAGGAGCAAACGATATTCGTTTGATGGTTCCGCTGATCCAATGGACAAAAGGCACTAGATACGCAAAGTATGCATCAAACACTAACATCTTTGATGAAAGATATCTGTACTATGTTTTTACATCCGATGGCAGTGTGTACAAGTGTCTAGAAAATGGAAGAAACATAGAAGAAACGGGTCTTCCGTCTTTGATCGAACCCTCTTCAAAAGACACGGAAAATGCATTTAGCACTCCTGATGGTTATACATGGAAGTATCTGTATACTGTTCCCGAGTATGAAAAAAGACTTATAACCCAATTCAGCGATGAGACAAACTATATTCCAATCTCAAAAGCAAAGGCAAATTATGCCTATGGTGAAAGAGTCCTACAATATGAAGTGCAAGAAAATGCCATCCCTGGAACTATAGACAGTGTTTTCATTAATCCAACAACAGGTCTTTCTGGTAATGCAAATATTCCAAATTCTGCATATAGTGTATCTGTCTCTACAGCGAAGAGTCAAGACTATAGAGTGATATCTGGTGTGTCTGGTGCAACAACAATGGTGATTGGTAGTCCTACTTTGATATCACAATCAAATAATATTTATAGAGAATATACTATAACGATAACAAATGGGGCTGCTGCTGGAATTTTCAGAGAGATAACAGGATACACATATGCTGCATCGGGTGGGCTTATTTCTTTTAGAGAGCCTTTGCCAAAAGATGTCCCAGTTGGATCTAATTATCAAATAGCCCCAACAATAAAGATATTGGGAGATGGAACTGGAGGAAATGGTTATCTTAAACTAACAGAATTTCCCAAATCATTTGATGTAGAAAAATTCGTTGTAACTGATAGAGGAAGAGACTATACCTATGCCCTTACAACAAACCCTGCTCCTTTAGGTTCTTTGATAAACTTTTCTTCTCACCCAAATATTGCTCCCTTTGGTGGTCATGGTTACGATGCAGTAAATGAACTCAATCCAACTTACATTCAACTTTGTGTTGATATAGATGGGGGGGAAACGGCATCAACGCTTCAATTGGCTGATGGTTCATTTAGACAAATATCAATTGTAAAAGACCCGCTCCTTTGGAATACTGGTAAAATTGCTGGAACTGAAAATGGTAAATATGATGAAGTTGTCTTGCGAGTTCTAACTGGAACAGCGGATATTTCCTCCATAGTTTCTGGAAACTATATCTTCGGTGAAACTACACGGTCTGTTGGAAAGATACAAAACATCAGAAATAGCGGAAGAGATTGGATATTGTTGGTAAATGGCTTAAATGGGTCATTGGTGGAGTCTTCATTTGGCGTCAATGGAGAAAACATATCAATATATTCTCACAGTTCACCTGGCTCAGAATTCAAGAGATTGGCAAAAGATGTTGGAATAGTAGTTTCATCTTCTCCATTCATAGGAGGGAACGCAATAAACCAAGCCTATAAATTAACAACAACTATTGGACTTACTGCAACTAATTTTAGCCAGCCATTATCTTCGTATAAAAATGGATTTGCCTATATTATGGGGGTAAGTGCAGATAAATTCAATTCTAGAATATTCTCAATAAGAAGAGTAAGTTATGCTGGAGCGTCTGCTTCTCATTATATTGAATTAACTGGTGTGGTTGGTATAGATAATATAATCACAAGAGGAGCCTCTGCTTCTCTTTCGTTTGATGTTTTGACGGCGGGAGGGACGATTGAACCAAATAAAGGAACTGCCCAAGTTGTCTTTGTTGATCCACCAGCGTTTGAGCCTCTTTCTGGAGAAATGATCTACATAGAAAATACAGAGAACAAGACTAGAAGCAGGGTTCAAATGGAAAGAGTATCAATACTAATCAAGATTTGAGGTAACTGATGGCTGACAGATTAGGAATTTCAAATAAACCACCCTACTTTGATGACTTTGACTCATCAAAGAATTATTCTAAGATTCTTTTTAGACCAGGTAGGGCAATACAGTCAAGAGAGTTGACTCAAATTCAAACTATTTTACAGAATCAGATAAGCACAATTGGTGACAGGATTATCACTTCTCCTATTGTGTCTGGCGGCGATTTTCAAGTAACAAATGTAAAGTATCTAAAATTTTACTATTTGGGTGATCCATCGTTCTTAAAAGATAAATTAGTTATATTTGGTGAGAACCAAATCCTGTCCAGAATAAAAGTAATTGATGTTACAAAAAACATAGACTCTTTCGACAATAATTATGTCATGTTTTTTGAATATCGTGATGGTACTGAGTTCACTACCGCAATAAATTTGAATCCTCTTCCTCTGATAAATCAAACTTATGTTGCTACTGTTATAGACGAAAGCACTTTAAGCCAAACCAATTTCACATTCAATATCAAAGGTGTTCCAAACTATAATACTCTATCGGAGGCAGACAGAAATCCAAACACAGGATTGTTGATACACGGAGATGCTTTATTGGTTCGACTATCACCTGGTGTATTCTACAAAAGAGGATTTTCTATCTCAACAAAGAGTACGCTACTTCTACCTTTGCAAACTTTAATTCAAAGTTCTGGTTCTGGCAAGTATCTTAACTATGCCCCTTCAATACAAAATACTAGAGTTGGGCTAAAACTAACACAAAAGTTTATTACCTTTGAAACTGATCCTACTTTGTATGATCCTTCTGCTGGATTCTATAATTTTGCTTCTCCTGGTGCTGACAGACTGCAAATCGACCCATCACTTATACAAATGAGTTTTGGTCAAAATTTTGAAAATACAATAGAATTGGCTGATATAATAAATGGTTCTATTAGAGTTGTAGACTCTTCATTCAAGAAGAGGAAAAGAGATCCTAACTGTGATTCTGTTGACAAAGTTCTCAAACCATTTATCTTGGATATAATAGGTGCTACTCTTAATATAAACAGCGGAAGAGCATTGGTCAATTGCACTGATATAGAAGTGATTGAAAATCAAGCAGTAAGTTTAGTCAAAGAAAGCGATAACATACTGTTTTCGAACCAAGCGTTCAACGACCAATGCCTTTCAGAAGCAATTATAGTACAAAGTAACAACGAAAATCCTCTATTTTCTGGAGTTGGAGGAACTGGTGGTGCTGCGAACGATTACACTTTGACAAACACAAACTATTTTGGAAGTGGAAAAATTAGAAAATTATTCTCCGATGAAGCAACGAGACTAGAAATAGTCAATTGCGATGGCATCAAAATAGGATGCTTGACTGTTCTTGACATAGAAAAAAACGATGAAACATCTTACAGAATTTACTTCAATGAATTGCAAAGTTATATCAGCACAATCTCAACATCAATGCTGTTTGCTGAAGCCTGTACACTTTCTTTGGATGGAGAGAAAGTATTTTCAGTTGAAAGTCCAGTTTCTCTAACTTGCACTGATACAACTCCTGGTGGCAAACAGAGATTGGTGTATAAGGTTCCAAAGGGAAGCAATGTTCGATCTGTTTTCGATGCAGATTATATGATTACTAGAGATTTTGTATCGGATATAAAAACAAGCATAATTCCAGGAACACAAGAAGTACCAACAAATGCGACAATTGTTGAGTTTGACATGGATATACCCAATGGTGTATTCAATGACAATAATTATCCAACTGCAAATGTTGATATGTTTACGGTTGTTCTGAATGGAAAGGCTGTTCCCTTAAAAAGAGGAAATGGTGCTACCCCCCATATTAGGATAAATGAAAGCAAAACAAGAGTTACTGTTGTCCTAACAAGCGATCAGTTTCCAGCAACATCATCTGACAACGAAACAAGATTGGTTCTCCCTAGTGCTGGTAAGTGTTATTTGATTACAAAAGTAAGATTTCCAGAGAAATCTTCTGGAGACTCTTCTGCGGCTGCTTCGACCCCTCTCCCTCATAGAAAGAAAATACTCAAAGAGGCTAGAGGTGTTTATTTGCAGAATTTGGCAAAAAATAGAACCATAAGTTTAGGATACTCCGATGTTTACCTTCTTAAGTCAGTTACAGATTCAACAGGAACCAATGTAACAGATAAATTCATATTTGATGATGGTCAGAGAAACGACCGATACGACCACGCAACAATAACATTGGTATCTGGTGAAATACCCGATGGCAATGAAAAAGAGTACACAGTTGAGTTTAGATATTTTGAACATGAACCAATTGCTCCAGGGTTCTATGGCCCGATCACCGTCAACTCCTATGGGTTTGACAAAGATGGAATTGCTATACCAAATTTCCACGGATTTGACCTCAATGGTCAGAGAATGACTTTAGGATATGATGAAATACCTAATTTCTTAGACAGAATAAGTGGAGAGGTTATATCACTTGCAGACGCTGTTGATTTCAGAATGTTTAGAACACAAGAAGGATTGATAGAAAATAAACTGAACAAGTCTTCGATATTAAGAGCAAGATGGTTCCCATCACCAGATTCATCTGCTGCGGTAGAGGCTAGTTATAAATTAGATTTACCTAGAATAGATCTTTTGGTCTTGAGAGAAGATGGAAAATTCTCTTTGCTTTCTGGAGAACCATCTACTAATCCAGTTCCTCCAGAATATCCAAAAGACGGATGCGTTGTTGCTGAAATAAATGTTCCAGGAACAATAGTTTCTTCTGAAGACTTCATCATAAAGAAACCCTTTATTAAATCTATATCTCTTCCAGAACTCAACGATATGCAAAACAGAATCGCTGAATTGGAAAAGTCACTCTCTATACAAACATTGGAAAACAAAGCAAGAGCACAGAGTGCTGTTTTGCGTAATGAATTCCTTACTGGAATGCTTATTGACGACTTTGGTGGTCATTATGTTGGAGATGTTTCAAACGATGAATACAACTGTTCGATTGATTTTTCCAAAGGTTCTCTTCGTGCTCCTTTCACTTGTCAATTCTTTGACTTCATACCAAACACTGGATATCCAACAACTGTTGTGGGAGAAAAAGACTATTTCATAATGGCTGAAGAAAATGTTTCTGGTGTGACTATAGTGGCAAACGATCAGGGAACAACAGAAGTCACAGTGAATCCAGTAGGCTCTAGCAATTGGCAAGGTTATCTTTCATTAGACAGACCATATCAACTTTGGGTTGACCAAACAACCAAACCTATTGTTAGAAACAATACAAGAGGACAAAATGATGCTTGGGAGGCTGGTGGTGAGTGTGTTCAGTCCAATGGTAGAAAGAATGGTTTTGGAACACAATGGGCATTTTGGAAGAGTCTTTGGTTTGGCGAAAGTTTGCTAACGAGTACAGTGATTGAAAAAGACAGAAGTTCTGCCAAAGGATTTGCCGACACCATCATAAATGCGGCTCCTTCAAGGTTCTCAAGAAGCGTAAACAAAGACACGCTGATGTCATTTCCAAAGAAAACAATAGGAAATGGAGGGTTTGGTCTTACCGATTCAAAGACAAACAGATATGTTGACTCTGGATTGAGTTTCTTCTCTCCAGAAAATTATCTCATAATAAGAGGAACATCCTTAAAACCAAATACTTCATTCTCTGTATTCTTTGAGAACATGGTTTCTCCTATTCTGTCGAGTAGAATACTAGATTTACAGGGAAATCAACTGACAAATCTCATCAGTGATTCTAGCGGTAATCTAAATTTTGTCTTGTATGTTCCAAACGGAGCATATATCACAGGAAATAAGGTGATAAAGATAGTTGAAAACACACAATCGACTAAAAAATCATTTGCTTCTTGTGTCTATTCGAATAATGGTTCTGCTTGGAAGAATTTGGCAGAGAATGATGACACAACAGTAGAGTTCGAAACATTGCCGATAGGAAGAACTGATGTTTTGCTTACAAATGAAAACACCCTTTATGCAGATGAGGGTGTAATAAACGGGGTTTATCAAAAGTTCTTTGTTGATAACACAGAAAATCCAGATGGAATAATCATAGACAAAATTGGTGTATATTTCTCAAGAATTGATTTATCACTTCCTGTGTCTATAGAGATAAGAAAAGTCTTCAATGGTGAAGTAGACTATCATAAGATAATAAGAAATTCTAGAATAGAAGCAACACCAACAACAAAGGGATACAACGAATTTAGATTCACAAAATCTGTATACCTTTCTCCAGGTGAATACTCTCTTGCGATAAGATCAAACTCAAGTCTATATGCCGTTCATGTTTCTCAAAAGGGAGAGACTAGAGTTGATGAAAGTGCAGTGTTATTGGATGGAGAAGTATTTGCTAACTCTGTTTTCGGTTGCAATGGATTCTTTGGTGGGAGTTCGCTCACGCAAGCAGAAGACACAAACACAACCCTAAGATTCTATCTTCACAGAAAATCATTCAAGACGGGTGGGGGAATAGAAAAACAGGCACAATTTAGGCTACCTCTATTCAATGGAACTAATAGCACAGTTGATTTTGATACTTTATATTTCTCAAATGATAATTGGAGAACAACCACAGGAAATGTTGTTTATACACTAAAGGCTTCTCAACAGAAGATAATATCATCAAACACAGACAATGATGGGTCTGGTAACATCTCTACCTCCACATCTAGATTAGGAATTGTAGTCACAACAAACAAAGAATCAATATCCCCAATAGTTGATATCAGAAAATTAGGACTTTTGACAGTCAAAAACAGATTATCAAAGACTGTTGATGTCACAAAAAGTGGAGCAGAACTAAAGAATTTTGGAGGTTCCGATGGCTCTGTTATGAAGTATATTACAAGAAGAACAGACCTTCGTTTACCTGCAAATGTACTCAGAACTTCATTTGATGCAATGTTACCCGAAGACTTTGATATACGGGTATATGGAAAACTGTTATACGAAGGAGATACAGATTTTGATAATCAAGTTTATACAGAAATGAAAAGAATAAGTGGTGACTCCAATGTTTCCAAAAATTCTTTCGGAGAAATGATATTTGAACTAGATGCAACATCTAGTGCTAAGAATTTCATATCTTTCTCGGTAAAGGTAATAATAACGGCAAATGGATCAACTACGACGGATAGAATCTCATTCTATCCAGAAATCAAGAATCTAACTGTTGTTTCTTCGGTGAGGTAAATATGGTACATGGAACATACATCAATACAAACGAAGAATCTTATCAAATTTTCGTAAGAAATAGAGAAGAGAAGAAGAATTTAGAAAAGCGCATAGATAGATTAGAAATCTTACTATCAGATATGATCGAAAGAATTTCTAAACTAGAAGATTCAAGAAAAGATACTATTAACTAATCTAGAGTAGAAGAGGAAATATGAGTCAACCCCTTCATGTAATCACACCATTAGGACTAGGTGATAATTTTTTAAGGCATTTCATAAAAACCAATGACCTTATATCGGTTGTCAACCAAATAAGAACATATGATGTTCTTGCCACTGGTGGTATCATCCACTCAAGGCAAGTGTCAGGGCCGTCTGGAGCAGTTGAGGTATTCCGTCTTAATTTTGCATCGACAGGCGCAAATGGATATGGGTTAGGGCTTATTGGTCTTTCTAATCCAAATAGTAGCGTTGGTTCTGAATGGGAGGGAAACACCTTCGCTATCAGAATAAATTATGATAATCTTCAACTTTCCTCTCCCTTTGTCGGAGCCTGTGGAGCAACCGTTTCTGTCTCTGATTTTGATATTGTTTCTATCGGTGCTAGTGGTAGTAGAGGTGATGGAGTTTTCAGACCACTAAAGGTCTTTGCAAAAGATTCTTTGCCATACAACATAGATGGATCACACAGATTCCGTGGAGAAATATTCTTTGATGGTTCTCAAGTAGTAATAAATTCATCACAATTCCATGTTGATGATAGACTTATATTCTTAGCATCTGCTGGTAACACAGATGCACCTGGCTCACTTAGCGGTTTGACTATAAATTCAGTTTTGGCAGGTGGTTCTGGTTCAGGATTTGTTGTTAAGGGGATTTCTGGAGATAAACTATTTGTCTACAAAAGTTCTGATAATGGAAACACTTACTATGCATTTACATCATCTGAATATCTCGAAACCCAAAAAGGATATGTCTCTTCTGATGGTGGATTCAAATTCATAGGAGTAAGTGGAAGTTCTCCGTTTATATCTCTCAGAACTATAGGACAGGACACCGCATCCATTCCTTCTGGATGGAAAATTTATCAGTCTGTTACTGGAGCACAGGTTGGCTCTCTAAAGATAAAAAGAGAAGGAATAACAGACTTTGATGCACTAGAGATGTTCCCAAGTTCAGAAGTAAAAATAGGAACAATAGCAAATGGCACTGGTGGAGAGGGAAGTTTCAGAACAGAAGCAACTAAGTTTAGTGTTCCATCAACAAGAGAAAAGCAAGTTCTCCACTATAGTTGGCAAAATCGTGATTTGGTGGAAATAAAGGCTACAGCAGATGGTGGAATGTTTGCAGAGCCACTATCTTTCTTCAAAGAAGGAACAGTTCTGACTTATAATAATTTTGGTCAATATAAAAGAGCAAGGTGGGACGCTGATCCTTTTGATGGGTACAAAGATTCAGAAGTAATCGGAATATTGGAAAAGATCACTTCTGATGATTTCTTGCTGCAAGTTCCAGTCATAAGTGGTGCTGGTGCTACCTATACCCAATCTCTGTTCTCAGTCAATGAGAATGTCTCTATAGTTGGAAATGGATTCACTGTTCGTGGCTATGTTTATGATAATCTTCCTGCAAATGGATTGAGTGGAATAAAAGTATTTGTTGATACTTTCCCACAAGGAATAACGGTTGGTTCTTTTGCAGCAACAAATGGTCTATTGTTCCAAAATGGTGGTGCTACCCTTCAGGGTTCTAGTGGTGGGGATAACGACTTGATTCGTGTATCTTCTACGATAGGAATTACCGTATCTCCCATAAATTATGGAGTCATAGTAAGACAAGGTGTTTTTGAGATACCAACATCAGGTGCTACAGGATACAGCAGTATTACTAGTTTGGGCTTATCTGCTGGATGGCTTTTCTATCTTGGTGGAACATTTGGTGGAAACAAGAGCAATTGCTATGGTGGTGTTACATATTCACCTGGAAATCTATTCGATCCTATAACATTCTATCAATCTGGTGCTAATGTAGCCAAACCAGTATTCATATACTTAGGCTTAATTGATGGAAAGAGAATGGGTCTTTTCCAACACTATCAGGGACTAGGACTAACATATTCAATAACATCTTTTGAAACACAACCTGTTTACTATGATAAAGATACAGGAGAACTGAAAGACTTTAGCATCATAGGACAAGTTGCTGGAACAAATAAAATTCTGAATTCTGGATTTGATCTTTGGAGAAGGTTGGATGCGGCTGGTGGAACTTATTTGGGATTTGATTCTGGAATTAACAACGGAATAACATTTGGTCAAACCACAAGACAAGTTTATCCATTTGGAACAACATATGATGGTCTTGCCTCTACACCATTCTCTAATACGATTGTATCTGGATACATTGCAGATGGTTATTTCTTTGATACAAAAAATAGATCAAGGTCGATTATTGTTAGAAGACAACCAATAAGTTCAACTCTTCCTTCGATGGCATCCCCACCAAATTATGAATTGAGAATGATGCAAGTTACTGGTGGTAATGCGTCTGGTAGACCTAGACTATATTCAATAATACCAGATCACAAAACTATTTCTGGTAGTGATTTCAATTTCTCTTTCTTTGCGAAGACAGATTCTACTTCAACAGTCGGAATAACAATAGGAACAGCATTTGTTTGGAATGCTGGAACCACTTATGGAATAATAGAGTCAAGAGGAGCATTCCTCTCTAGTGGTTCTGGTGTTTCTGGTGGAAACTTCTACACTCTGAATCTTACAAATTCATATCAAAGATATAACTTCATATTCTCTGCGGAGAGTTTAACATTCCCTGGTCTTTTGGGGACAAATTCATCGTTTGTTGCTCCATTTATAGAAATGGGATTAACTTTGGGTGATGGAAAATCAATTTACATAACTGGACTTCAACTATCTAAAGGAATGTCCCCCAAGCCTTACGAAAAACGGTCAGTATCATTTGAAAAGGCAGAATGCGACCGTTATTTCCAAAACATTATTTTGGGTAATGGAGGTTATTATCCAATATTTACTGGTAGTTCGGGCCCTAAGATTTTCACCGTATCCAATCTCTCTGTTCCTTTAGCAGAAACACCAAATGTTGTAACTGCAATAGACATAACAAATGTTGGTGTGGTAGGTGCTTCTGCCTCGGGAGATATCAGAAACTTAAGAAAAGATTCTATTTCAGTTCTTCGTGATGTAGACACAGTATCCACAACATATCACAGATTCTTTGAATCTGTGTATTCGTTAGATTCTTCTGGATTCTCTGGTTCTGTTGCAGGAAAATTGGTTGGAATGGTTTAATAGGAGAGAAAAATGTCAACGACTAGAATTTTCGGAAACAATCCATATGAAGTTTATCTGAAACCACTCAATAAAATTGAGATTTCGGTTGATGTTGGGGATAGTTCCATAACAAATGGAACAGTTGTCGCATACGATCAAACAGGAAAATTAGTAAAGGCTAATGCATCTAGTCGTCTTCTATCTTCCATAGTTGGAATAGTCACTGACATAAGTAGTGGTAGAGTAACAATTGTGACTCAAGGATTCACAACTACTGTTCCAAAAGGAATGGAAGGAACATCCGTTTCTAGTGGAGAAGTTTGGTTTTTAAGTGATAGTATTTCTGGTTCTTTGCGCAATTCACCACCGATTGCTTTAGGAACAACAAGAATAGCAGTCATACAAAAGGTAGATAATGGATTTGTTGTTTTAGGAACCCCTGGAATTGTTAATGGTATATCTTATCGTGGATATGTTAATATATCCGCAATACAGCCCATAGGAACTCTTACCTCTTTCATAGGAAATACAGATTCTATACCAAAGAATTGGCTCCTTTGCGATGGATCTTATGTAAGTATTGACGCATATCCCGATCTCTATAGGCTGATAGGATCTGTTTATGGAGAAGTTTTAGATGGTCGTTTCAAGTTGCCAGATTTCCGTGGTAGAACTATGGTTGGTGCTGGTTCTGGTGAAGGACTTTCAACAAGACTCATAGGAGAATTTGGTGGAGAAGAACAGCACCAACTCTCCATTGCCGAAATGCCAAGCCACAACCACAGACCAGCAATAGGAACAAATGAGGGAGTTGACCATTGGTGGGGCAGCGACAATAGAATAGGAACTCCAAATTTTGATTACGATGGAAATGCGGCAACAAAACCATCAGACGGATTTATTGCCCCATCATACAAGACAAATTCTGTTGGAGGAAATTCTTCACACAACAATATGCAGCCATACTCTGTTGCAAATTGGATAATCAGAGCAAAGGCTGAGTCTGAATTTGCCCTATTGGATGTAAATGTAGAAAGTCTAACAAATGTGGAAAAGGGAATTACTGCTTCGGACGGTGATTTGATCCGATATGATGGTTCGACTTGGAGATTCACAAAACACAATATTTCAAATAGTAAAGACTTGACATACAACGAAAATAATATTGCAGTAAATGATATTTTGACAGTCCAAACAGTAACAAATGGTGTGCCTACATTTAAGGTCACTGCTCCTAGTGGATCTAACATCAGTATAGACAAAACACAAAGATCACACAAAAATGGCTCCCCAAGACCCTCCGCTGTTGTTGTTCAATTGGGTATTACTTCAGATGCACCTGTTGGAAGAAAAGGAATAATTTATTTCAATGGAACTCTTGAAATAGAACCGACAAATGGCTCCGTTGATGGAACAGTGGAAGTAAACATAATAGGATATGGAAACTCAACCACAGAATTCGATTCTGTTGTCATACCACATTATGTTCAAGGAGACATAAAGAAAATGAAAGTGCCTTTCTCTGCTACTGTTGCAGCAAGAACATATGAAGGCGGAACTGGAACAAACTACAAATATTCATACTATCTGTCAACTTCGACAGGTGCTCAGTTTAAGGCAAATAAGTTAACAATAGATAATGTAAAGTTTGTGTATTGATAGGGAGAAACAATGTCATATACCGCTGGTTTCAATTTTGATGTATCTAATCTAGACAACAATTTCTACAAAAAGTTGTCCAACGGTACTCCTATCCCAAATCCATATAAAAGTGTCTTTTTGAAGAAATTGCAATCGCAACCGTCTGCTGATTTTCAAATACAAAGTGCATTGAATTCTCTAAACGATCAGTTTATTGATGATGAAGTCAAAATTACGATAAAGTTTGAAGACACGGAAGGTTCTACGCTAGATGCTAGAAGAACCCTAACTGCTCATTCGTTTGATGTTCCAGTTGTAATCGACCACCCTGTTGGTGAAAGATTAGTAATTGAAGGAATAGCACCGACAGATCACTCAATATTCGGTGTTTCTTATTATGATGCAGCAAAACACAGTTTATTGACGACTGTTAACAGTAAGTTTTCTAATACAGAATTGGCTTCTGAAGATGGATTCTATGCACAGTTTGTAATAAGCAATGGTGCTAGTTTGAAGATAGGTGAATATCTTGCAGTATATGACAATAGATATCAAAAATATCTGAATCCTTCATTTTATAGATTTAGAGATGATGTAAACGGTAGAGTATTTGCAACACCATATCCAGTGACTGCTGAAAAATTGAGAGCATCACTAATGGTTGGTGTTCACGAAATAGTCGATAAAATCGACTTAGATTTTACTAGAACAACAGATGGTTCTTTCATAAATAAATCCAATCCTGGAAACAAAGTTGACTATGTTACTGTTAGGATTAAAAACTATAATCCGACTTACACAATAGGTCTTACTGAATATACAGTAGATTTTGCTAGAAGAGCATATATGACACCTCAAGGTGTTATTGGTAGATTTGAACAGGGATATGGTTCTTCTTCTGTATTAGAAGATCCTCTTTTCTTCAGCGGTCTTTCTTCTGGAGTATCTGGGAATGGAGATATAGCCTCCATACCAGGATACAGAAGTTCCTCTCACTATAAGTATGGTATACTTGCTGCTGGTGGTGGTGGATTATTCTCAACATATTTCAATTTCCAAGATGGAAATGGCTCTTCTCAACTTTCTAATCTACAACACTCGCAAATCATTGATAATAGAATAGGTCTTACTGGAATGTATCTTGATGGACTCACAGTTGAGTCCATTGGTGATGGATGGGAAAGATATGATCGACTTGCCCAAACTAGTGGAGACAACATAGTTACCAGAAATTATAGAGATACCAACGATTTCCGTGCTAAAGGTTTCAAATCTATCATTCGCTGCAAATCTGATGGGTTTATAATCTGCAATAATAGCAAGCCCACCGAAATCAAAAACATCATTCTTGTTTCTGAAATTGGTTCTACTGGTCATGGTATAAGGGTCGAGAATAGTTCATCTGTAAATCTACATCAGGTTGCAGTAGTAGGTTTCAGAAAAGGTGCTGGTATATTTGCAAATAACAAATCAACAGTTAATATCTTGGCAGATAAATTCTCTGATCCAGAAGTTTTCAGAGAGGTTGGGGCATTCTCTTGTTGTAATTATACTGGATATGAGGCAAGAAACCACTCCAATATCAATGCTCATCGTTCCATTGGTAGTGGAAATTTATTTGCAAATTACTATGCAGCAGAAAATTCATATATCAATGCCTATGCAGCAGTTTCCACTTGTTCTAAAAAATATGGAATAGTAGCAGTAGGAAAGAGTTTCATAAATGCAGACTCGGCATTCTCTTGTTTCAATGGTTCTGATGGTTTCTTTTCCTCAAACGGAAGCCTTGTAACAATAAACTCGGGAAGAGCCTGTTACAACTACGGTAATGGAATTCATGCATTCTCTTCTGGAGAAATTAGAGCGTTTGATGTTATAGCATCTTCTAATAAGAAAGATGGAATAGTTGCAAACGATATGTCTACCATAATTTGTGGCGATTCATCAAAAGAACCAATAGAATGGGACTTGTTCTATGGTTACGAGCAGCCATATTATAAGTTTGAGAATCCTACAAACATATCACAAGCAAGATTTAATGGTATATCGGGGTTGGCTTCTTCTACTGATTCCTTTGTCAATGCTTCTTTCTTTGAAACCAACGATAACTCTAGATTGGGTGGAGAACACGGAAGATTGAAAGATGTTAGTTGTGTGTATTCGAATGTTGTGGGTTATTGTTATGGTGGTTCTTCTGCTGGATCTCTTTGTGATGCAACATTTAAGTATTGTGATAATGCTGTTTTCAATCCTGCTTCCTTTGACGGTGGAAACACAAATGATATGTTGAATGCTTTGATTCCAGAGTCAACACCAATAGCATCTATTTGTATTCCATATGCAGAAAGTGTGGGTGTTACTGCTCAAATTCCAGTATCAAAAACAAGATACAATACAATTATAGGTGGATTGGAAGGAGAGTATGGTGCTTTCTCTGGACTTACTATTGGAAAGATATTAGGATGCAAGGGTTATCTCATAGGGTGTGGCGTCTACTATGATTTGGCACAAGGGCCAGGTGCTGCTTTCCCCCCAGGAGGAAATACAGCAAGAGGTGCTTGTAGCCCATCAACAAGTGTTGAAAACATATTGGCTGGAAATACAGCAGAAACACCAACAGATAGTTTCTTTATGCAATCGAATACCCTTGCTTGCACAGCAGATTCTAATTCTCTACTAGAAAATATCATCTGTGTTTCTCAAGGTATAGCCCACAGAACTCCAAAAAGACCTATTGGACTAATTCTACCAAATTATGATGTTGAAATTAGAGACTCTGCAAAAATTGCATTTGCAGGAAGAATTGCAAATTTTGGTTATTATGACATAAGAACTGGTGTTAGGATTCAGCCTCTATACCCAGGAAGTGCTAAAGAATCAGGAATGCTGAAGCCAGCAACTTTGATTGGTTACTCTGGAAATAGAAACGGAAGCGAATTGGTTATCACCGATCAAATTACGCTAGAAACAGGAATATTCGGTAATCAGGGACAAGGAACGCTTGATCCAAAGTTAGCAAATAAGATAATCAGATATTCTTCTGAAGATTTCCTATCGGCAGCAGAATTATTTGATCCAGTGTCCCAATTAGGCTTTGTAAACAACACTCCCTATATCTTGAACCTGGGTAAGACCGATCCTGATACTGGAGCAATCACAGTCAATGTTGGGGCAACTGCTGCTGAAATTATTTCCATAAACACTTCTAGCACTCCACAACAATCTTCTGGTGACGGATATCCTACATATTAATATTGGGAGATAGATAATGCCAAATAACTTTCAGTTTCTAGACGATCCAGATGATGTACCCTTTATAGAAAGTGGTGCAACCAAAGATATAACCATTCATGTTGAAGTTGATGGAGACGATGACGCAAATAGTGGTGTTGATGGTAGTCCTTTCAGAAGTCTTGGGAAAGCCATTGATGTTCTGAGAAACAAAATAATCTCCAAGACAAACATGGTTACTGTACAATTGGGTGCTATTAAGTCCAGTTCAGATGGTGGCTATAAAAAATATTTTGAAGAAGATGATGTAAAGATCGACTTTGAATCTGCAAAAAGAGTTAAGATCAAAGGGGTAAAACCAACAGACCATGAAGTTATTGCAATAAACTATTATGACAAGGCTCCTGATAGAGAAGGTTACTACTGCCAAATAGTTGTCTCAAATCAGGATAAAATCTCTGTTGGTGACTATTTGGGAATCTATGACCATTTGAAAATAAAGAAGGCTAATCCTTCTTATTTTTGGGCTAGAAACAATATTAAAAGTCCTCTCTCTAGAACAATAACAACAAATAACTGCTATGTTGAAGCAATCCGCTGTGACATGATATTGGGTTGCCATGAAGTTGTTGATGTCGGGCCTTTTATGACTCACTCTGGAAATTACTCTAGCCTAGACACTGAGTTATTCCAAAGCACAGATGTCAAAATTGGTGTAGTTACTCTTCATGTAAAGAATGAAAATCACACCTATAAAAATCTTTCAATGGTTCCATATTGGACTTCTTTGGGAAGAAAAAAGGGTGATGCGATATACACTTATGCCGCAGGCCCTGGAAATTCTCCAATAGAATCAAAACAGAGCAATTCTATGCCTCCTGTGTTTTATGGTGGAACGATGCTCTCAAATCCACAGACTTTGGAATCACAAGGATTGGATCAATTCTATTTTGATAATCCTATTCAACAAGTAGAAATAGTAGATATTATGATTCGTGGTTATAGATTGAGTATAAATTCTTTGGACGACAAGATTATTGATCCAAGAAACGGGAAAAAAGCAAAGAGTGCCATACTTTTATGGAATGACAAAACTCTAACTGGATACAACAGAATAGTGGTATCTTCCACAATATGTTCTTACTTCTATAAGAAGTTGATACAAGATTTAGGAATCAATTTAGACCTTCCATTCTACTTTGGTGAATCCTCTGATCCTTTTATTCCTACTAGAAAATTTGTTCAAGCGGCTAAGAAAGTTCGTGATTATCTTCTTGCTGGAGCAGAAAATCTAGAAGGAGTACCATCTTGGGATGAAGACAATCATCCTGGATTTGGCTATGGGCCTTTTGAAGGATCGGCTGTCCGTAGACCACCATTTAGTGGTGGAGCAGATGTAGACACCACTTCATATCCAAGTGAATATAGAGATGAAACAAAGTTGTCTTATTTACTACAGACATACAACATCTATCCTCCGATAAACGGTCAGTTGTACAAGCCTACTTTGATTAGAAGAATCAGGTCTTGGTATAACGATAATGCAACTGAAAAGGGACTACAATTAGATCGTTGGGAAAAAGTAGGAAATCAAAGTCCTTTCTTCTGTGGATATATCACTCCTCAAGGTTGGTACAAGCAGAGATACTTTACCAACACAGGAGCAACAACTGGTGCTCCTGTACCCAGTTTAAGTGATATTAATGACAATGATGGATACCATAAGTTGATTGGTAGTACATATCCACAGTATGTTGCAAATCCTGTTACTATCTTCAATAAGATAGCAGGGGGAGCAAGGGGAGCATTTTCAAATGAAAGATCGGCAACAAAAAATTCATACTTCTTAGATCCAACAACATTTTACTATGAGAATTCTGGAATATCTGGAGGTGGATTTAGTTTTGGAAACACATCTGATTATAGTCCAAGAGAAGGTTCTATGGGTTCTGTATGGTATAGTGGTCTTGTCAATTTTCTAAAAGTTGGTGATGGAAATAGAGGATTGGGTGCAATGGGACTAACTGTTTTTGACAGATACTCATTTGCATACGAACAGGGTTCTAATATAACAGCAAATGACAATATAATAAGCAAAACATTTGACCCAAATGTTCTTGACACAAATCCTATAGAAACAATGTATTCACTAGAAACAACAAACATAAGAGCCAAGTGCTTTAAGACTATTTTGCGCTTTGGAAATAATGGGATTAAGATTTCAAAGAAGTCCAAACTAGGATTGCTAAAAGATGTTTGTATAGTAAATTTCGGAAGAACAAACTCACAGACAAGAAATTATGGATTGCTTGCGGATGAAGAGTCTGTCATAAATGCAACCAACATTGCTGTTTGTAGTTTCTCTTGTGGTATTTCTTCAAAGAATCAATCTTTGATAAATCTTTTGGCTGATTTAGGAAATAGCGATAACCAATATCATAAGGATATGTTCAGAGCAATAGACCCTGCTGCCTTTGTTACTGCAAACGGTATTGGTATGGAAAGTACCATAAAATCCCATATCAATGCACAAAGAACAATAAGCAGTGGATCAAAGATGGCTAATTATTTGGCTATAGCAAGTTCATCTATGGACTGCTCGAATTCAGTATCGGTTGGAAGTCAAAAGCATGGGTTTGTTTGCGAATTTAATTCCTATATGAAGGCTACTAATTCTTTCTCTGAGTTCAATTCTGGAATAGGATTCTGTGCTGCAAATAACAGTCTCTTAGTTTGTCATCGAAGCAGATCAATATGGAACGGGTATCATGGTCTTATGGCAACAAACAGATCAACTATAAAATGCTATGAATTCATAGCAAGATCAAATGATGGTGATGGAATATTGGCACAGAATAAGTCAACAATATCTGCTGGAGCAAACTCAACCAAGTGTGCAAATTATAGAAAAGAACTAATAAGTTCTGGGTTTGCTGCATACAACACAGATAAAACTGTTGATAATTTTGGTACATACTCACAATTGCCACCCCATCTGTATCAGATAAAAATTTCTGCTCCTCTAGTCGATCCGTCTATAAGTTTACCAGATGCTGCTATTGGTATAAACAGCAATCCAACTCATAGTACAAATGTACTCTATCACGAATCAAACAGTACGATATCTGAATTCAATTCTGGATCTGGATTTGCTTCAGAAGCAGATTCTCTGATAGTTGCTGATAATACTATTTCTAGATACAACAGTAAAAAGTATGGAGAATTTTACCTGTATGGTTGGTCTGGAATAAAGGGTTCGTTTCCAACTGATACTTTTGCACCATCAGAAAGGAGTCGGGCATGAGCGACGGTGGAGATTTTGAACCAAACCCAATAAACATACCAGGTCTGTGCTACTCTCCTGGTTTTGAGTCAGGATATGCTTGGGCAACCCAATACTCATCAGAACTAGATGGATGCTTGGCTTTGTCTCAAGGAATGTACCTTTTATCAAATCAGATAACAAGAGACATTGAAGGAAAAACTGCTGGTATATGTGTAAATCCGTGGGATTTCAATTTTGTAAAAGCAAATACTGTTGATGGTAGATTGGTTGCTAGACCAGAAGGTTACTCTAGAACATCGTACACACCATGCGACTGTTCATATCATAAGTGTGATAGAAACTTTCAAGGCATGGGCTATACATTCGACATAGCCAAACTTTGGGAAGGTGATTTCACAGATGGCCCGAATCTAGGTTCAATCTTTAATCTGATAGGAGGGACATCAGATTTAAACAAAATAAACGAACAATTAGATTCTATAGGTTTTCCAAAATCTATCTTAAATCCATCCAATAATACATGGTATTATGACTATAGAGGGCCAAATGCAATTAAAGGTGATCTTAGTGCAGAAGAATATAACCTGTACACACAAAGAATAAAGGACTCAGAGTTTGCTACACCTAGTGGATCTACTGAGGCTAATCTCTTTACATATGCAATGATTGATCTCTGTGGTGGTGTTGTTACTGCTGGAATTGCGCTTAAAAATAACATCGTCTCTCTGTTAGCATTAAACCAAAGTGTACTTCAAGTGAGTGAAAGTGCATTTAGCAATGGATTTGAAAATGGTGGAGATGCTTGGAATGAAATAGCAACTGATATCATTAGAAATTACGAAAGAAATGCCGACATACCAGGATTTTCCGCAAATCTTGTATATCAGGTTATTCCTGGACTGGAAGGAATACAAGAGAAATGTATGTGTGTTGATGCTGGTCTACATGGTTTTGATGCACACCCATTTGCAGATTGGGAAATCGTTCAAAATCAACTCTTAGTCGAAGGAGATGGTATAGGTGGATTAGATAAGTTTGCTCCTTTGGGGTTCTTTGGAACCCCAACAGAATTGGCTACATTTCTAACAATAAGTGGTGATGATCTGAAAAGAGCAGGAGTCACTGGTGCAAAGCCATACAGATATGGCCCGAATTGGTTATTTGGTTATGGATTCTCTGATCTCAATGTAATATCTGTTTCTGTTCCAGAATTCAAGAATTGGGAATGCAGAAATTCATCGAAAATAAGAATTGCTGGATCACCAAACGGTGAGCCATATTCCTTTGGAAATCAATGGTTGGAATGGGGTCAAAGAATAGGCGTACCTTCAATTGAATACATACCCGTATCACCAATAACAGTTGGTGGAGGAAGTTTTGTTGATCCTAATTTTGGATACAAAGGTTCCCTAGAAGGAAGTCTTATCTATCGTGGTAAATTATCAAAAGATATATCCCCATATGAAGGTCAAGACTATGAGTTTGCATTCACTGGAATGAGAGGCGGTGTTATAGGGCCATTCAATTACTTGTTTGGATTGACTTCTATACCTCAATTAGACTATCTCTCAAATACAGACACCTATGGAATATCAGGTTCAATAGAAGAAATTGTATTTTCTAAAGAATTTTCAGAATCGCCACAAGACAAAACAATTTATAGATTGTGAGAAAAATATGAAAATAACACTAAATCAATTATTTGAAGCACACCCAGCATTTGAACTACTCGCAATACAATATTTCAGCCTCGACAAGATTGCACCAGCAATTTATCTAATAGATCAGATAAATGTCTATTATGCTGAAATGGCAAAAAAGCAAGAAGAACTGCTATCTTTCTATGGCACAAAAAACGAAGAAACTGGTAAGTACGATATTGACGATGAAAAGAAACCATTTTATGAAATGGATCTAAAGGAATATCTTAGTGCTGAAGTAGAATTAGATTGGAAACCTGTTTCTGTCCACAAATTAGGAGACATACGGATGCCAATAGCAGCGTATGAAATGCTAAAGTTTCTTTTCACAGAAGAAATAGAAGAGATATTGGCATTGGCAGAAGAACCAGAAACGGTGTAAATCTAGGAATGTTTTGATTAACTCAAAATACCATTTTTATCCCTTTATACATATTATTGAAAACAAAAGGATAGGGGGTATTAAATGGCTCAACCATCTTCTAGACAGACTCTTAAAGACTACTGTTTACGCAGATTAGGTCATCCAGTTATCAAAATAAATGTAGATGATGGTCAAGTTGAAGACAGACTTGACGATGCCCTCCAATTCTTCGCTGAATACCATTTTGATGGTGTTGAGAGAATGTACTTTCCATATCAAATAACTTCTCAAGACATAACAAACAGGTATATCAATACCGATTTGCTGAGTTCTAGCATAATAACTGTTACAAGAGTGTTTCCTTTCAGTGAAGCAGGTATGTCGGCAACAAACTTCTTTAGTGCAAGATATCAAATGCACTTGCAAGACTACTTTGGATTGAGAAATGGTAGTTTCAATCTTTCATACTATGAGATAGCCCAACAGTATGTTTCTCTAGTTCAGCAATACTTGGAACCAGAAAAAGCATTCACCTTCAGCAGAGTGACAAACAAACTAAGAATAGAAACAAATTGGGCTGATGTAATGTCACCTGGTGATTATCTAATGATAGAAGCGTATGTAATCCTTAATGCAAACACCTATCCAGAAATTTACAATGATAGGCTTCTTAAAGAATATCTAACAAATCTTATAAAGCGTCAGTGGGGACAAAATCTGTCTAAGTTTACTGGAGTAAATCTCCCAGGTGGTGTTCAGTTTGATGGACAAAAAATACAAGAAGAAGCACAAACACAAATAGACAAGATCGAAGAGCAAGTTCAACTAAAATACGAATTGCCTCCAGATTTTATGGTTGGGTAACAAATGGCTAAAAATCCATATTTCAAGTACCAATCTAGCGAACCTGCTCTGATGGAAGAGTTGATTATAGAATCCATCAAAGTCACAGGAGATGATTACATCTATATTGCAAGAGAAGACTTTGATAGAGACTACTTGTTTGGAGAAGACATAAACTCAAAATTTAAAGATAGTGCTATCATAGAAATGTATCTAAAAAACTATGAGAGCCACAATGGTTCTGAGTTATTTTCTAGATTTGGTTTAGAACTAAAAGATAGAATAACAGTGATTGTGTCAAAAAAGAGATTTGAAGAAGCCGTAACTTCTGCATTTACTGAGATAAAAAGACCGAGAGAAGGAGATTTGATATATTCTCCAATAACTTATGAGTTGTATGAGATAGAATTTGTTGATAACGAAGCCGCACCTTATTATCAGGGTAATAGAAACTTTACATATGAAATAACTGCACAGACTTATCAACACAATCAAGAAGAGATTGAAACAGGAATGGAGAACATAGACTCCATAGCAACAAACTCAAAAGAACTCTTAACCTATATTGGTCTTACTGGTGGAATAACAGGAGAGTTCCTAATAAATGAAACAGTTTATGTTGGTTCTGCCCCATCCTCTGCCTCTTTCTCTGGAGTGGTTACAAATTGGAGTGAATTGACACCCAAACAAATGTATCTAAAAGACACAGAAGGGGATGTTGCATCTGTTATAAACTCTGTTCTAAAGGGAGAAGAATCGGGAGCACAGGCTATTGTTGGGCAAAATATGGGAAATACTATGGATCACATAACAATTAATCCCTTTGCAAACAACGATGAAATACAGAAAGAATCCCGCACAATCATTGACTTTTCCGAAGTTGATCCATTCTCAGAGGGCAACTACTGATGTTTAATTACTTCTATCATGGAACAATAAGAAAGTATGTTGTTGCTTTTGGGACTTTATTCAACAACATCTATATCAATAGAAAAAATGAGTCTGGAGAAAATTCCAGGTATAGAGTGCCTTTATCTTACTCTGAAAAAGACAAATATATTAGAAGATTGCAAGAATTTCCTTCTCTTCAATCTGATGAAAACAATCCAGAAATAGCCTTCTCCTATCTTCCAAGAATGTCTTTTCAGTTAAATAACCTGTCATATGATCCTTCTAGAAAAAGAAATTCTATGGCAAAGATATATGAACATGATGCAACAAAAGGCACATATCAATACATTTATGCCGAGGTTCCATACAATTTTGAATTCAATGTAAATATCATGGCTAGAAAAATGGAAGATGGGCTACAAGTAGTAGAACAGATACTTCCTTATTTTGCTCCAGAATTCAACATCACTTTAGACTTGGGTGGATTTGCAAAGAATATCGACATACCCATAGTGATGTCTTCTTATGAACAAAGCATTGATTTTGAAGGAGAAGCAGATGATGGAACAGAACATAGAATTCTTACATGGACTTTAGGATTCCGACTTCGTGGATACCTCTATGGGCCACAGAAAAATGCAACCATCATAAAGAAAGCAATAACTGAGTTTTTCGACTATAGTACATATGGATCAACCGCTCCTAGAGTCGAATCTTTAGTGGTTGGAACTACATCTGGAACAGGATCGGTCATGGGTACGGGTGCAACTGCATTCGGATACTATGTCCAAATCTTTGGAGCAACTGCATCAGATGGAGAAATATTTGGATCGTGAAAGAGGATTTTATGGAAGATGAGATACCACAAGAAGAAAAGATATCAAAAAAACTAGAGATAGCGTTCACCCCAGAAAATGCAATCAAAAAAATATCTCCAGATGTTACAATGACAGAGTTAGGCAAACCTATAGAAGACATTGATCTAAAGAAAGACTACATCACTGTTCGCAAGAATCTTCGTGAAATTCTTATGACAGGAGCAGATGCTATTGATTCTGTATTGACTGTAGCGAAAGAAAGTGACTCCCCCCGAGCATATGAGGTTGCGGCGCAACTAATAAAGGCTGTTGCGGATGTAAACAAAGATTTGCTAGAAATCCACAAGAAAGTCAAGGAAATAGAAGGTGGAGATGCTTCCTCTCAAAAAGCGACAAGTATTACAAACAACTCTATTTTCGTAGGAAGCACTAAAGACCTACAAGCAGTTGTTCGTGAGCGTTACAAAGAATTGATGAATGCCAAAGTAGTAGAGGCAGAAGTGGTAAAAAATGAAGAGGTGACAGATGACGGACAAACAGGATAAGGGTGCATATCTAGGCAATCCAAATCTGAAAGCAGCAAATGTTCCTGTTGAGTTCAATGAGGAACAGGTTGCAGAATATCTCCATTGTTCACAAGATCCTGTCTATTTCATAAAGAACTATGTCAAGATTGTTAATCTTAATGACGGTCTTGTGCCTTTTGAACTATATGACTTTCAAGAGAAATTTGTTAATACGATTCACAAGAATCGCTTTACCATATCAAAATTCCCCCGTCAGAGCGGAAAATCGACAACCGTTATAGCCTATATTTTACATACGGTTCTGTTCAATCCTAATCAAAATGTGGCTATTTTGGCAAATAAATTGGCTACTGCCCGAGAACTCCTACATCGCTTGAAGTTAGCATATGAATATCTCCCCAAGTGGATTCAGCAGGGAGTATTGAGTTGGAATAAAGGCTCTATTGAGTTGGAAAACGGCTCCAAAATCCTGGCGGCGGCGACCTCTTCCTCTGCCGTTCGTGGTAACTCTTTCAACTTGATTCTACTTGACGAGTTTGCCTATGTTCCTTTCAACATAGCCGACGAGTTCTTCTCCTCGGTATACCCAACTATTTCATCGGGCAAGAACACCAAAGTCATAATCGTATCCACACCAAAAGGTATGAATATGTACTACAAGTTGTGGACAGACTCTGTAAACGGACGCAATGAATATGTTCCTGTAGAGGTGTTTTGGGACGAAGTTCCTGGGCGTGACGAGGCTTGGAAGGAACAGACGATCAAGAATACCTCCGAAGAGCAATTTCGCACCGAGTTTGAATGTGATTTCGTAGGTTCTGTACATACCCTTATATCACCAAGAAAACTAAAAACTCTTTCCTTCGTTAATCCAATTCATAAGAATGATGAGGGATTCAAGTTGTACGAGAAACCAAAAAAAGGACACAACTATATCCTTATAGCAGACACTTCCCGTGGAACAGGAAATGACTACCATGCCTTCACGGTTTTAGACATGACTGAGGCTCCATATAGGGTTGTTGCTACATTTCGCAATAATATTCTGCCTCCAGCCATGTACCCTACAGCAATTGTTGCGGCAGCAAGACAATTCAACGATGCGCTTGTCTTGGTCGAATTAAATGACATTGGGGGACAGGTAGCCGATATCATACATGAAGAATTTGAATATGAAGGGCTTATGTCCACCTCTGTTAAGGGACGAAAAGGACAGGTATTGGATGGTGGCTTCAATGCCCAAAACCAACAGAGGGGTGTAAAGACTACTGAAGTTGTCAAGCGTGTAGGATGCACGACACTAAAGGGGCTGATAGAACAAGAAAAACTAATAATCGAAGATTATGATTTAGTCAAAGAATTATTCTCATTTGTATCAAAAAAGAATACATACGAAGCAGAGGTTGGGCATCACGATGACTTGGTTATGACCCTGGTGCTTTTTGCATGGCTTACCACCCAATTGTATTTTAAAGATTTGATTGGTGGAAATATTTCTTTAGAAATGTATGGCAAAGAGATGAAACAGTTGGAAGAAGAGATGTTTTTTGGATTTATTGATGACGGTTTGGGTGATCCTGGAGGAGAAGATTCCTATTGGAAATCATCTTAAATAGAAGTTTTGTGTTTTATACATAACCCATGAGAACTGAATCTTTAGATTTCGCCAAAAAGGAGAGAACACATGGCATTCCAAATCAGCCCAGGAATTAATATCACAGAAATTGACCGTACAGGTGTGGTCAATCAAATCGTCTCAAATACCTCTGCTGCCTATGTCGGCAACTACAAATGGGGCCCAGTTGAGCAAATCACAACCATAAGCACCGAAAATGAACTCGCATCCAAGTTTGGTCAACCAGATGACACAAATTTCGGTGACTTCTTTAGTGCTGCAAACTTCATTGGATATGGTGCTCGTCTGCAAGTTATCCGTGCAAGCAATGTTGCGGTAACTGTAGCAGGTCGTGGAAATGGCTACACTGCACCAGCAACAAATAGTGGAATATCTGGAAGCATAATTTGGAATGATAGTCTCTATTCCAAACTAACAAATGATGGTATCAGTGCTGGTGCTCAAAACAGTAACGGAACATCCCCATTAAAGGGTGTCGTGTGTGCCAAATATCCTGGTGTTCTTGGAAACTCACTCCTAGTATCATATTCAGATAATGTTGCCCGTGGCATCGCATTCGGTACTACCCTTGTTTCTGACGATGTACAATCAACTGGAAGAACAGTTTCAATTGATGCATCTGGTCTTTCTGCAATGGCTACTGCTGATTGGGAAGCACTTGCCGTTGGTGATTATTTGAAATTCACTTCATCCACTAACGCAAAGCAGTATGAAATACTTGGTCTTAGTGGTGGAACCGACTCAACCCAAAGAAACATAACAATGGCTGTTCCTGGTTCAACATCGGAAGCAGTAAACCTTCTTGTAGGAAGAAGTGGTGCTACTGCTGTTTGGAAGTATACAACTTATCTAAACTACACCCCATCTACATCAGTTACTACAACCCAAAAGGGGTACAAGAACGATGAAGTTGCTTTTGCTATCGTTGATGAAGACGGCTTCATCTCTGGTACAAGAGGAACAGTTCTTGAAACATTTATTGGCTCCAAAGCACTAAACGGAACAAATCTTGACGGAACAAACAGTTTCTATGGTCGTAAGATTGGTCTAGAATCACAGTATGTTCGTTGGATCAGCCATCCAGAAGGAAACGGCAGCAGTGCTGGTACTGCTGAATTCACAGCACAAACCACAGCCGCTGGACTCTCTTGGGGTGCATCTTTGGGTGTGGTGGGAGCAACAACAGGCTTCAGACTGTTGAAGGCAAATGTCTATTGCGCTCTCAATGGTGGAACAGACCCAAATCCAACAATAACAGATATGTTCAAAGGATATGATATTTTCGAAGATACTGAAAACACAGAATCAAATCTTCTCTTGCAGGGTTCGCACGGCACTGCTGTTGCAAACTATGTTGTAGAATTGGCTTCTAAGCGTAAGGATGCTATTGCCTTCGTTTCCCCACCGTTGGAGACTGTAAAGGATCTTCCTGGTCAGTTGGCAACCGACTCCATCATAGCATGGAGATCAGGAGAATTGATAGCAGACACATCCTATGCTGTTGTTGACAGCGGTTGGAAGTACATCTATGACAAGTACAACGACACCTATCGTTGGGTTCCGCTAAATCCAGATATCGCTGGACTTTGCGCACGCACAGATAGTACCGCAAATCCGTGGTTCTCTCCAGCAGGTTACAACCGTGGTATCATACGCAATGTTGTCAAGTTGGCATTCAATCCAGCAAAGCAGTT
>Ga0129333_10000387_pt1 | contig 34866 bp, 48 predicted proteins | sample CPB6_08_DNA_FD_94474 | JGI IMG/M metagenome (GOLD analysis project Ga0129333, IMG submission 94474) | Freshwater to marine salinity gradient microbial communities from Chesapeake Bay, USA - CPBay_Sum_0.6_0.8_DNA | ecosystem: Environmental > Aquatic > Marine > Coastal | place: USA: Chesapeake... | reverse complement strand
CAGTTTACCTTACGATTATGATATAAACCCATCATATATGGAAGTTAGTTTCAACAATACTTGCAATTTTAAGTGTAGTTATTGTTCCCCTATATTCAGTAGTCTATGGTTAGAAGAAATACAAAATTTTGGATCATATCCTACATCTACTAAATTTAATAATTTAGAATCAATGAAATTTAAATTACCTATACTAAACAAAGAAGAAAATGTTTATGTAGAAAAATTTTGGGAATGGTGGCCGGAATTATATAAAAGCTTAAGAGTATTTAGAATTACCGGGGGTGAGCCTTTATTAAATAAAAATACATTTAAAATTTTAGATTATATAATCGATAACCCAAACCCAGAATTATCTATAGCAGTGAATACTAATCTTAATCCTCCATCGGATATTTTTGAAAAGTTTACTGCAAAATTAAACTTAATTACCGAAAAAAAATTAGTGAAAAATTTAGGAATTTATACTAGTGCAGAAGGCCATTCACGATGTGCTGAATATAGTCGATTTGGGATGAATTATAATAAATGGCTTGAAAATTTGAATTATATTTTAGGTCATATTAACGGCGTTCATTGTACTATAATGAGTACATATAACATTTTTAGTTTGACAAGTTATAATCAGTTTATGGCAGATATGATTGCTGCTAGGGCAAATATATTAAAATCAAATACTAACTCTACATTACTTGTGGATATTCCTTATTTAAATCATCCTAAACATCTCTCTGTATTAACTTTGGATGATAAAGAAAAATACTTTATACAAAATACACTAGATTATATGAAACAAAACGGGTGTGTACCTTCTGAAATAGAAAAAATGAATCGAATCGTACAATTAACAAAAGTTGCCAGAGCTAATCCTGTCGATCAATACGATTTTGTAAAGTTTGTAGATGAATATGATAGAAGAAGAAATACGAATTTTCTAGAAACATTTTCCGAACTATCGGATATGTATTATCGTTGGAAAAAATTGTAAACAAATTGCCTGCTGATCATTGTCACTTATTTCTTTTTGATTACGTCGATATAGCGGATAAAAAATTTTACGATTTTTGGCATTTATTAAATGAACAATTGACTCAAGATCAAAACCATACAGTAAAAATAGAATTATTACTGTCAGATCTAAATTTACATAATTTACAATATTTTTTCAATTTAATTTTAGGACTAAGAAAAATATATTGTAAAAATATGCAACGTATAAAAATTAACTTGATAAACAATATTATTTGTTATAAAAAGTTAGAACTTGATTCAATTGAATTATTATGGAGTTTTATGGTAAAGAATTTAATTTTAGAACAGAATAACTATATAGGATTTTATACTGAAGAAATTAAGTTTATAGAAGAAATCATCAAACATATTGAAAAAACACAATAACTCATTTACAATTAGATATGAAATCAAAATTTATTCTTGCATACATGGATGTGGCACAACGATTTGCAGAATTAAGTCATGCTGAAAGACTTAAAGTTGGTGCCATTGTAGTTAAAGATGATCGAATTATTAGTATCGGATATAACGGTATGCCTTCTGGTTGGGATAATGTATGTGAATATACCATATGTAATTCAGACGGAACTCAAGAACGCAAAACAAGATCTGAAGTGTTACATGCCGAAATGAATGCTTTAATGAAATTAGCTAAAAGCACAGAAAGTGGAAATGATGCTAGTATTTTTATCACTCATAGTCCTTGTTTAGAATGTGCTAAGGGCATATATCAATCTGGCATTAAAGAAGTTTATTATAGAGAGCAGTATAGATCAACTGCTGGACTAGATTTTTTACAAAATTGTAAAATTAATGTCTCTAAAGTTTGAAATGTTTGATATAGCTATCATCAGATTAACAACCGACAACTTAATAACTAATGAATTATTAGAAAGATTTCCTTTTGCTAAAGTATTTGATAAACAAGATAGTCAACTTAATTTAATTAAAGAAATAGTTAGTTGGGCAAGGACAGAACATGTTTGGATATTAAGCAACATAAATGATTATAAAGATTTTGATTTAGCCTTTGTTCCTATACCCGATCAAAAATATCAAATACATGCTTGGCCCAATGATGACCATAATTATCACACATTTTTAGTTCCAGTAAACTATTTCAAAGAACAATTTGCAATACAGGATTTAAAGCAGTATAAACATGTTAATTGGCACACTACATTTGTTCACAAATCCTTAAATGTAAAAGATAATTTACAACCTTTAGATATCTTTTATATTAGTAATGGCGAGCCTTTTGCTGAAGAAAATTATAAATTTGCTTCGTCCAATGTCAATAGATCTATACATTGGGTAAAAGATATTAATAATAGAACACATGCATTTCAATACGCAGCTAAATTATCTCAGACTGAATGGTTTTTTGTAATACCAGCAAAGTTGCAACCAGCAAAAGATTTTATTTGGGATTGGCTACCTATGTCAGGATATTATAATTATCCAAAGCACTTTATTTTTACTGCTACTAATCCATTAAACGAATTAGAATATGGACATATGGCTTTAGTTGCTTATAATAAGAATTTGGTATTAGACACCCATAACCCAGGACTAGATTTTACTTTAAGTAAACCCTATGAATCTATTCCTATAAACAGCGGCATAGCAAATTTTAATTTAGACCCACTTACAACTTGGCGAACTGCATTTAGAGAAGTAGTTAAATTGAAATATTTTGCTATCAAATTAGGTCAACCTGACGCTGAACTTAGATTAAATATTTGGTTGAATCGAGCCGATGGACTAAATTCTAATTGGTGTTTACAAGGCGCCCAAGATGCTGCAGAATATTATGATAGCTGTAATGGTGACATCACAGAACTAGAAAAAACATATCATTGGCATTGGTTAAATCAATTTCAAAAAACAAAAGGTTATAATTTATGAAAATAGATCCAGATATATTTAGTAGTGGACAAATAGCCAGTAAACTATGGTTATGTGATCGTTTAGAAAAGTTAAATTGGGTAAGTGATATAACTCACATCTACGGAGGTTGGCAGGGTATTTTAGGTTTTTTATTGTTGACCCGAGAAAAATTTGCAGTAGGAAAAATAAAAAGTTTCGATATAGATAGCGATTGTCAGCCTATTGCAGATACAATTAATGAAAATTTTGTTTGGCAAAATTGGAAGTTTAAAGCATATACTGCTAATTGTGATTATGTAGATCCTCGAGAAGCCGATTTAACTATTAATACAAGCACAGAGCATTTTGCTACTGATCTCTGGTTTGAAAGATTACCTAAGGGCAGACGAGTAATTTTACAGGGCAACAATATGAATCATAACGATCATCAGTCTTCAATATTATCGTTGGATGATTTTAAATCTAGATATTTGTTAACAGATATTATTTACTGCAATCAAATGCAGTTTGAATATCCTACTTGGGGATTTAGTAGATTTATGTTGATAGGCATAAAATGATTAGTGCGAAACCAGTCAATATATCTATCTAACCCTTTATCTAAATTAATTTTGGGATCGTAGGATAGCAATTTCCTAGCTAATCTAATATCTAAATTACTCCTTGGCGGAAATGACGGATCTCGATCCGCTATTTGTTTAGTACCCAATCCTATTTTGTCAATAATTAGATCTGCAGCATTTTCAATTGTCCATAACTTAGTATCACTGCGTGTTAAATTCACTGTATAGTTACTATGTGATCCAATTGTAGCTAAAACGATCCCATCTGCACAATCATCAACATGAGTGAAGTCCATTATTTCACGATGACCTCGTATTTCTAAAATGCCATTATTAAATGCTTGATAGATAAATTTACTGACCACTCTATCTGTAACATCACGTTCGCCATAAACACTACTGGGACGACAGATAATATAGTTTTTTTTATTCGTTTTGGCCCAATCCTTGACTAAAAGTTCACCAGTATATTTCCAAATCGCGTAGTAACCTTTAGGTCGACACGGTGCATTTTCTGGAATAAAACTGTAATCTTTAAAACTATCGCCGTATACCATACTGCTACTGACATATACAAACTTTTCTACATTGAATCTGTTACAACTAGATAAAAGATCCATTAATGCCGTCACCATTACTTGTAGTGCAGATTTGGGATTTTTATTAACTATTTTCTGTCTAGGATAACTTGCTAAATGCACAACACAGTCAGGCCTAAATACTTCAATTAAACTACTAATGTGTGTATTGTTCAGTATGTCACTGTGATCTAATGCACTAAATTTAATTTGTTTTGTTCTTTGTTCAAGAACAAAATCTAGTTCCTGTCGATTTAACAATCCGTAATCTGTAGTATTGTCAATTATAAGACAATCATGACCCTGTTGTTCAAGTCTTGATACAACATTATGGCCAATAAAACCTAAACCTCCGGTTATTAGAATTTTCATACTGATGCCCATTTAAGAGTATAATAGGTAAGATCCTTATCTGAAAATTCCGCTACAATTCTTATACGCCAACCATACATAGTGGGGTCAAGCCCTTGATGCCAAGTAGGCGGGTCGATACTATGCTGCATAACCCATTTACCTTTTTCTGTTTGTTGCCATTGATAGATGGGCTCGGCAGCGTAAATCTCAATGTCCTCCACATCGCCCATATTAAATTCGTGAACAACTAATTTTGTCATACAGCCATAGTTGCTTTAATCGGACCATGACTAGTATAATTACGTAGTTCAATGTCCTTCATTGTAAATTGATCAATATCTTTAATATCTGGATTTAGGTATAAAGTTGGAGCAGGCAATGGTTCACGTGTTAGTTGTTCTTTAACCTGCTCTATATGATTGCTGTATATATGGGCGTCCCCGAGAACGTGAACAAACTCACCTACATCTAATCCGCACACTTGAGCAATCATATGTGTAAGAAGTGAGTAGGATGCAATGTTAAAAGGTACACCTAAAAACATATCGCACGAACGCTGATACATTTGGCAACTCAACTTACCATCTGTTACATTAAACTGACTCATTACGTGGCAGGGGGGCAAAGCCATATCTTCTAGCTCTGCTGGGTTCCAGGCACTAAGAATATGTCGCCTACCATTAGGATCTTTCTTAATACCTTCGATTAAGATCTTAAGTTGATCTATTTCCCAACGATCTGTTGCTATACGGGTACCGCCAAGATGTGCATCTCCCATATCTTTTCGTTCCCTATATTGTCTCCATTTACGCCATTGCACACCGTAGATTCTACCTAAATCGCCGTCAAATTGTGCTTTGGGTTTCCAATAAGAAGCTAAAGCATTGGGCGTCCATATAGTAACTGTGCCCTCTCTTGATCCGTGAGTAATTTCAGCTAATCTACGTTCGTCTCCGGAACCTTCAATGAACCAAAGAAGTTCTCCTACTACAGAACGCCAAGCAAGTTTTTTAGTTGTCACAGCCGGGAAACCTTGAGCTAGGTTATAGCGTTGTTGCATTCCAAATACGCTAATGGTCCCGAGGCCAGTTCGATCGTTTTTTACAGTGCCATTCTCTAGTACAAATCGTAATGCGTCATGATATTGTTTCATAGATATACTATATTAGAATTATCTAAACAGGTCAATGTTTTTGTATACCATCCAGTTACAGTCTCTATCAGTGCTAGGTTTACTGCTGATTACTCTAAATCCCAATAAAAATTTATTTAGATCTAATTTAGCATCTGTTTTGTAACCTGCTTTAAAATGGCTAATATGTAGTTCATCTAATAGACTTCTTGTCTGCAATAGTAAATTTGGACCACCTATTATCCAAACATGAAGTTTAGGAAATATAATTTGAATATTTTTAATTTGATCAACGATATTGCCTGTGATTATCCTGGTATATGTGGGTATAGGTCGATTAGTTGCAACATAACAGATTCTTTTGGGCAATGGCTTGGGCATTTTTGGGTCATCCCAAGTATTCCGTCCCATTACTACAATATGATTTTCAGTTTGTGCTTTGAAATATTGTAGATCCTCGGAATGATGTGGCCAGGGTAATGTGCCATTGATTCCCATTCCTCCCCAATGGTCTACTGCAAAAATGCCTTTTATCATAGTTTAAGTTTTGATAATATTTTATCTGTTTCTGTTTGTACAGTGGCTTCAATTTTATCCAGATCTATATAGAAGTCAACGTTTTGTATATATTGTTCTAGTGATTCTAATTTGCGATTCAATTCCGCTTCCACTACATCTGGATCGATACCTGTGCCTAATAATTCTTTAATATCAATAGGCACAGTGGTACCGTCTTTGAGATTTACAATAAGTTTTTCTAAAACGTGTATGGGAACTTCTTTTTTTTCAACCTCACGAATAATTTTCCGCCAAGATTGTTTCTTACTGAGGTTAATTGACTTTAGCCGCGGCTTTTTTGGTTTTTCTTGGCTTGACATTTCGTGTATTTTCTTGTAATTGTTCTGTATTAGCATTTCTTAGAGCTGCAGCTTCTTTCATTAATCTATCGCTTTCTGCAAGTAGAGCTTTTGCCTCTGCTGCCATTTTTTGTGCCTGTGCTAACCTTTGACTAGCCAATTGATCATCGGTTAATACGTCCTGGATGGCAACATTGGTTTGCACATCAGCAGGTTGACTTCTACTTTCCCTGGGCGGTCGTACTTCACCCAAATTTCGTTCTACCTGGCGTTTTTTCCCTGTCATCCCGCTATTTTTATCTAACTCGGCTAGCTCTTTAACAGCTTCTTCGCCTTGTTCCATTTTAGATAAAATATTATTAAGTTCATCTAGTCGTACATTGCTATTGTTTGTTGGTGTAACAATTACTTGATTAGTTGGAACTTTTTTAATCATTCCTTCTTTATGCAAAGTAGTTAAAGCATTGTTACCATCGCTAAGAGTATAGCGGAAAAGATAGTCGCTGAATTCTTTAGCTTGTTGCCCACTATCCGACTCTAAGGCCTTCATAATATCGTCGTGAATGTGTCTCGGCAGAATTTCGGGATAGCATAAAAGACACATATGTTCTTCGCCAGGAACTGTTCTATATAGAAGTACTACCTTTTTATTATTATGTTTACCCACGTGTTTCATCATTTTGTTGATCCTTTATATCATCAGTAGAGTTATTTGTTTTCAAGCCCGATGCTTCCACAATACCAACAAGTTTTTGATATAAAGCACCAACAATAGAAAATTCTTCAATGCGAAAAGCATTTCTATTAGCTGCAAGGCCTATTAGATCTATAATAGCTAGTAGATCATTAACACTTATTTGATTTTTATCCTGCACAGTGTCCTCCACTGTGAGTATTTAACATCAAAAGATACTGACAAAAATTTTCAGTATGATGAAACCTTGTTAAAGGTTTCTAACATAAAACAAAAATAACTGGCTTCACTTTTAATTTCAAAAGCGGCACACTTTTGTATTTGATAGGTCTTTTCGTTAAGCAAAACCATATCACCGAAATAGAATCTACCTTCTAAATTTTCGTAGATCCAGTCGGTGATGGTTTTGTCAGATGTTCTTGAATCAAAATATACTTTCTCCAGATGCGGAGAGCAATGTTCAAATCTACGTAGATTAAAAATATTTAAAGGATTTGGTTCACCGTTCTTAATCATTGCTTACCGGATTTTTCGTAAATAGCCCAAACACCAAATGGAGGTTCAACAGTTTCGTTACCTTTGATGATGAACACTGTATCGCAATAGTTCTCATCTCCCCAGGATCCATATGGCATACCGTCAGTAAACATAATAAATTTCTTTGGCTCAATATTATTGGCTTTCATATAATCCCAATTAGCCATAAAGTCTGTGCCCCCTCCACCTGCTGGATCATAGTCGGCAATGTCTTCTAGATTTTCGCTGGTATATTCCCGATGATTGTAAACTTCTGTATCAAAACTCCACACTTGAATTCGATACTCGTCGTAGGTGTCCATGATACCTTGAATTTCGGCCATAAATGCACTGATGTCCTGTTCGCTAATACTGCCGCTAGTATCAATGCCAATAGCAATATCAATTTGTTCTCCGGGTTTCATACCCGGCATAATCGCATCAATATGCCAACTTTTCCGACTGGGGCGCATCCAGGTGAAATCATTTTTAACGGTACTGGCGATTTGTTGTTGAAGAAGTTCTCTCCAGTCAACAACAGGTTGTGTCATATTTTTAATAAGACGACTTACACCTGCAGGCAAATTGCTAGCACCTGTAGCCTGTGCTGCCTGTAGCACTGCTTCACGAATTTCGTCCTTAATCTGTTGTCTTTCTTCTGCAGTTAGACGTGGACGCTTAGATTTCGAATTACCTTCTTCCGATCCATCTTGATCTTCTTCATCGAGCTCGCCTTCGCCTTCTAGATGATCATCTATTAGTTGTTCCAAAAGATCATCGATATCGATTTTTTGTACTTTATCATAAAGATCATCGTAAACTTCTTCTGCGCTCCACCCTTTATATTTGATATCAAAAAGACAGGGATTAATTCGCTCACCAATGTTAAATTGCAAAAGATCTGCATTTACACAATAATCGGCTGCGCAGTTGAACAATTTGGGATCGCGATCTTTACCAGCACGGCCCATATGATCGTAAACATTATGAAGAACTTCATGACCAAATAGAAATTCTACTTCTTTTGGGCGCATTTTCTTGATGAATTCGGTATTATAATAGAAGCGACGTCCGTCTGTAGCTGCGGTGCTACACCAACTATCGGCATTAACTAGTTCAAGCCGTGTAGCCAGATTACCAAAAAATGGAGCCTTAATCAAAAGACCCACTCGAGCAGTAATAAGTTTTTCTCTGACTTCTCGATCCAATGCTGAATCTACTTTGTCAGATAGACGTCCTGCTAGACGTTGATTTTTTTTATCTGTACTAGTGGTTTTAAGAGTCATTGGCTTTCCTTAATATTTAACATTATACTAAAAATCGGGATTATTGTCAAAAATAATCCCAATTCTTTCTGTTTATTTTGCACTTGCAGAAATAATGTATTTGCCAAAGCGTTTATGAAACTCGTCAAAATTAGTCATTTTACTGGGAACAAATGGCAGTTTATAGGTAGTCAATGCAACACGTGCACCCATAACTGTGAGTTCTACGGTAAAATTATCCATCATGAACCTAAAGAATCGATCGCTCATTTTGTGCCATTCTGCAGAGTTGGCACCTAGTTTAGTCAATTGATCCTGTAATTCATAGCAAAGACTGACTACCATACTGTACATAGCACTGATTTCTTTAATTTGAAGTTCTTTTACTTTACCTGAAAGAACTTCTTCTGGGCGAGGCAATTGCCCTGCAATCTTACGGTGAGCCATAAATTTGACTGCTACACCCTCGCCTACTGCACCTGCTACCATATCAGTTAGATCGTGATCGCTGAGATCTTCATCTTTAAGAAGATTACTCACAAAGGTCCAACTACGTGGTGTTGGGAATGCGCGACTAGAACTACGTGGGTCGAAATCATTAAGATCCTGTTTAGCAAAGCCAACATAACCCACAACATCTTTATGAATTCGGTTAAGAGTGGCCCACTTTTCCCAAGTTTCGTGGTCTGCCCGCATTTCCAAATGTAAGAAACGATTAGCCAACGGACTGGGCATACGATAGGTTACACCCTTGTCGCTTTCGCGATTGCCTGCGGCTACAATGACAACATTGTCCGGAAGAATATATTTGCCTACTCGACGATTTAATACTAGTTGATAGGCAGTGGCCTGTGTAGCAGGTGCAGCACTATTCATTTCGTCCATGAATAGCACTACGATAGGATATTTTTGAGCAGTTTCTTCATCCGGCAAATCAATCGGCGGGGCCCAATCCATTTTGCCAAGTTCTTTATTGAAGAACGGAATACCCCGAAGATCTGTTGGGTCCATTTGAGCAAGACGAAGATCAATCATCAGCCCGCCTAGTTCTTTAGCAATACCAGCAACTACTTCACTTTTACCAATTCCGGGAGGACCCCAAAGAAAGATAGGTTGTTTAATATGAAATGCCTTTAGAATACAGCGACGTGCGGTTTCTGCAGTTACGGTACGGGTTTCGGTAACTACTTCTTTTTTGCTCATTGAGCTCTCCTTAATGTTAGAACAAGTTTAACGTAGGACGGAATATTTGTCTATGGCGAAATAACAACACTGTTGTGTAATGCAACAACAAACTATCAATGTAAATCAAATTATATAACTAATTGGATTATTTGTCAACCGAACCTAGATTGTCTAGATACTGCATTAAGTTACCATCTATTAGATGTAATAGTACAGCAATTTCTTCATCAAACACAATTATTTTTTTAGCATTAACTAATAGATATACATCTGGAAAAAGCCTTTCCAGGGCTAGTAAATGTTTATTGGCTAAAAAATAAGGGGAAATTTCTATTTCGTAACTTTTATAGTCACATCGTTTAAGAAAACTATAACCATTGTGATTAAGTCTTAAACTATTATCATCGATAGGATTAAACCATATAGTTCTACGTAAAGACTGCCATTCACCGGGCCCTAAGTTGGCTTGAGTGGCAAGTGCTTTGGTCAATTGTATTTGGTTGTATTTCTTACGGATAAATTTGATCACCCTGACGCAATAATACTACTGTAAATTGATCAGTTTTAAACAAACTATTTAATTTTTTACAAAGGTTGATTGCGTGACCCTTATTACTAAAACTGCTTTTTTTGTATTTAGGTCCAGGATAACTGATCAACATATTGCCGGATTTAAGATTGATTGGATTGTTTTGATAAAAAATTGCCCAAACCCCTTCACTATGAAGAATTTGTTCAGTCTTATAGTTTGTTTTATTAACGTGTTCTAATAGAATTTTGGGTTTAGGTCTACTCATTATTTTATCCCGGCAGTTTATTTATTGACCATAGATTAGGCTCAAAATTTTCCGCCATCTAACATATTGTTAGTTTGTACCTGACTTGGTACTGCAACTTGATTTAGAAGATCAAATAGATCACTATGCAAGTTTCTGGCTTCTTCTGCAGTTAGGATAAGATTTTTTTGTCCCAATTGATTTAACATTTTAACCTTATCGTTAAACATTTTAAAGTGTAGTGTTAGATATTTCATTTTGATTATGAAGCCTTAGTTGTTCTTGCATTTCCATTTTACTTGTAAATGGGCCTTTATATTCATATCGATTAAGTGTAATTAATTTTGGACAAAAACTTTTAACCCACCCATTGTTAAATTTAATTATATAAAAACCTGCACAAAAAAAGCTTTTGCTTTTATTGTTTTTTGTAAAAACTGCAAACTTGTTTTTTACATCCCAATAAACATTATATCCTTTTTGACTGATTGGATAGCCATAAATTTCATGTTCGATAATTGTTTCAGGTTTTATTTTTTTATTTTTGTCAAATACAATATTATGATCGCGACTTAATAGTTTGATACTGGGGTAGCGTTTACGTTCTTTTTCTGGTTCGACATAAACAAAACTACCATCATCCACTGCTTGAATAGTAGCAATTTTGTTAGATCCTTGATCCTCTACAATCCAAAATTTGTTTTTAAGAATAGGTTTTGCTAATAATTGATTACTCATATTTCATCCTTGCAAAAGTAATTTCGTGATCATACACAGTGGCTACTGGCTTAAGCCAGCCATTTTGTAGGCACTCTCTAATAACTATCTTATAGTTGTCAGGACATCGAGAGTCTATTTCGAATCCTGCTCGGGCGGAAACAACGAATTGATCCTTTAACAAAAAATCTGGATCATTAGGCTTTAATGTAACTAAACTTGTTTTATTAACTTTATACCGCATCTGGATATCCTGCATTTAGAAAATCACTATAACTTGTGGCCATTTCTGCCAGCTTATTCAATTCGTATTTACCACAAAATTTAAGGAATTTTGCCCCTACCATGGATTTATTTTTTACCGAAATTCCCGAACGAATACATTCATTGATTTTAATTTTAACTTCTGCAGGTTGTGCAGTGAGATCGATTAATGTTCGATTTCGTTCATAATCATCTAGCACACGATGTTCAATACCATTATGATCGGTCCAACGTTGCAGCATAAGATTATTCCAGTTATAGCCTTTTTTATTCATGTCTGCATATGCTTCAATTAGACCAACTTTGTTTTTACTGCCTTTAGTACGCACACCGGGATACGCACTAAAAACATTGTCTGTGGAGTCACCACGCATACATTTTTCAAAAAGAATAAATTTAGGATCGGGGATTTGTTTTGGTTGCTTAGTTTTTTTATCCATAACCAATTTGCCTCGACGATCCAGTATACCATTAATAGTATACAGTTCATCTGCTACACCATTAAACTGTTTAACATTTTCAGCTAGTAGTTGATGAAAATCACTATCACTACTGATGATAATATGTTCATCATCCGGATGATTTGTAATCCAACCAGATATGAGATCATCCGCTTCCAGTTCAGGATGTTGTAGTACTGTACAATTAGTATTATCTATTAGAAAAGTCTTAAGATCATCAAAGGCTTGCCAAAATAGCCTATCTTCCTCTGCTTCCTGCTCTGTTAGTGCTGCTCTCGCAGCAGAACGATTGGCTTTATATGGTTTGTAAAAATCTTTACGCCAACTACGCCCTTCAAGACAAAATATGACATGGTCTGCTTGATGTTCACGCCAGGCCTTGTTCACACTACTTAGTGTAACGTGAATTGCAAACCCCAATTTGTCCCACATATCGGCCTGTCTACTAGCACTGTGCCGAGCTCGAAAAAATGTATTGGCTGTGTCAATGATGAGATATTTCATAGTAGAATAATAGTAGCATATTATTTTACTTGAGTCAAATGATTTGGTTAACCAAAATTAGCTTACTTCAGTTCGTCCGTTACCAAGATCTTTTTTCTGTACACCATTGGGGGGTCTGGGGTTATTAGCCTCAAATTGTTCATAGGTTTCCATAACGATATTACGACAAACATCTTGAAACCATTGATCCACTAATTGTTCTTCACTACCCGCTTTATAACCTGATTTTATAAGTTTAGCAATAAAAAATTCATTCCAGTCTAGTTCAAATGCACCTATACCAATATTGGTAGGATCTAATTCCATACTGATGATATTGATATAGGGTTCACCTTTACTGGTAGCAATTTCTTTCGCAGATAATTCTTTTACAGTGTTCTTTGGTTTAGGCTGTCTAGGTTTTCTAGGTTTACGCTCTTTGGTCGGTTCGGGTTCTTCCGCCGGCGGTTTTCTTTTAAATAGATTAAACATAACTGTATTTACGTTTTCAATAATTTACTTAAAGATTAAGTGCCCCAAGCATTCTTAAATAAAGGGACCTGAAGTCTATCACTGTATCTATAACCTAGTTTCATAGCTAGTTCGGCAACATTTTTATTATTTTTACTGTAGATGCTTTCTACTCCGCCTACTGGCATAAGATATACAGGGCCTCGAAATCCTGCTTTACGATATGCTGCTACTGCATCCTGAATTTCCTCCGTATCTTGTTCACTAGATACAACAAATTTTAGATAGGTATAACCCAATAGTGCATAGTCACATACTACATCCGGTCTTATGGCATCTTCCCATTTTTCTCCACTTAGACTAAGTTTTGGACTTACACTAAATGTGATTTCCGATACTCGACAATCGTTATGAAGATAATCGAAAAAATCGTCTGTTAAATCCTGTGTACCGTTTGTCTCAAATGTTAATTCTTTCAATGATTGCATTTTGGGATGATCTAATAGAGCAGGGTAACTTCTTTGCCAACCCAACAAAGGTTCCCCGCCTGTAATGACTAAATGCTCGTCTCGCCATTCTTTATGAGGTAGCATATCTACAATACTATTAGCTAATCCCTCTGTTTCTAGCACAGGACTAAGATCCTTGAATCTCGGATCCCAACTGGCATAGCTGTCACAACCGGTAGTTACTAAAGGAAGATCTTTGTATGTTGCATAAAAACTAATATTAGCTGCAACATCATCTCGTTCTCTACTGTTCGAACCTTTTGGCATTCCGAATCCGCCACAGGTAAAATTACAACCAAAAGTTCTTAGGAAGATACTGGGCACCCCCATATATCTACCTTCGCCCTGAATTGAATAAAAAAGCTCACTTACTTTTAATTTGCTCATTGAAAAATCCTTAATTAATAATTGTATATAAGTTAAAATATAAAGCCAAGAGTATAGACTGCCGCAAGAATAAGATTACCAGACCATAGGCTAGGTTGCCGCCAAAGAAAGCCTACTAATGCCCAGGTTATACTACCTGTTAAAAACAAATATTTGTTTAATGGTGTAATGTCTAAACTGGTTGTCAATGCTGCTAATAATATTACTATATTGCTTGTCCATTTTAGTATGAACTCTGATGTAGTTTTTATAATATCCAACCTCATCACTTTAAATAATTGCCTTTTCCTGGAATGACGTGTCTAACACCTCCTCTGGGATCTTCACAATCTCCCTGACGACGTGGAATCATATGTACATGAGGATACATCACAGTTTGTCCTGCTGCTGCACCGACATTTTGTCCAACATTAAAGCCCGACCACAGATCTCTATCAATTCCGTCATAGCCCCATTTATAGGCAGCATTAAAACAGGCCATTAAACATTGATTGTTTTCAAATGTAGGTACAAAAAGTAAATGGCCTTGACTTACTGGGTAGCGGTCACTAAACACCCAGAATTCTTTGCATCTAAATTCAATTTCTGTCCAAGGTGCTAACTTAGAGTCTAACGCTCGTTCTAAATCTGTCATTCTGAACCTTTTATTTTTGCTCGATAGTATTGTTTAGCAGTGATTACTAGGGCTGCTAACCATGGTAATATTGTTTCAGTCCAATCGTGTGTTGGATCTAAAAACTTGTCTATTACTGGTTCACTGAATATCATTTTTAAAGCTACTAGAAATAATACAAAGCTGCCTACAAATATTAAATTAGGATGCTTGTTTAATACATTGGCAATTATTGTACTACCAAAAAGTATAATAGGAACGCTAATAAGCAAACCGAATACAATTAAGGGAAAATTGCCCTGTGCTGCTGCTGCGATGCCCAAGGCATTATCGATACCCATAACAGCATCCGCTAATACAATGGTACCTATAGCTGCCCAAAATGTATTTTTGGCATCGATATTATGATCATTGTGTTGAAAAGCCAGCTGCCATCCAATATAAAGTAAAAGAATGCCACCTATAAGTTTAAAGCCTGGTATTAGCAGTATATAAGTTATAGCAAATATGCTAATTAACCTAATAGCAATTGCACCAAATGTTCCCCAAAAAATAGCTTTACGTTTTAAATGATCTGGCAACTTGTTAGCTGCCATTCCTATAACTAAGGCATTGTCACCTGCCAATACTATATCAATTAAAATAATTGCCAATGTAGCCCATACAATTTCTAACATAAAAATCCTTTTTTAAAATTCGTTGTCTTCCCTATGACCGACTCGCATCGCCATATTACTGTCTGTTTCTCTAACTTCTACTTTAGAACACCAAACACGATCAGACCACCCGTAATCCTTTAAGAAACAGGTATTGATATATTCATAAAGAAAATTAGCGATACCTTCACATCCAGTGCGTTCTACTTCGGTGATTTTAGCTAAACCTAGATCGCCTAATTTAAGTAAATGTTCCCTTTGTGGATCGTCTGATGCTACTAGTAGTGTATGATCGAACCAATCTTCCAATAAACCTTTTAGAGGTTTTAGTCCGCCAAAGTCTACTACCCAATTACGTGCATCTAGTGTGTCTGTTTCGAATTCGAAATGAAATGATAATGCATAGCCGTGAATAAGATTACAATGGCTATCCGCCCGCCATTGACGATATGCTACTGGTCCAATTTGTTTATAAGTTTTTGTTGAGATATATTTTTTTGCCATCTCTTGCCTCCTGTGAGTAAGTTTGATGACTTGCAGAATATTTAGAGTGGGGTGAAAGTCAGAAAGTCCACTTGTCAACTATTTATTAACAGAAAAGTTTAAAGTTGTTTTTGTCTTTGACTAAGATAAGTTTCCCATTGAACCCAGTTATTGTTTGTTAAAAATCCCCATTCTTTGGTTTTTGGCCCAGGCATAAACAAGGTCCAAGCAGTCACACCTTCTTTTAACTCGATGCGATGGTAAGAATCGGAATTGCAAAGACGAAAGTGCCCGGGCCCACGCCAATGACGTGTTTCACCCACAACATTACCTGTGCTATCAAAATTTGGTGTCCATTCATAATAACCACCTTTGAGTATCAGTGTTGCATATGGCCATGGATGATCGTGTAAATCGTCAGGGTCTGATTTCAAAAATTTGTGTAAAAAGATGTTAAAAGGAAAATTTTGTCTTTCTTTTAGAAATACATAATACCTTTCTAGATAGGGTTCTTCACTTACTCTATCCATTACGATTCGTTTTCTGCCTAAACGGTCTAAAAATTTTAGAAACATATCTACCTTTATCGTCTTAAAAGTGCCAATGTTACAACTTCTGCTATCCTAGAAGTAGTAGCATCATCATCATGTATTACATAGATATGATTGATGTTTTCATCTTTTTTGGCATCATAGATGTAGTATTGAACAATTATGCCACCGGAAGCTGCAGTGACATTAAATCTTAATGTTTCTTTGGATGACTGGAAGTCTTCCCACTCAGATCTAGGCGTTATTCTTGACGGTTCTACTTCCATCCCATCGGTCAAAAAGTTTCTTAGTTTAGTACGAAGCCAATTTTTCATTTACTTACCTTTTTATCTTTTCATTATCTCTAGAAAGATAATATCGCCTATTTTTTTTGAAATATCTGTTTCGTTGTCTGATATAACATATAATTTTTGTTTAGGAAATCCGTTGCCTAAGTCATAATCATTTATTTGTAACACTATACCACCATTAGCAGTATAAAGATTAAATGTAAATGCTTCCAAGCTTGATGTTTTTTGACCAACACCCAGAGTAGCAGAACCTAATGCAGTGCCTAATTGAGGATTTAGATTTAGAGTACCGGTTTGTGCTGCATTATTTAAGCTAGTGATTTGTAATTTCGTTCCATATTCCTTAATGTTTTGATTAGAATTTAATCCTATAATATTTTTAATTTTGTTTAGCATTTTAGTCTAATTTAAAGATTTGCTGCTCTTGAACTTGTTGTTCTATAGTTTTATTAATTACTGTATCGCTGTATTCGCTGGTTAATGTTCTATCACACAATGTAACTTCTACAGGCTCAATTGTCAAGTTTAAATTATAAACTTTGTTGAATAATTGTACCATTTGATATTTGTTCATTGAATCTTTGGTGTACACGTGTCTAACAGATGACCAAAAGTTATCTGTGTCAATCAATTTTTGTATATAATGGCATAATTCTAGACAGGTAACACCATTCCAGTGATGATTGGTATAACCTTTAACAGTTTTGTTTTTTTGACTTTGGCACCACGCAATTAAACTTTTCTTATTGCTAATTTCTTCGCCGATGATACTAGTTCTAATCACAGTTAATAGAGGCGATTCACCTAAACTTTTACTTTTACCATATTCATCCAAACAGTCATGTTTATCAGATTCGCTATAATTGCCCTTGAGGCCGCTAAACACGCAATCTGTAGTGATATGTAAAATCTTGCAATCAATAATTGTTTTTAGCTCAGCTAATAAATGCGGAAATAAACTGTTTACTGCAATTAATTCACTTAGATCAAAATCTCTTTGTTTGATTATTCCTGCTGCATTAATAATTAGATCTTCTTGTCTTAGTTTAAATTTATTCACTAAAAGATCAAATAGTTGATTACTGGTTAATTGACCTATGTCACATTGTGATCTTGTAATAGGTATTACATTATATTTTGATTTAAAATATTGATAAAGATAAGTGCCTAACATACCATTGGCACCAAATATAAAAATTTTCATCATTGATAATAGTCCCTTTGTTTTAAAAAGTCATCGAGCTGTTCTTTAGACATGGTCCAATCTTTACTATTAAATTCGTTGTTAGGAAAACTTAATTTATTAATTTCTATTTTAGGATACATAATATAGGTTGTATCATTTAATACATCCATACGTCTGATTTCTTCGCTACTGGCCATACACTCGTGAATTTTTTCTCCACTTCTAGGTTCACTAATTTCAAATCTAAGACCGAATTTTTCGTGATAAATTTCAAATAAATCCGAAACTTTTAGACTGGCCAATTTAGGAATAAGATTAACTCCTGAATAATTTAAAGAAGTCTCAATTAGATCCATTGCTTGTTCTATATCAATAATAAACCGTGTCATATCTTTACCGAATAAAGACAATTTTCTATTATTACGAATTGTATCCCATATTAAAGGAATAATACTTCCCGTACTATTGGCTACATTACCATAGATAGCTGTACTTAATAAAACATTAGTTGAATTAACATTAGCAATAAAGCTTTCGCCCGCAGTGAATTTCATTGCACCATAAATTGTTGTTGCAGCTCTACTTTTATCGCTACTGACAAAACAGGCCGCAGTAAAATCGTTATCTTCTGCAGCACGTCTACTATTGAAGGCACCATTAACAATAACTTCATTTGCTTCTTCATAGTTATCGTATACTGCTTCTATTTGTTTAAAACTAGCAGCAAAAATCCCTATGTCCTGATTACGACAAGCTCTCGTTAATAAATCATAATTTCTAATATCGCCAGCAATAAATTTAACTAGGGGAAATTGTTTTTTTAGATAGTAATGTTTAGCTTCATCTCGACTAAACACGGTAATTTCGTTATGATTATAAAATCGTCGAATTAGATTACGACCTAAAAAACCGGTTCCACCTGTTATAATAATTCTTTTATTTTCTATCATATTTGACTTCTTTTTACACCTTGAAGTTTGACTTCTATTGAATCATTGGGTCTTGCAACAAATAGTGCCTTATATCTTTCTTCTGTATTTCCTTGTTTAAGTATACTGAAAGTAATTGCTTTCCTTTCAGATAGAACCACTGGCACACCATGATAAGCAGTGTCCGAATTTACAAATATAACTAAACGATTGGCTATAGGTTCTATTTTGTGTATACACTCATTCATCTCATCATTCCAAAGTTCCAAGCAACCTTGATCACGTTGTCTGTCATAGTTTTTGTTGAGATATAGTAAACAGGTTAATTCTTTTCGTAGCCCTGTTTCTTTACTTTTTCTAGCATCACTGTGGATTAATTGAAAACTATTTGGCAGCATATTGCGCATACCCGACCAACGCATGTGTTTATCGCTCACTAGTTCAGAAATACCTAGTGTTTTACCTATGTAAGCTGTGAACTCGTCGCTATGGAAATATTTTAGTAAATTAGCAATTAATTCAGGCATCAGTTCTAGTTTACTGATGCTTTTCATTCCTTGCTCTAATAGATTTTTGTCCCCATCGACTGTACTATATTCATTATGCCAATTTGGATTATCGGCTGGTAACCAATTTTCTAAAATTGCATCAATTAAGTTGTCATCAAGAAATTTATCTAAAATCCAACATGAGTAAGGTTTGTCAAAAAATTTTATAGTAAAGTTTTTATTTATAATATCACCAGATACCAAAGTCACCGTTAGCTCCTCCCCAACCGCTTACATGCCAAAAGCTACCAAAAATAGATGGATCATCCAATACACAATAGGGTAATACACATTCATAGTCTACATGAAAGCGAGATGCATCTTTTTGATAAAAATCAACAGCGTAATTTAGTTTATTTCTGAAATCGTGAAATTTCTTTTTACCTATAGCAAAGGTACAGGTAAAAATCCATTTACATTTATTGTTAAATTTTAATTCTTCAGGAAATTGCCAGTTGTCTTGCCAATTAAATAGATGTAGAGGTTTAAAAATATATTTGTCTAAATTTTCCTCAATAAAATGATGTCTCTGAAATGCTGTATAAAAATATCTTCCGCTAATTTTACATAGGAAATCTCGAGAAGAAATATTGTCAATATAATTATCGAAGAAAAATTTAGTAGAGAGTGTTTCACAATAACCTTTTGCATTATTTGTTCTACATTGTTCTGCAATATCGGGCGCTAGGTCCTGAACTGAAATAAATTGTAAGTTAGGTACATATGATAGTCTTTTAGCATACTCCGAAGCATTTTCACTAATATCTACTAGATAAATTTCAGCCTCTGGTTCTATTAAACGAATAGAGTTTAACGTATATTGTGTTTGTCGAAAACGTTCTTCTGCATTAAATGCAGATCTTTTAGGCGAATAGCTAAAACCTATATTATTAGTATTATCTAGATTAATTGCTGAGCTTACAAAAAAACATAGATTAGACATTTTTTTAACTATCTCTATTCATTTTTAGAATATCATAAAATTCTTTTTTTAATGGAGCATGACTATCAAACGCACCTAACATAATAGCAGTTACCATATCATTTTCGTGTTCACGCACACCTCTTTGAGTCATACAATGATGTTCTGCTTTTACCACAACCGCAATATGTTCGGTTTTAGCATATTGTTTTAATGCCTCAGCAATTTGAGTTGTCATTTCTTCTTGAATTTGTGGACGTTCGCAAATATGATGTACGATACGATTAAATTTACTTAGTCCAATGACTTCGTCTTCAGGAACAATTCCGACCCAGCATTGTCCCACGATATTTTGAAAATGATGGGCACAGGTACTGCGAATACTGATAGGACCAGTGGTATACAGACTTTTATAGCCCATATTAGGAAAGGCAGTAACCTTTGGTACAGCTCTATATCGTCCACTGAATGTTTCTTTAATAAACATTTTTGCTACCCTTCGGGCAGTGTCCTGTGTGTTATGATCATTATCGATATCGATAACAAGACTATTCAAAACACCTTTAAATTGAACTGCGACTTCATCTACAAGTTTTTCAATTTCTTCGTCACTATAAATATAATCACTGATATTATCGTTTGCATAAAATCTTGCACCTGCATGTCTAATACGATTACGAATGACTGTGCTTAGTGGAATTCCTGTGTCTTCCATACTAGTTCCTTTGTGATATTGTTATTTAGAAAATTTAGTTGTATTCAACAAATTTGTTGATTAATTGGGATGCAGAGAAAAAATCTCTATTTAAAATTTGATTTTGTGTTACCAGCAATGGTCTGATATTATCATAGTTAGTCATCATATTATGAATATGATCTACTAAACTATTTCTATGTTCTAGATAACTATCCCAATTATCTGTCCATTTGCTAGGGTATTTAAACTGATCTAGATACATTTCCGTATAACTGAGTCTGTTTGGAACCAATGGTAGTGCATCTAATAAACAGCCTTCATAACAGCCTATACCTAGTGTTTCCTGCAAACTAGCACTGAATATAATTTTAGCCTCTGCTAAAAGTTTATGATATTGATCTTTAGATAGTGTTTGATCCTGACAAACCACAAATTCGTATTGCGGAAGTTGTGTCTTAAGATCTCTAAATATTTCAACTTGTTTTTCTGGAGCAATGCGGTGTGGAAATAAAATTAAATCCCGCTTGGTGATCTTTTTAAATGATTTTAGAAGCTCCGGCATATACTCCATAGGCCAGCCAGATCTTATAATTTTACCATTATTATCTGTGTATCTATCTTCCCATTCTTCTTCGTACCAAGGATTTTCATTAGTTAATCCATCGTGTAGTAATTCGTCAAAGAATGTTTTAACATGAAATTCTGTAGCAAAATAGTTATGATCAAATGCGTAATAAAAACTTTTTTCTGCGTGACGTACCCAAGGTTCAGGGCCGATCTCTCTACCTAAAAAATCAAAACTATCGTAACTACCGGCGTGCCATAGAGCGTGGGTAATAACTGGGATGCCTAGTAGTTCGCTCATATATTTTAAGTTTATGATACCAGGATGCCAAGCATCAGTAAACAAAAAATGATCGCCAGACTTAACTGATCCGGAGCAAAATAGCCTACCCATTTGCTCAACTTGGCTAGCTTTATAGATATTAGTGCCGCCAAAGTTAAGAAAAGCGCCTGGAGTGGTTGCACTAGGGATATCTTCAGGGCCAGATAGAATTTTAACATTAAAGCCTTTCAAAGAACCTAAAAGTTCTGGAATATGTGATTTCCATTGAGCAGTATAGCGTGTAGTTACTGGCTCCAGATCAACAATAAAAATGGTTTTCATTTGGCAGTTGATCTACGTTCTTTATCGAATTTCTTATATTGTTCACTTTTGTATAGATCGCGCTCGTCGTATTTAAGCATATTATTTTTACAGTAGCTAAGATATTGTTCTAGATCAGAAAAAATCTGTTTTACTTCATCTTTCATTACTAGAAATCTTTTAACATTTTTTGCCATTATAGGTCCTTAAATTGAAATTTTGTTTGATTGATGTGTTTCGAATTTAATGAGACAACCATTCTCATTATCCTCACTGACCTCAATCCAAACTGCTCGATTTGGATATCGTTCAGCAATCTGCAGATATAGATCATCTGCAATCATTTCACAACTCTTATAATCTAGTTGCAAAACACTTTGTGGGCCAGAATACAGTTGTTCAAGCCAACGTTTGAATTGAATGAATTCAATGTCTCGATCATTGTGGAAGACATTGATCCAAACACGAAAATGAAAAATATGGCGATGAGGGTAAGCCAAAAACGATACATCATATTGATCTCCTGTAGCAAGCATCGGATCTTCTCCGGCTGCTGGATATTTATGTATACCTTCCTTTTGGAATGTGACCCAAATTTTTCTTTCTGCTTGTTGCATAATACGTTCTACTTTTTGTCGCTGTTCCTGATTCATAGTTCATCCTTGTTAATTGGTTTATCACCTACATAATCTTTCCAATCTGTATATACAGATCTACTCATAAGTTCATTTAGAGGATGACACCATACACCTGTGTTAGTTGCACCCCAAGTACGATCATCAATCTTTACAGTTGCATGATAATTATAAAGACTGATATAGGGAATCTTTACACTAATCATTGGAATAAAAGTTTTGCGCTCACACCATCCTTCTTCGTGAATATCTTCTGCATAGCCTACATCAAAGTCTAATGTAACCCAATATTCCTTTTCCAATAATCCGGAAATCATTGCATCCCACTGATCCCAATCATAAAAAGTATTAGGTTTAAAGCTTTGACTGGTTCCTAAATAGATATGTTGAATATTATATTTTTTTGCTATAGGAACAATTTCGTCAATAGGTTTTACCCCCACTACAAATAGTGTAGGTTGACCACGCATAATAGTATGTTCTACTTCTGTACCAATAAAATAATCTAATTGCTGTCTATTTTCTGTATTAATTGCCATTTTGATCCCAATAAATGTATCCGCGACTATAATTAGTTGGGCGATTGAGTCCTTCACTAAATGCCTGTTGCCATTCAGTTTCTCTATTATAGCCTTTCGTCCAAAACTTGTCAACTTTAAGTTTACCAGTTTGAATCCAATATACAGCATCCTGCATTACCGAATAGAAATTTTTGGTTCTTGGACTGGGAAAAATTATTGTACAGGCTTTCCAAAGAAGATTCTTGAAATCGGTAGTTACAGTTTTTTGAGTTCCTAAAATTACTAGACCTTCATTTTGAACTAGCCAAGAGTCAAAAACATCTGTTCTAGAGCTTAAATCAATCACTACATCATAACTGACCTGCGGTTCCTGGTAAAGTTTGGTTTCTGTTTCCCAAATATCTTTATTACTATTACCTACAACGTGAACTTGAAAATCTAAATTGTATAATTTTATACCGTGATAGGCCACCCAAGCTAAAAATCCACTACCTAAAATTAATAATCTTTTACCTCTGCCTGATCTTTCTTGAATTGCCGATAATGGTTGATGAATTAGATTAAGTCCACAAGCAACTGGTTCTATAATATACTTAGGATCAGCAGATGGAACTTTAACATATTCATCTGTTTTTACATTATAAATGTCGGCATATGCCGGTTCGCCTCTAGTGGCAACATAATCGCCTACAACAACGTCCTCTACATTTCTTCCTACATTAATTACTTTACCCAAACCTTCATGGCCCTGCATGTTATTGGGCAACGGTCCAAACTGCCCCACCATCATATCAATATCACTACGGCAAATCCCTGTAAAAATTGATTGTACACGAATATCTTTATCACCTAGGGGAGGCAATTCAAAAGTTGTTTGCAAAAATTTACCATCACCTACTGTTTGTAGTACTCTATTCATAAATTTATCATCCGATGAATCCAGCAATCAATATCGTATTGTTCTTTCCAAAATATATCATTTGAAAGATTATCCATACAGTTAACTATCATTTTTTTATATGCACTTTCTGGACATAATCCCAACTCTACAAATTGTTCATCGAACCATATGCCCACTTCATTATTTTTTAATGTACGCCAACTGGTTTTAAAATAACAACGATGATTTTTAGTTGTACATTCTAAATCTACATTATCATCCACATTGTATACACCATTAAGGTCTACAGTGCCGTAATCACTATCTACAAGATCTTTTAAATCAAATCGTTGCCAAGCATGTCGGTAAAGCCAAACTGCACTATCGTATTTAGGTTCAATTGCAGCAAACAAACTAAGAAGATGTGGCAGTAAGTCTCGACTTACCCCGCCAAATGCCTTAGATTTGTCAGTAAACCAAGATCCTGGTTTAGGCACACGATTGTAATTAAGCCAGTTAAAACTAATTGTTGAACTGTTTTGATATAAAACCTTTAAATCTTCTAGATTGTCACGCCACATATTATTCTTAACCATTAGAAAACGTGTCTTGGGAAAATCGTAAACAAGTTTTTTCCAATGACTTTCAAATTCCAAACCCGGTTTTTCAATAAACATGATTTTGGTATAATTGGCTAATTTACGAGCAATTGATTCGTGAGTAAAATTTGGAGTACAGATGTGTACTGTATCAAAATTTTTATGTGCTATTAAAGCATCTTCCCAATATAGATAGTCTGCATGAGCCACAGGATCGGCGGTGATCACTTCATAGTTTAATTCTTTGAGAACTTGGCTATAAAGTTTGCCGATGCCCATTCCAATAATTAAACTTTTTGGCATTTTAATTGACCTTATTTTCTAATTCGACTAAAAGTTCTGTGTTTAGACCATTTTCATCTAGTTGGATATTGGCATCTTCAAATTCAAATAGATTATTAAAATTTGTATTGGCATTCATTGTATTTTTGCCTGTATAACCTCTTGTTCCTACAATATTCATCCAATATCTAGTATATTCATCTATAGTAGATTCCGCTCTACCTCTATCACTAGTAGAAAAGATATCGTCCACAACTTGTTTAAAGTATTGTCTATTATATTGTCTTAATTTTTTACTGTCATAGAAACTGGCAATAAGCATTTCTGGATAAGAATCAGAATCGTACTGGCGATTGGCTTCCTGCACTGCATGTATGTGTGTCCATACATTATGAGCCATTTGTAGTGTATAGCTAAAACTATCCCAACTTGTTTTGCCTTCCTTACCGATTTTATTTAAATCGCCTGGTTTATAGAAACAGATGTCATTAATCTTTAGGCGTTTACTAATAGGACTTTCTAAAAAACTATCAAATATACGATCCTTAACTACTGCCTGTCCGAAAGGGCGTGTGTCTACACTATATTTTTTATTATCCACGCTGGGTTGCATTCTGTATACCCATTTTTTACTGTGTACAGTTTCTATTTCAGTATAAATTTGACCGTTAGCAGTGGCTAGAAAAGGGCTGGCACAATCGAAACTAATTGTAAAGTTTTCGTTATGATATTTTCGTACAGCACGTTGCACATCTGTTAATAGTAATGCCCATTCCAATTTACTGGTACCTAAGAAATGCATCCAATCATGCTGTCCTCGTTCTAATAGGTTATCAAATCTTAATGCTACTAAACGTCTCAACATTAGATCAACATCACACATATTTTGTCCACCCATGGCCCAACCTTCAAATGGTTGGCTATACTGCTTAGGGTCGCAAAACTTTTTCATCTGATTGTACCAATTTTCCGCCTCAGAATGATTTTCTCCCTGTAATACATTAAGAAATTTACATTTACCTGTACGATTACGCATAAAATAATCGTTATTAATCATGGTAGCATTTACTGCTTCTTGATATGTTGTCACACCAGTTGCTAATTGTCCTGCAGGGCTTCTAGCTACCCAAGCAGGTATATCTAGGATCATACCTCGATCCATATAAGTATCTAACCATTCTAATACTTGCCGACGTTTTAATCCTGCTTTGGGACAATTGGGATCTTTCCAATCGCCCTCCCAAACACCTTTACCAATTTGGAATCCCCCGCTATCTCCTAGAACAAAGGTATTAGGGTCTCTATTGCGAATCATATCTTCTTTTGGATCAAATTTGTTCACATCCAAATTAGCGTGACCTGCACTATAAAGAGCCCACTTATAATGAAAATATCCCTGCTGATTATTCAACCAATTCAACCCTTCTATTCCGTTATTAAAACCTTGTGGGATTCTTGTGGATTCTACAAAGTTTGGATCATAACGTTGTTTACCTATATAGGTAGCATAAAAACTACTTAAGGCTGGTAAGAATACAGCATAGTCGTTTTGTTTAGCGGTAAGATTATCTTGAGGAATTTTTTCGGTCATTATAATCTCTTAAAACTATCATTTCGTCAATGCAGGAATAATATATTCATAAACTGCGAGACCACTATCTACCGTAATAAGCATAACACTATCGGTTAGTTTAATACGTTTATCACCTGCAAGATTTAGTACCGCTAAAACAATACTAACTGGATAATGGGCCTGTTTACTCAATGTACCTGTTACATCGGCTTGAAAAACAAAGTTGCCAGCGTGAGTGCTGTGATCACCAAAAAAGATTTTAAGATTACGATTGTCTTGTTTGAATGCAAAACTGCTTTCTTCACTATTTGCACTGGCTTGAAACCTTAATCGTTGAATATTTTGCGCACTAGGTTCGAATTCGATATTCCAATTTGCACCTTTAAATTTTGGTGTTTTGAGCATTTCTTCAATCGTAGATTGATTCATTAATCGATATTCATTGGTAAAGTCGCCTGTTTTGTTATCAAAACTAATATAGCTAGGCACATCTTGATTATTAACTTTTTTAGTTTTTACTGTAATTTCAGCATCCTCGCGATATTCGGGAATATTAAGGATTGTGTTTAATTTATTGAGATTCGGCATGCCGAATGTACCAATGAATTCTGGAATTACGTCGTGAAATTTAGCCTTAATAACAACAGAATTATTAACTGCACTCATTGTGTGTAGGGTAGTTTCTTTTTCTGTACCTACTATTTTTACAAGATCAATAACACCCAAGGTATAGGTATTTTTGACTATGTCTTGAAGATAATCTTTCATTCTATTCTCCTGATTGATTTATTATACTATACATATTTAGAAAATACAACTCTATTTTGCAAATAATTGATAAAGAACTGATTGTTTTTTTAATGTGTATAAACTGCCACTTGATTTTATTTCTATCCAATCTATATTTTCGTTATAATTTACAACGTTTGACACAATAAAATTACTGGCCTCCACTAATTGTATAATCGATTCTTCTGTCTGGTATGAACGAATTTTACGATTATACAGATCTGCAGGTGCTTGTTTATTGCAGTTATTATAATTAAATATAATTTTCCCTCCGGGTCGGACTAATTTTAATAATTTAGTTAGAAAAGACTTAAACTGGCTCTCTTCCATAAAATTTACTACATCCCAAATAAGAATAAAGTTAAACTGTTTATAAGGTAACCTATATATATTATCACTGAAAAAATCTAAATTAACATCGATTTTATAAACGCACAATCTATTTTGATAAACAGGATTGAAAAGTCCTAATATATTATCTACGGATTGTTGATTCCAATCTAAAATAAAAACAGGTTCAGCTGCAACCAAATATTTGGTGAATACACCATTACAGCCATTTATTTGAAGCACTGGGAATCGTGGATCTGTATACCGTGTAAAGATTTGGCCTATAATGTCTTGATCTATAGGGTTTATTTTAGACCCACACAATTTACCATTGACATAATTAAAAAAAATTTCTTTGTCTTGTACACTGCCTGTCAGTTTAGAAATTATATTTTCTGCTCTAGTATACTCTAATGCAAGAGAATTAACTAACTGTTCAATATCTGTTGTGATAGATGTTAACTTAGTGTTAAATACATTTAAATTGTTTTTTGTTACAGGATCTAAATTATCTAGATCTAAAAAATTGTAATTATCTACTTTAAGATGAAAATTTTGATAGAGTGATATCAAATTCTTAATAGTATCTTGGTAATTAACATATTGAACAATTTCTTTACTCAAAACTAAAAAGATCCTCAAAGTTGTTTTTTATGTTAGTGCTAGCTGATATATCCCATTTAAGTACTCCTAAAAGATTTTCTAATTTTTGATCGACGATTGTTTCTTCCATATCACCATCGTCAAAAGGCAAATCTTTAAACCATTGTGGGATATGTGTAAGATCGATTGGATAGGCTACACTAGTAAATCCCAATGGGTTGTTTTTCAGTTTGCAAACAATAATTTTCATTCCATCTACAATGCTCATACTATAATTATCGCTGTTCATTCTACGTAGATTATTCCAATTCATTGCAGCACGAACATGTCCAGGCATATTGGCCTTGCCTAGTTTTTGCTCCTGTTCAACATATTTGGTCAAATTGTTTACACGTTTGGGTGTACCCTTTTCCCAGGGTGGGCGCTTCTGGAATTCTAGTTTAAATTCTCGTATACGTTCGATTATTTTATCTTTATCGCTTTCTGTTAGCACATCTAATAGAATACTGCTTAAGAAATCCTGTACTACTTTAGGAGTATCACTACGTTTAAGATCTAGGCCCATAGCTTTTACATCGCCAGGTTTGCCGTTGATGTCTTTGCGCTTACCCTCTTTATCATAGATAAGAACTGCATAGCGTTTCTTTTTAATAAAAAGACCTTTACTAGCAACTAGTTCTCTACCACCTCGAATAATACTACCCAAATCTCTTGTGCAATGAAATGCACGTTCCATAAATCCCGGAAAGCTTTGATTTACTTGTTCGGCAATAGTATCGTATAGTTGAATACAAATATCTTTATTCCATTGCATAGTACCTGATTCAACTTCTTGTTGAATAGCCGGCCAGGCGCTGAAATATACCGAATCTGTATCTCCATAGATTATGCTTTTGCCTAGATGATCATATTCGCCTGTAATACATTCATTGACAAATGCGTCCATGTGTCTGGCGATTACACGACCAGTTAGTGTAGTGGATTGTCCGATACGTTGATCGAAGAAACGACATCCTGGATTAAGAATAGCACCATACAAGCTGTTTAAGTTAATCTTTTTAACAAGTTGTCTTTTATCCCAGTATTCTTTATCTTCGTCGGTTATCGATTCTTTTAATTTTTTCTGTAGTTCTTTACGTTCAGCATACCAGCGTTCTAGTAGACTTGGCACAATGCCTTTTTGCTCAATAGTAAAGATAGTGCCGTTAGCACTTAATACCCAAGGTTTATCGCTTTGAAAAATTAGACGCCAAACATCTGCTGCAGATAAGATATCAGTTGTACCGTTTTCCCACTCAATAGTAATTTCGGTTCCGGTTTCGCCGTTCATTACACTAGTATATTCTAGACTACCAAACAATCCTTCCCAAGCCTCTGCAAAACTTGAACCATTGTTCATTTTGTCTTGAATATATCTATCTGTCATTATGGGTTTCAGTTGTCCTATGATAGTTTCTGGTCCCATGTTAAGTGCTCTGATGGCACTGGGGTATAGACTGTTGATGTCGATTGCGCCGATACTTTGGTGCATTCCCGTTTTGGGATAAGCAACATAGGCACCTGCCGCTTGGGTGTCTCCTGCATCTTCTTCTTTTGATTTCCTATTAGGAACGACCAATCCTTGACTGTGTGCTTCATTTATAATCGCCTGTTCAGTAGTTGCTACTGCACCCATAACTGTGGGTAGCAGTACAGTGTTGTCATGTGCAATCGTATTAGCTAGATCGATAAATTTTAGTTTGGTATCGAGCTTGGCTAACAATCTTGTATCCTGACGGTTATATTCTATAAATGTATCGAAATCTTTATTGTAGAGTTGATCTAAAGTTCCTTCATAGGCAGTTTTCCTTTCATTAAGTTCATAATCGCCGATAAAATCCAAACTATAGCTAGGACGTTCTTCATAAGTATACTTTCTATACAATTGCATATAGTCCATATGAACACGGCCAACTAGATCAAAAGTAATCTGTGTTGCGCCATAACGTTCAAATGTTCTTTCTGCAGGAAATTGATTCCACAGACAGAATCTACGTGTATCGTCTTTACTCATTACACGTTTGATACGCATTACAAGATATGGTATATCAAAACCTTCACTGTTCCAGCCGCTAAGTATATCGGCATCATCAATTAGATTAAGAAATGTATCAAGTAATGTTTCTTCATCATCAAATATATAACAATCACTATGACGTGCAGCTATTTCATCTGCAGTTTCTCTGCTCATTCCTTTTGGAGGAATAGCTAAGGTAACTAATTTGTCTAGCCAAGTAAAATAAAGACTGATTGCATTGACTGGATTAAATGGATCGTCTGGGCGACTAAATCCCTTTTCTGGATCAAAATCCACCTCAATATCAAAAAAGATAGTTTGAAGTTTTGGGGGTTCTGCACCTAGATAGTTATCTGCCAAGCACCTGAATACAGGTTTAATGTCGCTTTCCCAAATACGTTTAGTGCCCTGCATACGCAGTTCTTTTTGAAACTCTTTGCCACTTTTGGTAGTGAATTTAGATACTCTGGTACCGTAAATGGTATGATATTTGCCTTTGGGGTCATCATAGTAAAAAGTCCAGTTAACTGGATATTCTTGATAGATTCGTTGACCTTTAACTCTTTCTACGAGATGAATACGATCTCGTTGCCTATCTAGAATGGCATCTACGTAACTTATGATAGTCTCCTGGATTAAAGAGTGCGACCGACTGTTTCTAGAATTGTGTTCAAATCTTCGTTTTCTTTGTTCATTTCGCCTAGTTTACTTTTTAGGGCAATGCGTACTGCTTTTTTAAGCACACTGGGTTTAATTTCTAGTTCTTCTGCAATCGCTTTGATTGTATCATTAAGTCCTGCATTAAGATCTTCCACCTCCTGCATGACACTAATACCTTCGTTAATAAGTTGAGTAAGTTTGGATTTTTGTTCTCCACTGAACATTCTAGACATATAAATCTCCTTGAAAATATTTTGATTACTTGATACCGATTTTTAAAAATCTTAGATAACTAGTTTCTGGATCACGTAATTTGGTTTGATCCAAAATATATGTTTTAGTCATCGGGAATAGATCATTGAAATCATATAAAGTTTCTGTCACAGTAGGTATAGATTGTACATTATTTCTAGCCTGAAGAGCAACTAATGTACCTGGTGGAATTCTATCAAACCAACCTTTATTTTCCATATCATTACAACTAGTATTAATTACACATTGGTTAACTATGTCTTTATAGGTGTGATCATTTGCATCACGTTGTAATGTTTGTATTTTATATTGATTTAACCCACCCAGAATACGTTGACTAGTTTTTAGTGCTTCTTTATCTATGTCGATTAAAACCAAGTTTCTAAATTTAACTTTATTTCGACTTAGACTTAGACCAAGATTACCATACCAACTCCCTAGTGCAGTTATTATACTAAATGGTTGTTTTTGTGCCAATTGTATTTGTTTTAAATGATGACATAGCCAATGTTTACTAAATTGGAGATCGTTACTAAAACTACCAGGTAATGTAAGCGGGCTGGCCTCTATCAAATCAACCGGTTTCATTTAAGACTGGCAGTTAACATCCAATTATGTTTTCGGTGTGCATCCATACGTTCAGCTAAAAAATTACTAAGGCCATGTTCACCGACTTGTTCGGCTCTATCGTAAACCATTTTGAAAATTTTAACAATTTTTTCGCCATCACTTAATAATTCTTCAATCATTGCGATAGGGGGAGGCACATCTGTTTCATCATCAATTTGAGTTAACATACTAAATCTGGTGTAACTGCCAGGAGTATATGCTCCTAACTTTCTAATATTTTCTGCGAAGTCATCTATACTACCATATACTTCTTCATATATGGTACCAAATAGATCGTGATATTCTTTAAAATTAGCGCCTTCTACATTCCAATGATAATAATGTGCTTTAAGGTAATAACTAAATTCGCTAGCGAATGCAATCTTCATTGCCTTAATAAGTTCTTCATTCATAATAATGTCCGTTTAGTATATTTAGTTAAATTTAATCAGGTTTATCACCTCGATCCTTTTCTGTTATAGGACCTCCTGTAATCCAGGCAGAACAAGATCGTGCACCAGCACATTTAAAATGAAGAAAATTGCAATAACCCAAATCTGCAAGATTAATGCTGGCTGCTGCATCAACAGAAGATTCTTCACCTTTGATACCGTCTGATATGCATTTACGCATTGTATCACTTACATCAAAGGCTGCGCAATTAGAACACTGCATAGTTTTTGCAGTTTTTTCGTCTACTTTAAATATTTTAGCTGCATCTTTCCAATATGAACCTGGACGATCTGGATTTGCAGGTCCATAGTGATATTCGTCGATTGCTTTTTGACGATTTTTAATGTTTAGAGATATATCGTGTGTTGCTCTTGGACAACCTTTACTAGCTGCTTCGATTAGTTTTATATAGTTTTTAAACATTTTTCTTTCTTTGCGCTTTAGGAATAGAACCTACTGGACTTGTAACAACGTCGTCGCCCTTGATAGGTGCACTACCGTTTCCTTTACTTAAATCAAATCCTTCTGCTGCTCTAAAAGCTTTACTAGCATTCAAATATAACTTTTTAAAATTTTGTTGACTTTCTCTTAGATACCAGCCTTGATTATCGTGTCTCAACTCAAATTGTTCTCTGAGATCGTCATTGGATAAACTATCAGGAATTTGGAAGTAATGTTTTTTACTTTCCTCTAAAGTTTGTTTATCTGTGGCTGGCATTTTAGGCAGAACTGATCTTCCTAATAAAGCATTTTGATCTGCTGCAACATTTTGTGTTGTTTGTTGTGTAGATGTAGGTGTGGCAGGCGCTGTGCTAGTGCCAGTTGTGCCCGAAGGTGCAACAGGTTGTTGTGATTGTACTGCAGGTGCAGGCAAGTTTGTTTGACTTAATTCAGTATATCTATTGAAAACTTTAGGAACATAACCTTGAGTTTCTTTAGGTAGTTGATTATAATCGCTACCTTGAGATGCCCATTTGTCTGTAGCGATTGGTCCCATATTATATGCAATCAAGGCCATTCTTTTGTCGCCACCATACTTGTCTAACATAGCATTGAAATAATCTTTTCCTACTCTTTCCAATTCTGCAGGGCTGTTATTTTTGGCAGGTTGAACCCCATACCCAGGATTACGCAGTGTTTTTGGCATTACCTGCATAACACCTCTTGCGCCTTTTCTACTTACTGCGTTGGGATTATTTCTGCTTTCTATATCTCTAATCGCAGTATGAAAGTTGGGGTCTATTGTAGCCGATGTGGGTGGACTATCTTCGTTGACACTTTCTGATTTGTTACCCCAATTTTTTGCGCCTTTTTTCCTACATTGAACCAGTGCCCCACTAGCATAAGCACTAGGCCAAACTTTATATCTACTTCGTACTTTGTAATAGCAGCTATCTTTCTTTTCATTTAATTTATCTAGCAATGCTATTGGTCCACCACATTCAGGGCATTTAGATTCTTCAGTTTTGATTAACCTTAGATTGGGTTTCTTTACTGCTAATTTATTATCTTTGGGAAGTTCTACACGTTCGATATCTAGATCTGTATACCCTCCTCTTAAATAAGCATCTACTAGTGCATCTGCAAGGTCCTTTGAAGTAGTGGTGCTTACTTGAATTCTATCTCCATTACCGGTGATGCCAATAATTTTAAACACCTTGGCGTATTTACTTGGTTCAACTAAGAAATCTGCAAACTCTTCAGGATCTCCTTTTTGAGGATGAGAATCTATATATACACTATTTCTTTTGGCATCATAATGGGGAATATTGATATCTGGGTTTTTCTTAAAAGTAGAACGAGTTTTACCTTGGCCAAACCGTTGATGTATTACTTCACCTTCTTTAATAGCGGCTTGTCGCGAGCGAATTTCCTGTTCTAGTTTTTTTACATTGTTAAATTGTTTTTCTTCTTTACTAAAGTTCAGTAAAGATTGGAGATCATGTATTGACACTGTTTGGTCAACTTGATCTTCTTCTATAGGAGCCGCACCTGCAATACGTGCCTGTGCAATAATATTTTGATCTGCTTGACGCTGTACAATTGCTCTGGCTTTTCTAACAGCATCTGGGGAACCTGTTAATAAAGCTGCTTTCTTGCCAATGTTGGCGTCATCTTCTTCATTCATGATATTTGTTGTATTTGTTGAGATTTCTGTTGATGCTTCTAAATTTATCTTTGTTAATGTTTTATGTGCCAAATCTGCAAATAATCTTCCTCTTTCGTAGTTCTCTGAATTTTCGTCTTCACCTCTTTGATAGTTATACATTGGCTCGTTTTTTTGATTTAGTGCTATACCTGTTATTGTATAGGTTTTACCTGTTTTTTCGCTATAGACTTGATCACCAGGTTGCCATTGCCATAATTCTGGTTTTTTTGCCTTTACTATAGCCAAGTTTGCCTGTGAACGTGCCACTCTGTCTCTAATCTGTTGACCTAATCGTCTATGGAAATCATCTAGTCCTTCCTTCATTCCTTGATCTTTT
>Ga0129333_10000386_pt1 | contig 34874 bp, 65 predicted proteins | sample CPB6_08_DNA_FD_94474 | JGI IMG/M metagenome (GOLD analysis project Ga0129333, IMG submission 94474) | Freshwater to marine salinity gradient microbial communities from Chesapeake Bay, USA - CPBay_Sum_0.6_0.8_DNA | ecosystem: Environmental > Aquatic > Marine > Coastal | place: USA: Chesapeake... | reverse complement strand
GTTGCACATCCTGAATGGCGGAGATGCAAGTTTTACGGCAAATACAACTTATGACGCGCTTGTTGTAGAAAACGGAACATCCGCACAAGGAACTGCATTGCAGCTTGTTGCCGCTACAAACGGCGTATCAAGCATTGGCTTTTCTGATTCAACGCGAAGTGTAGGCCAAATTACATACGACCATTCGGGTGATTATCTTTTTATTAACACGGCAGGCGTGGAGCGGTTCAGGCTTGATAGCTCGGGCCGCCTGTTGGTGGGCACGTCTTCTAGCCGTAGCGGGTGGTTCAATAGTGGAACATGGGGCAACCCAACACTTCAAGTTGAAGGCACGTCTGTCTTTAGCTCTGGAATCTCTGTAACCAATAACAGCAACGATGACAACGGATCCCAAATCATTCTTGGGAAATCAAGGGCTACAAGCGTTGGCGGCGTCACTGTTGTTAGCAGTGGCGACAACCTGGGGCGTATTAGTTTTCAAGGGGCAGATGGAACTGAGTTAGTAGCCGGCGCGACTATTGAGGCGGTTGTTGATGGGTCGCCTGGAGCGAATAACCTTCCGTCAAAATTAGTGTTCAGCACCACCGCCTCAGGGGCGAGCAGCCCGACGGATCGGCTGACGATTAGCAGTTCGGGACACCTGTTGTCTGGTTTATCTAGTGCTTTAACCAACTTTTACATTGGAAACACTGCCAATACTCCCAGAGTTCAAGTTCAGGGCTCAACCAATTCCACCTCAACGCTTGCTTTATTTAGCTCAAGTACCAGCGGGATGGGGCGACTTCATCTAGCCACCGGCAGCAGTGGAAATAACCCTGCATTAAATGATGGTACGGGTGCAATCCATTTCAGTGGTTACGACGGCACCAACTATCGGAACACTGCTAGTATTCAGTCTGCAATTGATGCAACACCAGGCTCCGGTGATATGCCGGGCAGGCTTGTTTTCCTTACGACCGCCGATGGTGCAGCAAGCCCGACGGAAGGGATGAGGATGGACAACCAAAGAGGTTTGTTTACCTATACAAACCAAGATCCAGGACTTACAGTCTCGAGTCAACGAGGTTCAGGCACAACAGACAGAATACTGCAAGGTCGGCATAGTGCTACTGGAATTAATACTGGCACCCTTTGCTTTCAAGTTTTTACTAACGGAAACGTTCAAAATACCAATAATAGCTACGGAATAATTTCCGACGCAAAAGTCAAGGAAAATATTGTTGACGCTAGCAGTCAGTGGTCAGACATCAAAAACATCCGAATTAGAAACTTTAATCTTAAAGAAGAGACTGGACACGAAACACACCGCCAAATTGGTGTGGTTGCCCAAGAAGTTGAAAAGGTCTCGCCAGGGTTGGTCTATGAAACTCGAGACCGGGATGAAAAAGGCAATGACCTAGGCACTGTTACCAAAGGTGTACATACTTCGGTCCTTTATATGAAGGCAGTCAAGGCGCTGCAGGAAGCAATTGAGCGCATCGAACAACTTGAAGCCAAAGTTGCAGCCCTTGAGGCGTCGTAGTCCTACTCACATCGAGGTCTAGCTCGGCATTAAATAGCCCCAGACAATTAAGCCTGGGGCAACAGCCGACACCGTAGCGCCACTGGGTGAGTCTTAATTCTACCCAGTAGACACCTTCCCTAATCCCGTGGAACTCACCAAGGACGAGATCAGGGTTGTCTGGCTAGCTCTTCATAGCTTCTCGCCTTACGACTCTGAGATCGCCTGCGGCTTATCCGAAAGCCGTCAAGAGGAGATCTGCAGTGCTATTCGCGCCAAGATCTTTACCGAATTGACCAAGTAGTCACCTTCTAAAGGCGGGCAACCGGCCATTCCCAACATTTTGTAAACTCGTTAAACTTCAAATAGAAACACTCCTTTTATGTCTACATCTTCTGCCAACCAAAAACCTGCTGTCTCTGTCACTTGGAAGATTACCAACCTACAGCGAGAAACTGCCGATGGTTATGTTTACATCGCTCACTATGCTATTGATGCCGTTTCTGACGATCAGGTGTATCGCGCTGGTGCTTATGGATCTATTGGCTTTGAGCGCCCCGAGACCTTGGTCCCATTTGCCGACCTAACTGAAGAAACCGTGATCGGCTGGGTCAAAGAGACCCTCGGCTCCGAAAAGGTGCTAGAAATTGGCCAAGCCCTGCTGGCTCAACTGGATGAGCAGCGCAATCCCACCAAGGCTGCGGGTGTGCCGTGGGCAACCCCTTCGGTAATCTGACTAGAGAACGACTGATTTATGGCCGAAAAGAAATGGATTCAAGAGGCCATCAAAAAGCCCGGCGCACTTCGTCGGGCCATGAAAACTCAAAAAAGTAAAAATATTCCCAAAGGCAAATTAGAGACTGCGGCCAAGAAAAAAGGTCAAATGGGCCGTCGCGCCCGTCTTGCCCAAACATTAGCAAAAATCAATAGAAAGAAATAATCGGCATCCTAGGTCACATGCCTAGGAATCATGTTGGCATTGTTTGGTTACATCTTGGCGCACGGTCCAGAGATTATTGCCGCACTTTTAGCAGTGCATGCAGCGGCCGTCGCCATTGTAAACTTGACTCCGACGCCAAAGGACAACGACGCAGTAGCCAAAATCTATCGTGTGATTGAGATTGCTGCAGGTATTATCACAAAATTGTCAAAGATCTAAGTCCATCGGACGTGCGTTGGGTGTGGAGATTTTCCACGCGAAACCAGCGCGATGAATTGAATCGTCTGATAAATAAAACAAAGTTTTATCACGATTTAAATATTCGCTTGAATCATCAGGTGATGATGGCGCAAGCCGAATTAGATGCACTGAAAAAAGAAGTTCAACCACTTTACGAAGAAAAGCCAATTAATGAAGATTTGCAAACAGGCGAATCTAGGTTGCTTGGTGGTGAGATGCGCCTTAAAAGCGCATGGGCGGAAAAAATGGAAGACTGATACATAGGAATATCGACTGAGATGGCTCCTGACGACCAAATATCTCACGTCGATATTTATCATAAGCTTGGTGCGCTTGAAGCCAAGATGGACGCAGTAGTAATTCGCGTTACAGAATACTCGGCTGATTTGGCGAATGTTTTCACACGTTTGCGCGAACTGGAGACAAGGACTTCCTGGGCCCTCGGCGCTGTAGCGGCGATGAGTCTAGTTTTACCATTGGCTATTGCTGTTCTCGGCGCTAATTTTGATATGCGAATTGTGCCTTCTACTGGCGTTGAATCTCAAAAGTAATGGTATCCTAGCTGGCAAGTAAGTCAGCGAGATGACAGTATTGACCTGGGCCGAGGTTTGCTCGCTGGCAGTTAAAGCTGGCGCCAAGTATCCAGAGCTTGTAGCTGCACAATATGCACTTGAAAGCGGCTGGGGTTATTTCCAGTCTGGTAAGAACAACTTTTTTGGTATTAAAGGTCAAGGCACAAAAAAGGAAACCAAGGAATTTGTCAACGGCAAAGAAGTAACAATTGTAGCAGAATTTCAAGACTTTGATTCTCCGATTGATTGCATACAATATTTAGTAGACAAGTGGTATAAAGACTATAAAAGTTACAAGGGTGTAAATAATGCCGCAAATCGAAACGAGGCAGCAAGGATGTTGGTGACGGAAAAATATGCGACCGATCCCAATTATGCAGATAAGTTAATTCAACTTATGTCGCACAATGCAGCGCCCATTGAATTGCCGAAGGTGCCAGTTAAGTCGCCAATTAACTTGAAACAAGCTGCGGCGTATTATGTATCTGATGCTCATCAGAACAAAGCGTGGGACTTTCTTCAATCGTGTTTAACAGAGACTCAGTTAAATAAATTTGCAGAATTATATCGAGCAAAAAAAGAGTCAAGTGCTGACAAGTTTCCATTAAAAGTTCCATATTATTATCAGCGCGACAGCAAGACGGGCCATGGCGAGAGATCCTGCCAATCAAGTGCAATCGCGATGGTACTGGAATACTTGAATCCCGATTTGATCAATGGCGATGATGATTACTTGGGATTAGTGTTTAGATATGGGGATACAGTTTCTCAGTCGGCGCATAAAAAAGCACTTGGACATCTTGGAGTAAAAAATTCATTTAAAATGGATGGGCGCAGTAGTGATGTAATCCGACTACTGGATTTAGGAATCCCCGTACCTATTGGTATCTTGCATCGCGGCAGCCTAGGGAGTCCAACAGGGGGCGGTCATTACGTTGCTTTAATTGGCTATGATTCAAAGTATTATTATGTCCACGATCCTTTCGGAGAGCTTGATCTTATTAATGGTGGCTATCCAAAAAATGGACCGACTGATGGCAAAAACCAAAGATATTCCCGTGCCAACCTAGAAAAACGTTGGCTAATCAATAATGATCATGACGGTTGGTACTGGTCATTTGAGGGCAACGCTTTCAGGAAGCCATGAAGCAAGTAGTATTGCCGTGGCTTCCTGGGTATATGTTTGACGGTGTTAGACTTGTCAGCACTGGGATTGCTATTCCGCCAACACAGCACATCAAACCAGATAATGGTGAGATTATATATTATGTAAGGCCATTATTTTATATGGGTGCAAATATCGGAATGTTTATAAGACACGAAGGCGTATTGGATTGGGTCAATAAATTTTACAATAAGTCATAAAATTAATTGATGGGTATTCCGTCTTCGTCGTCATCACTTTCGTTGTCGGGGACCATGTAACTAAGTCCAGGAATGCTTTCGACAACTGTTCGCATATACTTGTGAATACTTGCTTCGCTCCACTCGCATTCATTATATAAACGCGAGCCAAGCATGTTCAATTCAATCGAATGATTATTTGTCCATAGCGCACGATTCATTGCGTCTTCCTTGACGCGAGTAACTGCTTGCAGGATTTCAAGTTCTCTTGTTAAAGCATATTGATCTGTTACCTGCAAGGAGTGCTCGTATTTACGTTTATCAATAATGACCAATAATGTCCTTGTGATGTTAGCGGTCAGCCATACCATCACGCCGCAAATCGCTCCAAATACGTAGGCAATACATTTGCCTGCACCTTGCAATAACCAAATCGCAAATGCGCCAGACCGGGCGGTAAGATCGAACAGAAAGTTCCTCAAGCTCGGCCCCTCCTTGATTTTACAATATCGCGATGCTGCATGGTGTCATCGCTTTTGATGCTAGATGTGGCGTAGTCTAATTGCACGAGTGACATATCAACAAACCCCTGAACGGTTGTAATTTCTTCGTTCGGTGGTTCTCCTTCCCAGAATGCTTGTCTACCTCGCACCTTAGAATGCCAAATTTCCAGTTTTCTGTCGGACGGTTCACCGTCATTGGCCTGGTGTTTACGTATAAGCCAAACGGCGTGTGAGACATGGCTAAGAGCGTCTGTACCACGTATTTGGTCCAATTCCGGTGGTTGAGTATTGCGTTCTTTTTTAAAGTCGTTCTGGGCGATTTTAAGGCCTACTTGGTTCATTTGTGCTAATACAAAAAGGTCGATGTCCAGCTCCTTGGCGGCAGTCATCAATTTGTAAGCACGTTCCTCCAGCATTGTCGACTGATTGCTGGATGAACCTTTGTGTCTTGCTAGTGCATGAAAATGATCTAGGACTACTGCTCTTAGATCTGGATTTTTTGCTTTCATTGCTCGCATTGAATTGACGGCTGAGTCGACACATGCACCCCATGGGCATTCAATCAAGAACTTACCACCAGTTTCATCAAGAGCTTGAGCCACTTTTCCTAGGATATTAATAAGTTGATTCTTGTCAATATTGCTTGGACTTTCAAGTTCGCCAACTGTTACGTGTCCGATGCGCTCTCCCGTTGCTTTCCAGTGATAATTTCCGGTGCGTAATAACTTGCGACTTAATGAAGCAATGATTCTGGCTTCTATGCTAGAGGCATTCAGTTCTGCGGAAATAAATCCTACGGTTACACCATTTGCCGCCAAATTTGCTGCAACTTGACAACCGAAAGAACTTTTACCAACACTGGTTCTGGCAGCGATGGTAAGCAACCTCCCGCCTGCGGATTGGTGGGCTTGTACATGGCTGACGCCACCTTCAATATCAAGATCAAATGCATAGACCCCAGTTGAGGCAGGTCTTCTTTGCTGCCCAATGCCGGCAAGTTTATCGATCCAGTTTTGACGGCTGCCTCCAACGTTTCCAATAATTGAATCCAATAAGTTGACGGCTTGCCCCTGGTTGCCAATTGAACCCCTCATCATTCCAACGCCTTCCATTGCGCGTTGCTGCAAAAACTCCAAAGCTTCTTCAAGTTTGGTATCAGCTTTAATATTTTGTTTGGCAATATGCAAAGTTTCTAGATATAGCGCCCTGACTCTGACTTGCTTTAAGATATCAAGAGCAGTAACCCACTCTGATTCTGCATCGCCATAAGATTCAATTGTTTGTGGATCCGAGAGTTCGGCAATCGATTTAGTGAATTCAAGAATGGAGACGGTTCTTGACGAATCGCTTAGGTTTCTGTAACTTGAAATAATAGACTCTTTACTTATTGTTTGGTTTGTTCTTTCGCCAATAAAAGTTAAATCGATCTCACGGGCGACTGCCCTCAGGCAATCATCGCTCCAAAGTGTTGATGGCACATACTGACCATGACCCATGCCAAATGCTGTGCGAAGTTCTGCCCACAATTCCCTAGCAACACCGCTTGGAGCTGCAAGAACCCTCGACAAGACAATGGCTTCCTGGGAAAGCGTATCTTCGCGTTGCTGGACGCTAGTTGGTTGCAGCTTGTCAACTATACGAGCAACGCTAATTGTTTTTTCGGCTGCTTTTTCGTTGCAACCTGTAATTTTTATACCGTCAGTAATGAGCAGACCGAGTTCAACTGCTTTTTGAATGTAAAAAGGAAATTGTGTCATTTTTCTAACGATAAGACCAGAACTGTTCTCTAGGCTTTGTGGGGGCTGGCGTATCTGTCGGCCAGGCAACAAGGTCAACGCTGTGGTGCATCAGCCTAAAACTAGCAGGATCAAGGCCTTCGGCTTTTAACTTCTCTTCTTTTTCTATGAGAAACTTGGCGGCATATTCGGTGTCACAATCTGGCTTAAAGTAGCATTCGTAGTAATGATATTGAGCTTCATCATAATCGTCGATAATTTTACGGCAATGTTTAGGCAGTACAATTTTTTCTATGCGTTGGTGTTCTTCGATCGGCTGCGATTTTGGTTCATCTAATCCGTCATTGTACAAAGTATAAACATTACTAAATTTTTTCGCCGTTGGCGCGCCAAAACCAATAATTGATTGCAAAGTTTTTGAACTGTTTTCGTGCGACCAAAACCTTGATCGCTCTACGCCCGCTTTTATCACTGAGAAAAACAAATGGTAATCATGAGCATTTAGCTTAAGGGCCTTCAGGTGGGCGTCAAGGGCCTGCAACAAACCGGAACTAAGCTTGCGCACTTTTGCGTAATCGGCTGGCCTGTAAAGATTCCAGGCCTCTGTAGCAAGGGTGAAATAATCAGGCTTCTCCTTCGTCTCCTTGGTGTCTGGGAGCTGGACTGGCTCAGAAGTGTCTCGACATACCGTCTCATCCATTAACTCATGCGCTTGACGACGTTCCTTCGCAAGCTTGCGCAGAATTGGCCGGGGATCGGACAGCAGGACATGGTGCTCCTGGCCGTGAATCAGCCCCAGATCACGCAATTCTTTAAATAAACGTAAACGTGTGCCGCGATGAACACTTAGGGCTAGATCAATTTGGCTTTTGTGAATTGGGCGGAAGTCGGATTGGTTGGCAAGAATCATCCAGAGCAGTTTTGCGGAAGTGCTCAGTTCCGCACTGGTCAAGACTTCGACCGGCACCTTCACGAAATTAGAATTGACAATCCAGCCTTTCTCAGACGAGACGCTGATTGCGGTCATGTGGTTGTGGGAGCTGCCCAGACAGCGTATCGAGGATGTCGTTTTTTGCAACGTTGCAAAATGCGACGTTGCATGACGCGACATCGACGTTGCATGACGCGACGTGGCCGTCGTAAAAAACGACAAAAAATGTCGCAAAATACGACACTTAGTCAGATTAACCCTCATATCCACACCAGACTGGAACCATACCCACGCGCACGCGCTACGCGGCAGTCGGAAAATGGACGAAAACAAAACCGGCACAACCGGTAAGCCGAAGACGAAAACCCGGTACACTCGTGAGCAGCGGGCCCAAGCTCGCCGGTCGTTCCAGGAGATCGGGCAATCTGTCGCCCGCGCTGTCCTGGAAGGCCGCCAATCTGAGGATTGGGCATGGCAACTAATTGGCGACCTCGGGATTTACGAGCGTTGGGAGTTGGACTTGTGGCTTCAAATGCACCGGCAAAATTGCCGCTCTGCGTTGGAAGCACAGGAAAAACTAAAACAACGTAAAGATCGGCTTCAACAAGAAATTGAAGACGCTAAACCCCGTAAGCTATTGAAAGCATTACGTAAATCAACTAATGGCTGAAATTCCAAATTTGGCTGGTGTTGTAACCAAGGATCTTGTTGATACCATTGGTTCCGGCAACTTCAAGGCAAGTTACGTTAACTGGTCGCGTACACTGAATTTGTTGCGACAACATGCTCCCGGCTGGATGCCGGAAACCTTAACCGCGCAAGATGGCTCGCTTGTTCATCGGGCACCGGTTGGCGGTTATTTGATGATTCGCTTTGTCCATGCTGACGGAACTGAGACCCCTGCGGTTCCTCAGTCGATTATGGATACGCGAAATTCCGCTATTCCATTTGAAAAAATTACGGCCCGAGACATTACGGACACGCAGCGTCGTGGAACCTGTCTCGCTGCTTGCTTCTTCTTTGGCCTTGCTTTTGAGCTGTGGGCAAAGATGCCAATCGAAAGCGGATACGGGGACGCACAGCCCTCTGTGCCGCTTCAACAGGATACGCCAAAGCCAATCACCTCAAAGATCTCAAAAGCGGCTCCTGGGCCCACTGAAGAAGATTTCGTCAACGCAGCCACTGATAAAGGTCTGTGCAAAGACGCGGTCACCAAACTGATTGGAGTCATTAAGGGCAACTACGAAAAAGGCATCAAGACGCTTGAGTCGAAAGATGATTCATGGGTCAAGGAGCAAAACGCCCCTTTTCTGAAGGCCGCAAACACGGAAGCCTGGTAGAGCCCGTTAAACTGCAATCGTGTGAGGAGTCGATTGACGAGGCCGCCATTTCGTTGGCGGCTTTTTTCTTTGGAAGCCTTTCTGATCTGCGCGAACTTCTTTAGAGAATTTTAGGCTCCACCTCTTGCGCCACCAGCCTGTTTGCGGCATCATTGACGAGTTCAGCCCGTTGTCTGGCGACAATGCATCAAACGACCGATCCGATCACAACCTGGCTCAACGAAGCAGGTCGAAAGCCAAGACTGCCGAAAAGTCAGATTTGTAAAATTGGAAACGAGATCCAGGAACTGCCAGACGGCGATCCCAAAAAAGTTAAATTAATTAATAAACTGGTTGAGCACAACCTTTTGTTAGTTGCGAATCTTGTCGGACGTTATTTACGGTCACAAGCGTATCGTCGATGGGGCCATGAATCCACGGTGGATTATTTACAGGTTGGCGTGCTAGGCTTAATGAAAGCCGCTGAAAAGTTTGACCCTAAGCGTGGCTATCAATTTTCGACATACGCTACGCATTGGATTCGTTGCTATATTGGCAGACATAATTACCTTGAAATGAGTCAAATCTACGTTCCAGAAGATTCAGTACGGGCTGCTTTTAATTACAGGGATTCAAAAGCAACTGGTGGGAGAAACTTTCCCGAAAGCATGGCCCGTCAAATGACCGACAGAGTCTTGATGGCTCTTAATCTTGACTCTCTGGACCGCCTGATTGGTGACGATATAGATGTTGCGGATACGGTCCGTAATTCTTTTGTAGATGATTCGTATCGCCAGCAGGGGAAATTTTCCAACGAAATAGAATCTCTTTTCAAAGAAGCGAGCTTGCCCGAGTCTATTGCCAACTTGCTTCGCATGCGCTTTGTAGAAAGCATGGAATATAAGCAAATAAGCGCAGTAACCGGCCTTAGTGTTTCAGTTATCCGCTCTAGGTGTGATCATGGAATACGAAAGCTGCGGAAGGTCGCTAATCCCGATAAGCTGGCCCTGTAAACCCTAATTGGGAACCGATGGCTACCATTAGCATCGCAGGCACCGTTGTGTGCAAAGAAGGCACTGCTCCTGTCAGCGTAAAAACGTTTGACAGCGGGGATCAGGTCGCCACATTCACCGTGATGGATCGTGCTTATGTGTACGTGAAGCCCGGCGATGATAAAACCGGTCAGTTTTATAACTGTCAACTGCGTGGCAAGCAGGCCGAAATTGCTGCTGAACGAGTTAAGCGTGGCGACAAGATTGCCGTAACTGGCCAGCTTGTGCAACGTGAATACCAAGGTAAAGTCTATCTTGATATTCGCAATGCTAGCCCGACTTATCTTGAATATCGTCCGGCTGACGACAAATCAGAAATGCCTTTCTGATGTTTCCATGGGCGGCATACTTTTGTATTGCCGCCTATTTTAAAAAAGTGCTATGTCGCATTCTGATCTGCCGCAGCGTGAATCTGATTGGGCCTATAGCATGCTGGGCAAATTAATTGATGAAAAGCCTCTTTTGACAATTGCTCAAGTTAAACCATACGTAATTGCCACACTGTTGCATCGTGGGGCAGTGCGTTATGAAGAAGTTGTTGCAAGCATTAGCCCTCACTGCTCGATGCTGGACCTCAAAGTTGGAGGCTGGGATCCAATTGAGGAAGAGTGGTGCGAGGGTACACGTCTTGAGAAATTGATCGATGAAGTTCTTGGAGAGATGGTTTGCGATAAAACTCTTCGTTACAATGAAGAGGCAGAACTCTGGGTTTTGACAGCAAATAATTTGCCAATGATTATTTCTTGGGTAGCCTCACTTGGTGCCAAGATGCCTCAACATTTGCTGGCAGAACTTAGCAAACAACAAAAATTAAGACTTCCAGAATCTTGTCTATGAGAACTCTTAAAGACGGTACTGTCAAGTACAAGCCCAGTGCTTACAAAGAATACGAAAGATTGAGCAAGCCATCTTTCCCTTTGCCTCGTTTCGCCAAGGGAACTCGCGTCCAGGTATATATGGGCGCAGGATGGAGCTCTGGGAACGTAGTAGAGAGTTCGCAAAACGAATGCATCGTCAGCCTATCAATGGGCAATCGCGTTATTACTGTGCGTGATGCACGATCCATTAGAATGGCAGAAAAATAATGAACAGCCAATTAGAAATCGCAAAAGTTTGCGATGAAATCAAAGATTTACTATTATCAAAAAACGAGAAATATGGTGACAGCGCCCTGAACCCATGTCGGATATTCAGTCAGGCTTCAACTGTTGAGCAATTACTTGTGCGCATTGATGACAAGCTAAACCGCATCCAAAAAGGAGCCGGCCTGCTTGCTGCGGACGAAGATGTCATTAATGATTTAATCGGGTATCTAGTGCTGCTTAAGATTGCACAAAGCAAGCGACAAGCAATTAATTCCACGATTTACGATGAAGTGCTTGCAAATGAAGACTGGCAAGGTGAAGACCTAGGGCCGGTTTATCGGAACAATGTAGAAGCATACAAAAAACCGGCAACGTCAATTGACAAAAAATGGTTGTCCTTACAGGTCTTGGGTCACAGGCCGCCAGAGTGATTACACTCTGAAGATTGATCATCCATTATTTTCAAAAGCACGGCCACGCATGACTAGGGCTGGGCATACTTACATGCCCGCAGCCTACAAAGAAGCACAGCATGCAGTCAAAAAGCAGCTCAGCCAGCAGTGGACGCGAGAGCCCCTAGTTGGACCTCTTCACCTTCATCTAATTGTATTTGGGGAGGGTCGAGGTGACGCGGACAATATTGCTGGAGCTTTAATGGATAGCGCCCAAGGTATTCTCTGGGCGGATGATAGGGTAAATGTCATCCCGAGTTTATCGATTGAATGGCACCGTTCCAAAAAGACGGATTCGCATTGGATTGTTCATATCTGCCTAATAGACGATACAATGTAGGATCGCAAGTGAAACATGGTAGCAATCAGCTACATGCAGCCCGATCCTGCGTATCGCAAGGAGCCGGGTGAAAACCAAAGTTATCTAAAACATATCCTGAAAAGTCCAGCTCATTACAAAGCAGCCAAAAGCCGTAGATTTGCAACCTCCGTTTTTATGGAGATGGGTTCCGCCCTTCACTGTAAAGTGCTGGAGGGAGACGAGGAATTTTCCAGTAGGTATATTCTTAAGCCAAACGATATCTCCCTGACCACAAAAGAGGGTCGGGAATGGAAGGCTGCCAATAAGGACAAGACGATTTTAAGTAACAGTGACAAGGATATGGCATGGGACAGTGTTTTGGGGATGACGGAATCATTGCGCAAGCTTGAATGGTTTGACGGTTCCCAGGAGGACTACAGAAAATTTAACGAACTCAGCATCTATTGGAACGCCGATGGAATTGACTGCAAGGCTAGGTTGGATCGACTTGTTGATATTGGCGATGAAGTCTTAGTCCTCGATCTTAAGACCACTGACAGCATTGAAGTTGATTCTTTTACCAAAAAGGTTGTTGGTGGAATGAATTATGTATTTCAAGCGGCCTGGTACGCAGAAGCAGCTCGTCTTGCATATAAAAAACCTGCACGATTTATCTTTGTAGCCATTGAACGCGCCCAACCCTGGTCGGTTGGAATCTTTGAAGTCTCGGAAGAAATGATGGAAGAGGGTAATGCTCAAATTTCTCAGGCTCGTAAATTATTGAAGCAATGCCTTAAGACCAAACAATGGCCAGGGCCTGAAGTGCAGAATAATGTCTTGATGTTCCCCAACTGGTACAATTCGCCAGTGGAAATCAAGCAGGATTCTTTCGTGCCACTGTTCTAGGATCCACTAGAATAGGATAGATCCAATAAGAGGCATGCTGCACAGCGCAAAACTGATCGCCATCACGCCGGAAGCAGAACAACTTGTATCATATTGTGCGCGTGTAAGCAATCCCGCAAATCAGGATAATTATGATACTGCTCCTAAGTTGATTCGATACCTGCTTAAGCATAAGCATCTATCGCCTTTTGAGATGGCGAGCATGACCGTAGAAATCAATACTACAAGAGCTGTGAGCCCTCAAATCTTGCGGCATCGTTCTTTTTCTTTTCAGGAATTCTCTTTAAGATACGCTGAATCGAGCCTTTTAAGCGAAAAGATTTCTACACCACATTTGCGGCGACAGGATGACAAAAACCGACAGTCTAGTCATGATGATCTACCCTACGGAATTGTACAAAGTCTTACTTTGGATATTGAATCTCTTTACCAGCACTCTCAGTTGGTTTACGAAAACTTGCTGAGCAAAGGTGTGGCTAAAGAATGTGCTCGCGAGGTCTTGCCAATGGGTGTGCAAAGTCGCTTGTATATGGCCGGGACACTGCGGAGCTGGATTACGTACATTGCATTGCGTGAAAAAAATGGCACTCAATTTGAACACCAGAAAATTGCTCTTTCATGTAAGGAAATTTTATCTAACGAATGTCCCAGTATTGCGGAAGCCCTTGGCGGACGAGAAGTTGAATGGAATCTTTAATTGGAACAATAGTCGCGATGGAAGAAACAAACTCAAAATCATGGTCAGAGGCTCAAAAGCCAAAAGGTGAGCCTGGACCTATTCATGGTTTTCGACGTGGATATAAGGTTCGCGATGTTGGTATTCACGAAACCGCAGATCAATATGCATGTTTTCAGGCTTTCATGCGATTGCAAGGTGAAAGAACATATACAAATGTCAGCGAATTAACCGGTCATTCGGTGTCGACCATTTCCAAGTGGGCCGAACAATTCAATTGGCATAAACGAGCAGCGGCATACGACAAAGAGCAAATGGCCATAGTATGGCGTCAAGCGGATAAGTTACAGAAAAATAAACATAAAGAAGCTATTGTTGAATTCCGTGAAGCTTCCGAAACACAAGCTAAAATGATGATGCAAGTCTCTGAAGACTTGTTGCGCGTTTTACAAAAACGGATTGTTGATGCAGAACGCAATGATGAAGAAGTTCCACTTGCGCTTGTTTCTGGACTGCTTAGGGCAGCAGCTAATATTAACGAGCAATCAAGACAATCTTGGGCGACTGCTCTTGGCGTCAATGAGATGATGGAATTGGTTGAAGCCGAGATGGAAAAAATTGAAGTTCAAGATGTGACCGATGTTGATGCTTACGAGATCCCCCTTGACGAATGACTGAACACAATCAAATTTTGAAAGTTACCGAAAACGAAGACGGTTCGTTTACGTTTGAATGGGATCCCAATGATCCTGTCGCTCGCGTTTTTAACGACTGGACTCAAGATGATTTCAAGGAAGCCATTAAAAATTGGAGCCAAAAATTTGTATAATGGCTTCTAAGTTCGGCCGTGACTATTTAAGGAAAGCCGCCTCCAATCAGGAGATGGTAAAGCAACTGCGTGATCTCAAAACGCAGCAAAGAGATGGCGGCCAAAAAATTATCTTTCATAAGTTCATCAAACAAGTATATCCGAATTATAAATTCTATAAAGTCCATGCAGAATTAACCAAACAGTTGCAGCGTATTATTGATGGCGACTGCAAAAGGTTAATTGTTCAAGTTCCGCCCCGGACAGGCAAGAGTCTATTGGTCTCTAGGTTACTGCCTGCCGCATATCTGATGGCACATCCTGACAGGTTTGTTGGAATTACTTCTTACAGCGCGGAACTCGCAGAAGGGTTCTCCCGAAATGCTCGTGAAATGTACCGCCAAGCCGGTGGCGCCCTTGATCAATACAAGCAAGCCGTCAACGACTGGGGTACCCAGGGTGGTGGGGGCATGTGGGCCGCTGGTGTCGGCGGCGCGATCACCGGTCGCTCAGGCCACTTGCTAATCGTTGACGATCCCGTCAAGAACCGAGAGGATGCGGAATCGGCAAGACTGATGGAAAAACTTAGGGACTGGTATACATCAACCCTATATACTCGCCTAGAACCCGTAGTGGGTGGAATTATTGTTGTTCAAACAAGATGGAGTGAAAATGATCTCGTGGGACAGCTTATCGAATCGGAACTTAATGTTTCTGAAAAGGGACGCGAAAATTGGACAATTTTAGACCTACCTGCAATTTCTGAAGATCCAGGTGATCGTCCTTTGCTCCCTGATCATTGCGAAATCATACCTGATTGGCGTGAGGAAATTGGGCTTGCTTTATGCCCTCAGCGATATGATATCGATGACTTAGAAAGGATCCGTGAAGCTATCGGGACAAGAGACTTTGCCTCTTTGTACCAGCAAAGACCGGCGCCAGAAGGCGGCAACCTTTTCAATCCTGACTGGTGGCAATACTATGGTCATGATACTCCGATGCCAGAGTTTCAACGTGTAATGCTTTCGGTTGATTGTACGTTTACCAATAACAAGAATTCTGACTATGTTGTGGGCATGGTTGTAGCCCAGGCTGGCAACCGGTTTTATGTATTGGATATGGTACGCGATAAATTAGATGTTGTTGGAACAATGGCAATGATTTCAAGAATGTATAAAAGACATGGTTTAAATGGCACCGTGATTGAACTTGCGGCATCAGGACATGCGGTTTACCAAATGTTGACCCAGAAGGTTCCCGGTTTGATCGGTTACAAACCTGAAAAATCAAAAGAATCTAGGGCAGCCGCAATCGTTCCAGTCGTAGAGGCGGGTAATGTCTTTTTACCAGCAAGCGCAACATGGCTGGACGCATTTATCAATGAATTCAGCCTATTTCCAGGTAGTAAAAATGATGACCAAGTTGACGCTTTGACTATGGCAATTAATTATATGAATCAAAGAACAGCACCACAAATGACCGAAGTTTCATGGGGGCGCGGAACTAGGATGTTAAACGATAAACTGTAGTAATTGTGTATAAAAATGGCAAGAATATCTCCTAAGTATCAATTATCTCCAGAGCAACAAAAGCTTGCAGCTAATAACCTGAATCTAGCAAGGCGAGAAGCTTGGAGAATACAAAGGACTACGGGGATTGAATATGGAATCCTGGAAGGCGTAGCTTTTGAGGGATTGTGCAAGGCTAGTTACAGGTACGATCCCGAATCCGGGTTTAAATTTTCAAGTTTGGCCACGCCAACAATCCGAGGTGAATTGCTGCACTGGGTGCGGGACAGAACTTACGCTATGCGCCTTTCTCACAAAATGCGCGAAAGGTGGGTAAAGGGCCGAAAATTTTTATATCAAGGTGATTCCGATATCGAAGTAGCACGCAAGTTGGGGATAACGCTAGATGAATGGAAAGAAACAAGAAGCGCATGTTCTGGACCGCCGCTTGAATTAAAAGATCAAGCCATGCCAAGTGAGCCGCTTGAGCCTGATGAAATTGATTTTGCAATAGCGTACAAAGAACAGGCTGCAGAGCTTATTTGCCGGCTTGAAGAGAATGAAAAAAATGCAATACTCTTATACCTGGAAGGAACAACAAACAGAATTCCATCTAAACACATTAATAAATTATTGGTTAATGCAGGCTGCTCAATTGTAGAAACTGAAGAAATTCGGGATGAACCTGGACAGGGAAGTCTTTTTTAGCTAGCCTGAATTGTCCCACTGATGGAGCTATGCCAAGTTGGATTGGCCCCCTAGCGGGCCGCATGGCTATTTACACTGTTGCCATAACGCCTTTGGTTGCTTCACTGGCAATACTGTATTTTGCTGCAAGCGCACCGTCGGAACAGAAATCAAACAATGAAAATCAAAAACAAGACGATTGAACTTGTTCGCGAGTTACCAATTTCTAATGTCTTAGAGAACCAGGGCATTAAATTAAAGCGTGTTGGTAGAGAATTTATTGCCAAATGTCCTTGGCACAACGATACTAACCCATCGCTTACTATCAATGATGACAAAAATTTATGCTTTTGTTTTGTTTGCAAAGGGGGAAGTGATTCGGTTGCCTTTGTCCAGCAAAAGTTCGGACTTAACTTTGCAGAAGCAATTGAACGAATTGCTAATGGATTCAACATTGAAGTCGAGCGAGAAGACGAAGATCCACAACTTGTTGCCAAATTACGTGCGAGATATGTTTCGGCTATAAAACAATTGCGATCACAACAAGATGATTTTAGAAAGGCTTTAAAAGATCAGCGAGCTGAACGCATCCGACAGATTTTACTTGACAGAAACCTAGAGCCAGCTACAGCCAAAGAATTTGGAATTGGTTATTCAGTAGACGGTTTTTTTGCGTCGCGTATAACCATACCAATCCTTAATCATAAGGGTGAACTTGTTGGCTTTACTGGTCGCGCCACAAAAGCTGACCAAACGCCAAAATATAAAAATTCAGCAACATCAGATCTTTTTGATAAATCGAAAATTGTTTTCAACGAATACAATGCACTTGAGGCAATTCGTGAATCTGATAGTGTTATTTTTGTAGAGGGACACTTTGATGTAATATCTTTGTGGCAACATGGTATCAAAAATGTTGTGGCAATGCAGGGCACAGCAGCTCCAAGCATTGAAGTCATCAGTCGACTGGCCAGAAGGACATCCAGATTTGTTCTATGCTATGACAATGACGAAGGTGGCAACAAGGCAATTGAACAATTCATAAAAGTTGCGGGCCCATTGGCTTGTCAGGGCAGAATTACAATCAGTGTTGCAAATTTGCCAAATGGAATGGATCCCGATGAATGCATCAGGTCAACTGAACACGACTTTTATGAAATTATAAACAATGCCATTCCATGGCTCGATTGGCAAATTGATAATTGGCTTGCAAATTTAGACAGGTCTAATACTGCATACCTAACAAAAGCAGAACAGGCGATTTTGAAGCTCATAGAAAGCATTCAATCGCCAGCTTTAAGGCAGTATTACGTGGATAAAGCAACGCAAGCGCTAATGCCTGAAACCCAAGGCGCCGCTAGGCTTGCTAGCGAATGGATGAGCAATCTTTCCAAGGTTACCTTAAACCGTGAGTGGAAAAAGCCCTCTCCTTATCAAACAAGGTCAACTACGGAAAAGCGCCTTATACGTTTATATATTCATGCCCCTGAGTTACGCGAATACTGTAAACCATTAATGAAAAAGATAGATACTCCATCACTGAGGTGGCTTTACACAAGGATCAATGAAGCAGAAGAATTTGGAATGAACATTTCCCCTTTATCCATTATGGCAATTTTAAGTGTCTCTGAGCCACATTACATTAATCAATTGCGTTCAATCGTAATGCCAACAATCAAAATCGATAAATCGCCCGGCGTTTTGCGGCATATTGAAGATATAATGTGTTTACAAACATGGGCGATCAATGAAGAAAGCTGAAACCCAAGGAGTTGACCAAATGGATTTTGTCATGTACACAAAGACTGAGTGTCCATGGTGCGCGAGAGCCCAGGCCCTTTTCGACTTTTTCAACTGCAAGGTCGAGTATCGCTTTTTTGAATGCGATGAATGGCCCACTTATCCAGCTATTTATCGTGTGATCGGTGATAACATGGAACTTGTTGGCGGTTTTACTGAACTCAGAAAGCTTGTACAGGACCAGGGAATCTAGGCAAACTAATTCATGCCGACCACAGCGCTACTGACCTGGAGCTTCCTGGTTTGCTTGGTGGTTTTGTTTCCGCAAGATGCTGCTGTTTTCAGTTCACTTGTCTTCGTTAAGACTAGACTTGTGATCCTGAATGCAGTTATGTTTGTAAAAGCTTATTTGCTGTATAGGGCTCTCAGCAAAGATCTCGCTACAATGGGGTTGGCGCTACCGCCGTTCCGTTTTACCCCGCTTTGGGAGCGTGATTGATTATGGCGACCAAAAGAACCATCTCTGGAAACAATAAGCCGATGGAGCGCATCGGCAAGAAAACTGCTCAAGGTAGCGGCCTGCGTTCTAAGCCTCGCAGAGGCAAGAAACGCTATCGTGGACAGGGGCGTGGCTGATAGCAGCGTTGATCAATCACTGATCAACCGATGTGTTGATTGTACCAATAAACTATTAGAGCAAAATTGCTACGCACAGGCCGTAGCTTTTTTGTTTTATGTTCACAAGCAACACATTGATGAGTGGGTAGCAATTCAAAGCAAAATGCTATCCAATGCTGTTAGCCATCGTGAATTTAGCATTGTTGCAGATCTTTTTGAAGCTTCAAGGCGTCAAACACTTGGCGAAAGTTCTTATTTATTTCCAGGACTTTCTGATCTGCTTGAGAGCCAAGACTGCAGAGAATTGCTTGATTAACTAGGAAGTCTAAACTCGCACTCAAAAATTCCATGTCCGAATTTCGATCTTCAGCACCTTCTGCGCCTGCGGTTTTTTATCGCTCTTATTCGCGCCGGAAACCCGATGGCGTCAGGGAGAATTATGAAGAGGCAATTACGCGAACAATTAATGCGATTGCTGATATTGGCAAGTTCACCGCAGAGCAGCGTGAATTGGCCATGGAAATGGCACAACAGCAGCACTGTTTTCCCAGCGGGCGTTCTCTGTGGGTGGCCGGTACGGAATGGTCGAAAAAGGCTGAAAACTTTCCCGGTTTTTACAATTGCTGCTCTATGCATCTTGATGAAGTGCCAATGTTTGGCCTTCTGATGGAACTGGCAATGATGGGCACTGGCACTGGAGCTGTGCTGGAAAGCGAGGTTATCGAAAGACTGCCAAAGATTCGCCGTGGACTTCATGTCACTCATGTGGTCCAAAATAAAGGGACTGTAGGGGGCGCCCCTGACACCACCGTGCGAATGGTTGGTGTGAATGATGAAAATCCTGTTATTCACTTAACAGTTGGTGATTCACGCCATGGATGGGCTTCCGCCTATCAGGCATTGATCGAACTTGCTGTCGGGATGCCTGCTGAAGCGGAGACCGACGAGACACTTTGCATTGACGCCGAGCTAGTGCTGGATCTTAGTCAGGTCAGGCAGGCTGGTGAGCCCCTCAAGGGCTTTGGGGGCACCGCCAACCCGATTAGGCTGCAGACCACGCTTGAGCGTGTGACAGACACTCTGACACAGGCTGCGGGTCGCAAGCTGACTTCAGTTGAAGTTTGTTTGATCATTGACGAGGCCGCCAGTGCCGTGGTTGCCGGAAACATTCGACGTAGCGCTGGCATGCGTCAGTTTAGTTCTGACGATACTGAGGCGGCCAATGCAAAAGATGGATTGTACAAGCAAGATGATGCTGGCAATTGGAGCGTTGATCCGCAAAAAGAAGCACTCCGAATGGCAAATCACACGCGATGCTTCCACCATAAGCCAAGCTTCCAGGAGGTACAGGATGCTGTAAACAAACAATTTTGGTCAGGTGAAGGCGCGATTATGTATGTGCCAGAAGCGGTTGCTCGTGCCAATGCCGATCTGCTTGATAGTAAGCAGAAAAAGGCTAAGTTTCTAGGGGTATACGCTGAAAACGGTCGGGATGCGGCTAGGGATTATCTGATTGAACTGGCTTCTCTGGCAAAGCAGCCAATCGATAATCGGATTATTGATCACCGCATGGATCGATATGGCCTTAATCCCTGCGGCGAGATACTTATGCGGGATAATCTATGCAATCTTTCTGAGATTCATTTAAATACAATTGACCCAACTGATAAAGAAAAACAACGAAAAGCTTTTTATGCAGGTGGCCTACAGGTAGCAGGATTACTTCAGCATAAATTCGTGCCGGAAAGGCTGCAATATAGTCGCGAAAACGATCCGATTGTTGGTGTCAGCTTCACGGGTTTATTTGATTTCTTTGTACATGCTTTTGGTTCGGAGTGGCTTGCCTGGATGATGAAAGGCCGCCCTGCGGGACGAGCCGGTAAAATGTTCACGCAGGCAGAACAAAAATACCTTCAAAGGTGGCGTTCTGCGGCAATCAAAGGCGTTAAAGATTATTGCAATCAAAATGGTCTCAAGTTACCAAACCGATTTACAACAGTACAACCAGCAGGATCAAAGTCCCTGCTTACTGGGGCTTCGCCGGGTTGGCACCCGCCAAAAGCGCAGCGATTTATTCGTCGTATCACTTTTGGGGTTAATGATCCTTTGGTTAGCGCTTTGCGCGATTATGGTTATTCCGTCATACCAGCGCAAAGTGCCAAAGATGATCAAGGCAACTTGCTCGACGACCTCAACGACCCAAGAGTGCAAGAAGTTTTAGTTGAAATTCCCACTGCTGTTTCCTGGGCTGATCTTCCTGGTTGCGACGAGTATGATTTAAGCAAGTTACCAGTCGAAGCACAGTTTGGCTTGTATATGCAAGTGCAAAATTACTATACGGATCACAATACTTCCGCGACAATTGAATACAGGGAAGCAGAAATCCCCGTTCTTAGTCAATTGATCTATGATACAATTCAAAAAGATAACGGTTACATCTCCGCAGCACTGCTCGCCCGGTTTGATGCCAACGAAACATTTCCTCGTTTGCCATTTGAGCCAGTCGACAAGGCGACCTATGATCGATGGATGAGTTGCGTTGCAGCCTCTAGGGTCACCTTAAATGAAGACGCATCTCTTTTAGAGCTGTTGGCTCAATACGACAATGAAAAGTATGAATTAAAAGGTGCCGCCGGTTGCGATTCCGACAAATGCCTAGCAACCGCCGAAAAAGACACCGATCAAACGGGCCAGCAAATTTAGACCGATACACTGGGGGCAAGAGCCCCCTTTTTCATGAGAGTTTATCACGAGAAATCCGAACGGGACTTTAGTCATTACAGTCCTGCGCTGCAGCGTGCCCTGAATCATTTTCGTGAAACGTATCTATCTTATATGAACATGCCCTGGTGGCGTCTTAAAGAGAACTCGCACCGTCTTGATGCGGTCCAAGAAGCATGGGACAACTTTGCTCGGATGCGAAAGGAAGAGACGGGAAGCGGTTTTTACATCGAACCACATGTCGATAAATGACGCCGCCAATGCCTTCGCGGAAATTAGTGTTAAATTGGGTTGCCTCTTGGTATCGCTATCAGGGCAAGGAGGTCTTCCTTGATCTGAATAATCACATTGCCAAACAGGCATCCAGGTGGGGCTACGAACAGGCTGTAACGCATTTCAAGAATGAGCACAATCGTTGATCACCAGATCCAGCTTTACGCCCGCGCCAAGGGCCTTATAGAGCCCTATGAGCCTTCCCAGGTAAACCCCTGCTCCTATGACGTGCGATTGGGGCAGACCATCCTTACTGAAGGCATGGCTGTAGGCCCTGCGGAAATGCGCGAGCGTTGGCTTGCTGTTGACGTGAGTGAACATGTTTACTGGCTTGAGCCGGGAGAGTTTGTACTGGCGGCAACGATGGAATATGTTCGCATTCCGAATGATATGGAATGTGTGTTCCAGTTGAAATCATCTCGCGGCCGCGAAGGCTACAATCATGCACTTGCTGGATTCATCGATCCTGGGTTCCGTGGGCGAATCACACTTGAATTGCAAAACATCAACCGAATGCATTCTTTGCCGTTGAGTGCTGGCATGTTGATTGGTCAGCTCCGGTTTATGCGCATTGATGCTCGACCAATGCGTTCTTATGCAATAACAGGTCATTATCAGGGTGACGAAGAGGTTACCGCTTCTAAGGTGTCGATCTATGGATCTTAAGCTGCTTGATCTGTTTTCTGGTATCGGTGGCTTTTCTTATGCCGCCGAACATTTGGTTGGAGGCTATAAAACAATAGGTTTTTGCGAGATTGACGAAAGTTGCCAATTGGTACTTAAAAAGCACTGGCCAAATACACGGATCTGGAATGATGTACGTACAATGTACGTACAAAAAGAAGATTGTGATGTCATTACCGCCGGCTTCCCTTGCCAAGATCTGTCAATTGCAGGAAAACAACTTGGTCTTGACGGAGAGCGATCAAGTTTGTTTTATGAGGTCATGCGGTTGGTTCGGGAAGTTCGACCTAGGTATGTCTTGCTTGAAAACGTTGCAAATTTATTATCTCACAAAAACGGGGAAACATTCCAAGAAGTCTTGTTCCAAATTGCCAAAGCAGGGTATGATGCTGAATGGTCAGTTATTCCAGCAAGTGATGTGGGAGCCTGTCATAAACGAAACAGGGTGTGGATTATTGCCTACACCTGTAGCCAACGACGCGACAAACCGTCGCACGCCTTATGCCCAGGGAGGCACCCCGCTGTTGGGGGCTTTGCTACCGACACCAGTGGCGTCAATCTTCAAGGATGTGGGGCCCAAGGGCTCAGCGAGCAGCAAGCACCAGGCGGCCCGTGGGGAACTCTGTGGAGTTATCAAGGAATCGAGCGACTCAATCCCGACTGGCATTCCTACATTTCTAAACCCGTCCTTCGTAGAGGAGATGATGGGCTATCCAATAGGGTTCACCGACTTAAGCAACTAGGAAATTCAATCGTTCCGCAAGTTGCGGCGATACCATTGAAGCGAATCCTAGAATTGGAGTCATTAAATAGCATTCCGGCAAACTAAAAAAGCCCAACAAATGCGTGAGGCAAGGGCTTCAATCTTTGGGCGCGATGCCAGCAATGCAAATTCCCCATCCCACCACTGATCCCGCGCTGGTTTCTTACCATCGCCCTGAACTGGTGGCAGCTTTGCCGGGCCTTGAATTGGCTCTTGATTGCTGGAATCTACTGGATACAGGTGGCCGAGGGGAGGCTAAATCAAAATACCTTCACCGAGAACCGGCTGAACCTCAGAACGCATACCAAGAACGATTGCATCGTTCGACGTACACGCCGATCTATCGGGATGCAATTCGCGCTTATGCGGGATTGCTGAATCGCTTTCAATTGATTGGTGTTCCGCCAAGCTTTGAGGCGGCCGAAAAAAATATTGATTTACAGGGTTCTAGCATCCAAAGTTTTTGGAATCAATGTGACGAAAAAGCATTGCGCGATGGCGGTGTGTATGTCATGGTTGACATGATGCCGGAAAATGGCGCCAATAATTTCTTTGACGAAAAAAATGACGGAAGGACTCCATATTTAATTTTAGTTGAAAGAAAGGATGTTATCAATTGGTCAATTGAATATCAGAATGGTCGCGAGATTGTCCGCCACGCCACAGTTCGACAATTGCGATCAGTGCCGAATGAATCTGGATATGGTACGACTCTTGAGCCGTATTATTATGTTTTGCGTCCCAACTTGGTTGAAGTTTTAAGGCTTGAGCGCCGTGATTCCGCTTGGTCGCAAGTTCTGGTTGATCGGATCGAGACTACCCTACCTGTTGTGCCTTTGATCTGGTACGGGGCAAGCACGACCCGGTTTGCACAGGGCGAATTGCCAATGAATGGTTTGGCCGAATTAAGTATTCAACATTTTCAAATGCGATCTGACCTCCAGGAATTGCTGCACAAATGTGCGATGCCTGTACCTGTGCGGAAAGGCGCCCCAGTCGGCCCTGACGGGCGACCATCAGCGCTGATTCTTGGTCCCAATACAGCGGTTGACCTGCCTAGCGAAGGCGGCGACTTCAACTTTGCTGAACCGAGTGGTAAATCTTTAGAGCGTCATCAGGCTGAAATATCGCACCTGGAAATGTTGATGGATCGCTCTGGTCTCAATTTCCTTTATGGTGCGAATATTAAAACTGCTACTGAAGCATCTTTGCGGGCTGCGCAGGTTGCATCCCAAGTCGGAACCTTGATTCGCAATAAGGTTTCCGCTTTCAATAACATCATGAAGCTTTGGGCTGCCTACGCTGGCGAGATTGATTCTATTACCAATGAATCTGGAATTAGCATTAACGATTCACTGATCAATCGCCCGCTTGACCCAAGTGGAATCGCACAACTCGTGAATCTTTACACGACCGGGTTACTGAGCCGTCAGACGGTTCTGGATGAACTGCAACGTGGAGGCATCCTTGATCCTGATCTCAGAGTGCAGCAAGAACTTGATAGAATCTCGGAAGAAGAGGCTTCAGCCCCACCGCCGCCGCAGCCAGCGATGCCACCCATGCCCGAGTTGCCATTGCCGCAGACTGATGCTGCCAGTTCGGAGCAGGTGCGTGCCGCCGCTGAAAGGGCTCAATAAATTAATTGTTTCTGCAAATTTGATAAAATCGTATCCACTATAATGGGATGACATGAGTTAGCCATGATCACTGCTCGTTTTGAATTCAACCCCAAATATGCAGCCCAGTTCATTGAAAAGGGTGAACTTGGCCAAACAATTATTGAACTTGCCTTTGAGGACGTTCCATCCTTAATCATTGCTTCACAGGAATTTGAGGATGTACTGCTAAACTGCACTGCAGTTATTGACGGCAAAGTGATCGATCTGCGCTCTGTGACTGGCGTTTGATGCATCCTGTTGAACACGGAAAATGGCTGTCTTCTCCTGGGCAGAGCTTTGCTTACCGGGTTATCGGGCCCTGTTGCCGCCTGTTTGACCGCGAAGAACTGCCCTGGCCATCCTGTAATATGCAATGGAAAGGTAAGCAGCCCTCCTGGAATCGAATTGGCAAAAGGTTTGTACCCGACCTTGCGGCATCACGGTGTCCAAGCTATTCTGTGATCGGCATCGACCAATGGGGCAATCAATGGTCTCAAGTCCTTACGTTGTACTATCAGCGATTGAGCTCTACGGAAAAGCAATGGTGGATCACAGTGAAGCCGAGCACAAAGCCATTTCCAGAATTAAGCAAAACGGAAACAATCTAAAGAAAAATTTTTGGACGGAAATACTTGCGGCTAAAAACCTAGAGAGTCCAGGATATCATGAGACAATTAAAGAAATGAATCGACTCGGGCTGATCAAAAATAAACTTAGGAACATTAACGTTGGTTAACGGATATGATATTGGAACCAATCATCAGCCCTTTGTTTGTTGGCGAATTTGATCCCGAGGATTTTTCGCCGGTCAAAATTCGCGAACTACCAGTGGCTCTTAATGAACTATCAGTTCCTCAGTTGCGAAGCCTATTGGTGCAACTTAGAATGAGTGTTAGGCATGAGATGAGATGGCAGCATGATATTGGATTTAAAGATGAATCACGACTAATTACAATTGCTGACCTCTATGTTGAAGCGCAAGAATATTATGCTCAATTCGATGAGAAACTTAAAGAGCGAATTTCCAGCGACAAATATGTTCCAGTACTGAGGTTGGGAGACAGGATTTGGTGACTGTGTTAAGAATTGCAACACTATTGCTAAATCAATAAAAATGCTCTAAGATTCAAGGGCCGAGCGCGGGAGCACCCGTGAAACAAAAATCAAGGTCCAATCGTCCATTGACGCAATTTGCGTGCGACTCACTTGCGCGTTGTTTAAAACACAAAACTTCTGAGGGGTTCTACAAGGTAGAAGGCAATACATGTGTGTCATGTATTGTGGGCCCTAGGATGCGTGCTTTCAAGCTTTATTTGTACAATGATGAAATCTTTAGTGTCATCATACTTGACTCTACTGTTTTGTCAATTCGTGTATCGATGGGTGAGACATTTGACGAAAATGGATATCCAAAGAAAACTACGATTGAGCGCTTGAATGGAATCCTGGACGAGTCATCAAATTGGTGGATGTTGCCTGAGGGTGTTCGTATTTTCAAGGACAAGAAAGAGAATCAATATTACCTTGGTCGCGGTGACGACCGAATACTGGTTGGACGGGATTATGCCACTACTATGCTACTAAAGCCTTGTCCAGATACTTTTATTATTGAAACAAGCAACATGGAGGCCAACAATATATTCAACGAAACCTCTGCTCATTAATTATAAGTTTATCCTGAAATCATGACTCTAAAAAAGATCATTTCAACTTTGGTTGACGAAATTAAACTGAAGGCTGCTGCACATAATAAATCTCCGAAACCCTGGTGGACCTCTGAATGCCAGTGGCCACCAGCAACTGAGGGATTTCCACGCTCAAGGAGGCGGTCGGTCCTGAATCAATTTGCAAAACTTACCAAACTCATTAGATTCTTTAATTGATCATTATCGTTTGCGTAATTGAAATTATAGGGTAGACTATTCCAAGTCAGATTTTCTGACAGCCTCTCCTCCAATCATTTCTGGACGTAACGCTCGTGGGGCTTCTAGCGTTGTCGAATTCTGTAAAAACCATTGCAAAATTTAAAATCTCTGTTCTGTGCCGCAGGTGCTTTTGCACTTGGAACGCTTGCCGCGCAGCCAGCCTACGCCATTTTCCCTAAGTGTACTTACGCAAGCTATTACGGTCATGGAGACGGTTTTGAGTCTGGCGTAACTGCAAGCGGGGAACGGCTAAAAAAACATTCGGCCACGACGGCTCACCGATCACTGCCATTTGGTACAAAATTGCGGGTCACCAATCCCGCCACTGGTCAATCGGTGATTGTTCGCGTCAACGACCGTGGGCCGTATATCGCTGGTCGGAGCCTAGATCTCAACTATGGCGCCTTCATTAAATTGGCACCGGCCTCACAGGGTGTAGCAAAAGTTTGTTACTCAGTCGTTAAGTAACAATTAAATAAACATCAAAGCCGGCATATTTATAGACCCCCGATAAACTGTGGGGTCTATTTTTTGTATATGGCGGTCGAAGTCAGGCTGAGTGATGCCCATAAGGTTCAGGCCTGGGATGAAGCAGAACGCCGTCAGACTCAGAATCAGCTACAGGGTCGAAGGCCTAGGAACCGTGGAGCTTCAACAGGTGCCAAAGCCTTAAGTCATCACCTGTATGGAGCTGCTGGTGAAATTGCAGCAGCTATTTACCTTGGCCTAGAAGATCATCTTTTTTTGGACAAGGAGCCAGTAAAAAACTCTAGGGATCTACCTTGTGATATTGACGTAAAATGTCGCCCAAACCATGACTGGGATTTGCTTGTTCAGCTTGATGATGATCCAACCAAGAACTTTGTACTTGTGACAATACAAAGTAAAGTAATTTTAATTCAAGGATGGATCAGTGGCAAAGACGCGATGGCCAAGGGGCAAATTAAAGAATATGCCAAGGGTCGACCGGCTTATGCTGTCGATAAACTGTTGCTAAACTCACCGGAAAGCCTGAGGAAGCATGTTGAAGCAGTCATGGGTCGTGCATATTGAGGAAATTGGAGGGGAATGTCTGTTGCCTATTCCTGAAGAAATCTTACGATTGACTGGCTGGAGCGTTGACACACTGCTAGAATGGAGCGACAAGGGAGATGGGTCATGGATCCTGAAAGCCCTTGCCACCGATGGAACTGACCATGACCAACAACATTACAGAAGCCGCTAACGAGCAAAAGCTGAGCGAACATCTTTTCATCCTGGAAAGCCAGCTCATCTATACGCTCAAGAACAAAAAACCTGCCATGGCCGCCCTTGCTCGCGAGGGTCAGCATCGTGAAGCTGCAGTTGTTGGAAAATCTATTGAACACGTCTTGCAAGTTCTAAGGGAGGCACAATGAAATCTTATGGCCAACTCAGAACCGAGATCGCCACGGAAATGTGGAAGATCTGGTGCCCGGTTGTGCCAATGCCAATCGTTCCATTTGAATTTTATAAAATGGCTGAGCATGCAATCAAGTCATGTAATGAACAATTTGATGGCATGCTTTCAGAGGCCATCAAAGCTCGCCTAGAAAAATTGCTGGATGAAAATGACGCTAACTGATCCTGAGTGGAATGAAATGGATTCAATCCGCCGAGCCATCAAGGATTATTTGCCGTCTGTTCACCCGGACAAGCTTGAACGATTCACCGAACTTTTCGTTCAAACTTTAATCAAAAAAGATCTCAATGAAAAAGATGGATCCTTTTGAAAATGCTGTGCGCAATCATTTTGAGCCAATCGAACATTACACCTTCATTTGCAAAGCAGAAGGGTCTGAATTCATTGCAAAAACTTTTGTGCCTCAATGTAACGAGGTGGTTTATAACTTTTATCATTTTATGCTGGCTTCCGGTTTCAGCGCTAAGTCAATTTTGGAAAGCTTTGAGCAAATCATTGAGGAAAACCAGTGACTCGTGATCCGCTTGTTGATCGTTGTGTTGACGTATTTCAGGCATTTCGTGATGCGGATTACAACGACTACGAGGCCATGGGGAAAGTATTTGAGTACTTAGCGGCCGAACTGCGCCCGATTGCGGTTTATGACCCAGAAGGACTATGGGATGATTATCTAGAAGGCAGGCAAGAGGTTTGCGATCAATTATTGAAAGATTCTATCTTACCATTTAATTTATAAAAGTTATGGCTAACCAAAAAGCGAGTGCTAGGCAGTGGAGGCAGGTTGAAAACAGCCAGGTATTCAATGCTACTTTCCAGGCATGCGTCCTAGAACTTCGCGACAGAATCGAAGACCTAGAGGCAAATACCAAACAATGGCGTATCGATCATCTTCGATTGGCAAACACTTGCGCATCGATGGCGCCAGATCGGATAAAGTTCTTTGCGAGCTTGATGCCAGGCGAGGAATCTTCGACGAATTCCAATGAACATGAACTATTAAAAAGAGTGCATAGTTGCATTGTTGGCGAACCCGAATGCGGTCACATGCAAGCCCGTGCTGTCATCCGAGAGATAGCAGCATGGTTGCGCGATCATGCTGGTGGAACTCGTGCAGCATGGATGCTGGAGCAGGAGATCGACAATGTCTGACTTTCAATATCCCTACTGCCCCAAGCACGAAGCGTGGGTCGAGGATGGCACTGTCAGGCTTGCCAACGAAGAAGACGGTTACTACATGCAGATCTTTTATAAACGAGAACAACTAGATGAATTTATTTGCGAGTTACGCAAAGTAGCAGACGAAGCCTGGCCTGTAAGCGATTCACTTGTAACCGACAACAATGACTAATTTCATTACCCCACCCCAAAAGCTGGTGCAGGAACTCTGTGATAAAGCTTTTTTGCATGGCGCTGATGATATTACTAGGGGGGTTCAGATCTGGCTTATTAAAGAAGCTTTTCAGGCAGGCGCTGACCAGGAACTTGAGGGCTGCTGTAAGTGGGTCCAAGACTATGCGGAATGTGGAGACTTACTCCGCGCCGCTCGCCGCTCCAAGCCACCCAGCTTAAAAGAGCAGGCGCTAACAGCACTTGATGCAATTGCTACTGGTGCTAATAATGCTCGCGAGCAGCACTTAAGTATTGATACGATTCGCCAAGCACTGGAGCAATTGAATGACTGACCTTTCCCCTGCCGCTCAAGCAGTACTGGATGCTTACCAGTTTGCACCAATAGAAGATGAACTGACGATCGCTGCTGTTGTTCGGGCCGTTGCAGATCAAGTGGTGCCAGAAGGCTGGCGAATCCACCAAGCAGTGCGTTATGAACTCCTTGCCATTGCCGCCGAGTTGGAGCAGTTTCATGACTAATCAATTTAACAAAGAATTACTGAAAAAACTAAAGCATGCTAATGTGGTTTGCCGTGACTGCGGTGACAAATATGGCATTTACAGTGTTGCTCATTCGTCTATGTGGCATGGCACTTGTCATGTCTGCGACAATCAAACATTTGTTACCGAAGCAAGGGATTTCGCTTATTTCATTACCGGCATTCGCCGCTTGAAACTTGAGGAAATATACAACAAACAAATTGATGAGCCATGAATTTGATTGACTATTATTTTAATCACTGCATTCCGACTGGTCTGCGAACTATCCGTAACGCATTTTTAATTTGGAAACACTTGATGACCAGTGACTATGCTGGCTACGCATTGCGACCAACTGACGATCCTTACCAGGAATGCAGGGACTGGTTCTGGGTGACTCTAGGAGAAGATAACGTTTATCCCAAGGCATTTCTTGAGGAATTATATGAAATGATCAAAGAGATTGAAAGCAGCGAACAAAAAGCGGCCAATGGAATCCCGAGTAACTCAAATACTTTAAACAAAATTTTTGCAGGGGATAAAAATGAGCATGTTTGATTATCTTTACTCAAGCTATAACTTGGGGGAAGGGTTTACGAATATCCTCTGTCAAACAAAGGATCTTGAGCGCGGGATTGGTGGAACAATGTCGAATTATTGGCTATCGCCAGCGGGGCAGTTGTATTTAATGAACTACAGTGGAACGCACGATCTTGAAATCATAGGCAAAGAGCGTGAGGAATATAGAGAGAATATGAAATTCATGAACTATAGATGTGTTCCAAACGGAACCCACGGGAAGGTTCAACCTTGCAACATTACCGATTATGTGGAAGTGTATCCAGTCAAGTGGGAAGGTGACTGGGAAGATTGGCCCAGAATGAGATTACACTTCAAATCAGGCGAACTTTTTGGGTATAGTCGTTGCAATTAGAATTTAAAATTCAAGATTATCCTTGAAAGTTATCGGCAAAATAAGATACGTTCATCCCATCAGGGACGGAAGTAAGCCGACGCGGAACGTAGTCGTTCATCTCAGCAGAGACGCAAACGCCGACTGAAGGAACGCTCTTTAACCCTCGTTAAGGAGATTCTATTATGTCGATTGCGACATATCGCGGTGTGAACTATGACACCGACGTGCCAAAGAAAGAGTACGAGCAATGGTGGAACAAAATCCACCACGATGCTTCCAAGCACCTCAAGTATCGCGGACTAGACTATCGGCCGGTACAGACCAGCCAGCAGTCCTAAAATCTGCTACAATTCCAATTCATCGAAAGCATCATGTCCGCACTCGTCCTCATTCAAAAACAACTCAAAAAACAGCAAAAGATCGGAAAATTTCCGTACTTGCGCTGGAAATTAGCACAGGAAAAAACCAATGCCACTATTAAAGCGATGGGAGAGGCCATCAGAAGGGCCTAGACGCAACGACAAGAGCCGTCAGGCGTCAGCACGCCTAAGGCAAATCAAAAAGGCCACCAAGGCCCAAATGAAGCGGCTCCGGGAACGGGGCCGTTTTTATTTTTTCTTTTTCCTAGAAACGACAAGCTTGCCGCTCTGTTCCTTGACGGTCATTCCTGCTCGTTCCGTCTGACGCTTTAATGAATTATATTTTTGCGCCGTTGTCATTGGCTTCTTTTTGCGCTTCATTGAAATATTGCATATTCATCAGTTTTCCAGTATTTATGCGGGGAAGGCCGCCTTTCAGGCTATTAGCCTGACGCGCACCCACCGCCAACCGGGAAAGGCGCCCCACAACCAACGGTGGACCTCAGAACCGGCAATGGCCCGAATTGATTAACAAGACGGACACGCTATATTGTACCAGTATTTAACGTACAAGCGTTAATCTGTAGTGATTGCTCTTCCGGCGATGGAACTGAAGATGACCCGCCAGTGTGGCGATTGCACGGCCTGCTGTCAGGGTTGGCTGCCTGGCCAAGTATATGGCAAGCAATTTTTCCCTGGACGGCCCTGTCATTTTCTTGACTGTAAAGGTTGCTCGATCTATGAGCAGCGTCCTGAGTTCCCATGTCAGGAATATAACTGCGAATGGTTAATTAATGGCGGCATTCCAGGCTGGATGAAGCCCACCATTAGCAATGCTGTTATCACCTTTCGGCATTGGACCGACAAGCACGGCGCCGAAAATGACTATTGGGATATCTGCGAGACCGATAAAACAATCACTCCAGAAGCCTTGAACTGGCTGTTCCAATATCATCAACGCACTGGGATGCCAATGGTCATCCAGGTCAACGGTGGCTATCATGCATACGGCACTGACGAATTTGAAGAATGCGTTGAGCGTTAATCGGCAAACTTGGTTATCCCCTGGTGGTCGTCATGTCCCGTCGGGAATGGAACACCCCCGTCAGGGAACCCTGGAACCCAGTGATTCACCAATTGCTAAAAGCAATTGATAATCATACTCAAGAATATTTCCGTTCCGGGGATCCCTGGCACATGGATAAAGCCGAGCAGCTCAGGCTTTACTGCCATGAACTTAAAACATGGATCCATAACAAGGAAGGCTATCCCTTGCATCGTGATGCAGAAAAAGAATCCTTATATTAAGGCTTTTTTTTCTTGGATTGAGACTGCTTAAATGCTTTTGATGTGGGAGCTCCTTTGGTGCCGGGCTTGCGCATCTTTTCGCCGCTGCCAGCCTGAATCCGCTTGCGTTTTGCTTGGATGTTTGCCCAAAGGCCGCGCTTTTTAGCCATTTTATTCTTGCAATGCTTTATTCTTCCTAGTTACCACTTTACGCGATCTGCCCAGAAAGCAGCCGATGTTTTGCCCTTGGCAATGTTCTTGGCGTGACGAGCTTTGAACGATGCCCTGCGGGCCTTCTGGGCGGCACTTCTTGGGTTCTTGCCAGCACGTTGAACGCCTTGCTGGCCAAAACGTATTAACTTTGTTTTATCACCGTCTTTAACAAGTACTGCATGGCTTTTCTTTGGATGACTGGGCGTCCTCTTGGGCTTGTTATAACCCTGGAACTTTTCACCGCGATAATTAATTGCCATAATTGAATAATATTTTTTAGTTTTCCCGTACTAAGGTTTTAAATATAAAAACTATTTCAATAAACTTCAGGCACTTAAAAAAGGGCTGGCAGTCGACCTGTTAAACGCAATAAACCATCGGCGAATACTGCCAAGACAACCCATCCCACCAACATGCTGATAATGCCAGCATTGCGATTATGACGGCGAATCGCTGCATCAATCATCGCCTGGCATTCCGACTGCGTAACCAATCGATCAGCCGGAAGACAATCAACACTAATGTTAAATTGAGTGACCTCTGTTTCCATTTTAAGCCAGTTGGAGTCACGAACCTAGGCTAACGGCAAGCTTGCCGATGCAGTATACCGATCAGGATATGGGAATACCAGCGGTGTGTTGAACAACAATCCGTTTGGTTTTTGCCGATGTTTGACGCATTCGATCCACAACAAATAATGCAGTTGTAGGATCCTTGTGATGTAACGACAATAGATTCGCCATAGCATCAAGCATGTCCGCCATTGCTTTTAGCGATTCAATGTACTCCAAGTTAATCTCAGCGAGAGCTGTAGCAAATTCCTGTTCCATGGTTTTTTGTTGTTAATAAAAAGCAAAGGCCCCCATGGTGTTGTGATCCACCACGAGAGCCGCTTCCTTCCTGCTTACCTTGAATCGGCCGGATTTTGCCAAGATGGTGAACAGGTGACCAATGTGTTGCCTGTTGCGCAACAAGCAGCACATTGGGCTGCCATTGACTTGCTAGGTCCATGGCTGATCAGTGGATGATCAATCCACTGGAATCGATTCCCACACATCATAGCGCCCCTGAACTGGAACGTCTACGAGTTCGACGACGGATTACACCATTGACAATTTCCGTTTGTGGTTGTACATGTTGTTTTTGCAGTGATCTGACCGGTAGAGCCAAGTTCAGCATTCGGCGAACCTCAAGGGCTACTACGTATGTTTGCGGTAACCCGGCTTTGGATAACAAACCATTGCGTTTACAGAAATTAATAGTCCTAGGTTGGACCTTCAATTCTTTCCAGGCATTGTCCAGCGTATGTGGGTTAGTGCCCCGGTTTGTGTATTGGTCGAAAGCTTCAAGGAAGCGTTTGCGGGCAGGTGTGATTCGGATGTTTTTCATTGGCTTTGGAATGACCAACGCACAAACCATAAATAAGCGCATATCCGAGTCCAACGAGTCCAGCTAATTTTGTAATAAACTGTAACAATTCATGGTTTGAGCGATGTTTTGTTACGATTTCCCAACAAACTGCTTGACGTATGGCGGCTTATTTTTTAAATTTGCAGAGCAGGAACCGATACACTGCTCAATGGCCAAGCAAACCCCTGTCGAACAAGCTGTTAAAACCATTGCCCGCATCGGCGGATGGGCTTACAAGGATCCGACTTACAACTATGATTGGATCATCATTTGCCCTCGAATTCTCGGGCGTCAAACCTATAACTGCTGCAGTGACCGGGCACTTATCGCTTGGGCAGAAAAGTATTCGCAACCCCAAAAATGATCACAACGATTCGCACCTTCCAGGACAACGGTCCTTACTTCGATGCAACCAAGGGTTTTTACCAGGCAACTT
>Ga0129333_10000385_pt1 | contig 34914 bp, 33 predicted proteins | sample CPB6_08_DNA_FD_94474 | JGI IMG/M metagenome (GOLD analysis project Ga0129333, IMG submission 94474) | Freshwater to marine salinity gradient microbial communities from Chesapeake Bay, USA - CPBay_Sum_0.6_0.8_DNA | ecosystem: Environmental > Aquatic > Marine > Coastal | place: USA: Chesapeake... | reverse complement strand
GAAGAAGAAGCAAAAATGAGAGACTCTGCTTTGGACAAGAGTAGAGAAATCGAAGAAGCGTACAATAAAGAAGATGAAGAAATGATGATTCGTCTTATCAAGATTCGCGAAAGTCTTTGGACTTAATAAATATTCAACAAAGGAGACCGCTATGAAATTAATCACAGCACTTGTATTATCCACAGCAATGACCTTTGCTGTAGCAGGCGAAGAAAAGAACGTAAAAGTTGATGGTAAAACTTATGAAGTTCGTGTACCAAAGTCAGCAAAGATTGACTGCAAGGATGCTAAAAACGCAGATAAAACTGAGTGTAAAAAGCAGCCTAAAGAAATGCCAAAAATTGAAAAGCCTGTAGTTAAGGCACCAAAAGAAGAACCAAAAAAGAAGTAATTTGATTAACACGGCCCGGATCCCTGTAGCGTAGCTCATATCCGGGTTTTTCTAAAGATTTAAAAATGAACGATTATTCTACAGTAATATCTGCTATTAATTTTGTTAATAGTGCTTTCTTACTAACTCTTGGATTCATTATAATCATTGCTGGATTGCTAATTGTTAATAATCTAATAATGAGGTTTTACATTTCCATGGGTATTGCTAAATGGTTAAGACATACCATTATGAACCCAGCCGAAATGCCAAAAGAACCGGTTGACAAAAAAGATCCAGCTATGCTATAATTACTCATAATTAACAACTAGGAGTGATTATGGCTCGCGTCAAAGCTAAAAAAGTCGTTGTAAAATCCGCAACTTCTAAAACCAAACGTGATACTAGCCCAAATTGGGAAGGTAGCGAAAGCTGGGATATTGACAAGTTTTACGCACATTTTCATAACAGTTCGTTGTATTACCGTTCCGAATATGGCGGCAAAGAACTGAAGCCGCAGGTTATTAAATGGCTAACACAAAAAGGCGTGGACAAAAGCATTATAACGTCGTTTAAGCGTACTAAAGATTGGCGCAGTCATCTTACTATGGGAACTGTGGCTAGCTGTTTGCTGAGGGGTATGCCCGAGCAGCGAGCTGATTTTAACAATGGTAAGAATACAGCAGAATGGTTGTTAGCAGAAGTAAAAAAGGTTATTGATTCTGGTGACTTCAATGTTGAAGAAGCAACACAAGATACTGCTAAAACAACAACTATACAACCTAGTATTCAAGATCGTCTGCGCGAAGTTGCGCTGAGTATGACTGAAGACATTGAGTCAGCTATTGAAAGTTGGCAAACGGATCCTGAATCTTTTGAACCTAAAGCATTTAAGGTACTTAATTTGCTAAAAGGTAAAGATGCCAAAGCTGCTCATGCTCGTGTAATTAGAGATCAATATGCTGGCAATTTAGCTGAGTTAGAAGAATTGTCCAGCGGATCTGCTGACGAGCAATTGCGCGAAGCTTACAGTCATCGTAGTAAAAAACATATTCGTAAACTGATCGACTTTTACAACGAAGTCAATTCTGCTTGTACTATGCTCATGCAAGAAAGCAAAGTTAATCGTAAGCCTCGTGCTAAGAAGGTAGTACCTGCTGACAAGATTGTAGCTAAACTCAAGTATAAAAAGTCAGATGAACCTTTAAAATTGGTTAGTATCAATCCTGCTGATATTATTGGTTCTAAAGAATTGTGGGTTTACAACACTAAAACTCGCAAATTAGGCAAATATGTAGCTGCTGAGTTTAATGAACTCGGCGTTAAAGGTACTACAATTACTGGTTTCAGCGAAGGGTCTAGTGTTCAAAAAACACTAAGAAAACCTGCGGATCAGCTAAAAGATTTTAAATCTGCAGGTAAGGTTGCACTTCGTAAGTTCTTAGACGAAATTAAAGCAACTGACACTAAAATGAATGGCAGAATTAACGAAGAAACTATTCTACTAAAAGTACAGTAAGTTAAGTTAGGGCCATAGATAAATACTCAAAAGAGAGTATTTCTATGGCCCTAAATGTTTATGAACCCCTTAAATTTCGCAGTCAAGGTATTTCCGACTTAGCCACACAGGATACCTTATTAGTAACCAACGGTAAAATTACTGTTGCTAATGTGGAAGGAACATCAGCTGTTAAAATAACGGCTAACAGTTTTTCTGAATTAGAAAACAAAGGTTTTACTTGGACTGACGGTAGAAAAAATAAAGGATTACTATACAAAAAAGAAAGTATATATTCTGATTTATCTATCGATTTAAACGAAGATCAGAATTATAAAATTTCAAACACCACAGTCTTGTCTTTATACGAGTTAGGAAGCACTGTTGTAAAGAGTAATTTAAAAACTGTCGGCACACTAAAGTCATTAAAAGTTTCCGGCAATGGAGAATTTGGAGAATTCTTTTATGTAAGTAGCGATCAAAACAAAATAGGAATTAATAATGACAGTCCACAGCTAGCATTAGGAATCAGAGAAAACGGTGTTGATTTAGGCATAGGTAGTTCAAAAGCAGAAACAGGTATTATCGGTACACTGACCAGTAATCATCTTGAAATAGTAACAGATAACAAAGCTAGAATTACTGTTTATAGAAATGGCGAAGTCAGAGTTCATGGTAGATTAACTGCTGACGAAATTCACACTGAAAAAACAAGTTTATTAATTTTCAAAGAAACCGAAGCAGTTAGTAATTATGGCAAGGGATTGATGTGGGCTGGATTAAAAGGGCCTAATAAACAATTTGTATTGCATGGACAACCAGAAAGATTTTATTCTACTGAATCATTAGATTTGTCTTTAGAAAAATCATATATGATCGATGGAAGAGTAGTTTTAAATAGAAACACCCTTGGTCCAGGTATAACAACAAGCTCTTTAACATCTGTAGGTGTATTAACAGAATTACAAGTAGCGGGCGATGCTGCAATAACACGACGTCTTAGTACTAGTCAAATAGAAGTCGGAAGGTTTGTTATCGACGAACATCAACTTACATTCCAACAAAACTTTTCTATTAAAAATTCTAATATAGTAGATTTTGAATTATCAGATCAAATAGTTATTGGAAATTATGAAAATTTAAGCAGACCTTTAAACTTATATGGAAATGTAACTATCGGAATATCTGCTCCTCAAGAAGGTGTAAAATTAACTGTAGATGGACCTGTCAGCTTCCAAAGAAAGAAATTTGAAGTTGGATCCAACTATCCTTCATCTGGTCAATACAATAAAGGCGACATTGTATGGAACGATGATCCTAAACCAACTAGCTACATAGGTTGGGTATGCATTACTCCTGGAACACCTGGCATCTGGGCTCCCTTTGGTGCAATTACAAGAACTTAAAACAATTGAAAATTTGGGTTATAGGAAACGGGCAAAGTCGAGAAAGCTTTGCCCTTAATCAAATTAAAGATCACACTATAGGTTGCAATGCGGTACACAGAGATCATACCTGTGACGAATATGTTGCGGTTGATCGAAGAATGGTGGACGAAATACTAAGAAACGAAGCTAACAAAGGAAAAATAGTCTATACTAGAGAAGATTGGTTCGATCATTATCAGCACACTAGACAAGTGAAATCCTTACCTTTATTACCGTTTACAGGTGTTAATAAAGTAGATCAACCATTTCATTGGAATAGTGGGCCATACGCTGTTCTTCTTGCTTGTTTAAAAAATCCAAAAAAAATAATATTATTAGGGTTTGATCTTTGGAGTAAAACAAGTTTCATTAATAACATCTATAAAGGAACTGCAAACTATGCAGGACCACACGATAGAAGAGTTGCTCCAGACTTTTGGATCTATCAACTGAAAAGAGTATTCAATCACTATTCGACTATTGAGTTCGAACAACTACAACCAGAAGGTTGGAGAATTCCAGATCAGTGGAAGGATATTAAGAACTTGACAATAACAAAATTATAAGTATATAATAACACATAGCGGCCTTTCTGGCTTTCATTCCCGCTTTACAAATTCTGCAAGCCTATGCTAAAATTTAACATAGGAGAAGTAGCATGTCTTACCCAACAAAAATTTACAAATATACTAGTACAAAAGAATATCACGATGCCTTTCCGTGCGCCTACCGTCAATGGCGTGCTGATAGTCACTGTAATTTAATTCATGGTTATAGTTTTTCGATGAAGTTTTATTTTGGTACAGATGATTTAGATGTACGTAATTGGGCAGCTGATTACGGTGGTCTCAAAGAACTTAAAAAGATTCTAGAAGACCAATTCGATCACACACTTATTGTAGCACAAGATGATCCTGAACTAGAGACATTTAAACTGTTACAAGAAAAGAAAATGGCAAAGATAGTAGTACTTCCTCGTCTAGGATGCGAAGGGCTTGCCGATCAGCTTTATAAATTTGTCAATGGCGTTTATATTCCAGACATGTGGGGACCAAGCGAAGCTGAACGTCTTTGGTGTTATCGTGTAGAAGTTCGCGAAACACAAAGTAATATGGCTTTTAGAGAAGGTCACAGAGAATGGAATGAAGAGTTGTTTGATTAATCATGATAAAGATATCTAATTTTTATGTTGGCAAGGGACAGCCATTAACTGTTATTGCTGGCCCATGTCAAATTGAATCACTACAACATGCTTTGATGATAGCCGAAACTGTAAAACAAATTACAGATAATCTAGGCATGAACTTCATCTATAAAAGTAGTTTCGATAAAGCTAATAGAACTAGCATCAGCACCAAACGTGGCCTAGGTATTAAAGAAGGATTGGATGTAATGTTTGGTGTAAAGCAAAACTTAAATGTAGCCACACTCACGGACATACATCATCCCGAACAAGCTAGACTTTGCAAAGAAGCAAATATCGATGTTCTACAAATTCCAGCTTTTCTTTCCAGACAGACAGACCTATTATTAGCAGCAGGAGAAACAGGCCTTGCTGTTAATATTAAAAAAGGCCAATTTATGGCTCCGAACGATATCAGTAAAGCTGCTGAAAAAATAGCCAGTACTGGTAATAATCGTATTATGTTATGTGAAAGAGGAGTAACACATGGATACAATAATCTTGTGGTTGACATGCGTAGTCTACCTATTATGGAACGTTCTGGTTATCCCGTGGTCTTTGATTGTACTCACAGTGTACAACAGCCTGGAGGAATGGGAACAAGCTCAGGTGGAGATAGATCAATGGTCCCATACTTGGCGAGGGCGGCTATAGCTACTGGTTGTGTAAATGCAGTTTTTATAGAAACACATGAGAATCCAGATTCCGCTCCTAGCGATGGTCCTAATATGATTCCATTAAGTGAATTAAGTGCTTTATTAGAAAGCATAAAAAAAGTTTACGAGGCAGTTAATGGATAAATGGATAGTTTGTCTAAAACACGGAGACAAGTATAGTTCTGATTATGTAAACAAACTGTACAATATGGTTAGAAGAAATAGTACAGTTAACTTTAACTTTGCCTGTATTACTGAAAATCCTAGCGGTTTAAATGAAAAAATTAAAGTTATTCCTATCCCTATTCATTTAAACTTGTCAGGATGGTGGTATAAAACTTGGGTATTCAGTAATGAACTACCATTATCTGGATCTATTCTTTTCTTTGATTTAGATGTTGTTGTTATAAATTCAATCGATGAATTATGGAATTATAATAATAGTCAATTTTGTATCATAAGAGATTTTAATCGTAGTACTGTAAAAAATTGGAATAAGTTTAATAGTAGTATTTTTAAACTAGAAAAAGGCAGTCACTCGTATGTATGGGAAAACTTTTTAAAAGAAAAAGATGTTGTAAAAAGAATGCATGGAGATCAAGACTGGATATTTTCTCAAATTAAACATAACTTTTCCTTTTGGCCAGATGAATGGATTCAAAGTTATAAGTGGGAAATTAGAAACAAAGCAGATATTGTAAGATTAGATAACAAACGTATTTTTAGATCAATTGAAAATCCAAAAATCGATCCTAGAACCAAAGTGTTGGTATTTCATGGTGAACCAAAACCTTCGGACGTACAAGACCCAATTATCGTTGACAACTGGCGTTGATATGTTTATAATATACACATGACTAAACGTATAGGTTTCGCTTGCAAATGGATCGATCATCCACATCAAATAGATGGTATTAAACCAAAGGATGATTGTAAAAAATATAATACAGGGACTACTACTGTAGCTTGGCTTAATCGCCAAACAAAAGAAGTAGCTGAACAAAAACTATGGGACCTTATGGTCCAAAATATTGAAGCAACTAGATTACTCGTTGAACGAGTGGGGGATTTAAATGAACGACTTAGAATGGTTCGTATCAGTTCTGACATTTTACCAGTATACACTGAGCGGACTTGGAGTTATTTTTGGCGTCGCAGTGACGTTAGGGCTTACTGTGAATCACAGTTTAGCCAAGTGGGTCAGTTGGCTCGTAGTCGTGATGTGCGTCTATCTTTTCATCCAGGCCAATTTTGCGTTTTGGCAAGCGATAATCCAGATATTGTCACCCGTAGCATTGACGAGTTCGAGTACCACGTAGATATGGCTCGCTGGATGGGATATGGCAAAACTTTTCAAGACTTTAAAATTAATGTTCATATTGCTGGACGGCAAGGTCCAGACGGCGTTCGTGCTGCCTATCAACGTCTCAGTCCCGAAGCACGTAACACACTTACAATTGAAAATGAAGAGATAAGTTATGGACTCGATGACTGCTTACGTATTAGCGACCTTGTGCCTATTGTTATGGACATACATCACCACTGGGTCCGTGAAGGAGAGTATATCCAACCTAATGATCATAGGGTTCAACGTGTTGTTGATAGTTGGCGCGGGATCCGTCCTGTCTGTCATTATAGTGTTAGTCGTGAAGACATACTTGTTGAGCATTGTGTAAACACATTGCCTGATCATACTCAACTATTATTAACAGGACACAAAAAACAAAAGCTAAGAGCACACAGTGATTTTTATTGGAATGACGCTGTAAATGATTGGGCATTGACCCATAATGAATGGGCGGATCTTATGTGCGAATCAAAAGCAAAAAATCTTGCTAGTTTTGCATTATACGAACGAAGTTTATCAAAATAAAAGGGCTCCGGAGAGCCCTTTTTTATTCTGCTTTTGATTTTCTACCTCGAGGTTTTTTAACTTTTTCTACTACTTCATCAGTAACTTCTTTAACTTTTTTCTTAGTTTTTTTCACTGCTTCTTTAGCATCTTGTAAATCGACTTTGCCGTCACCATTTACATCTAAAACATTAGTTAATGTTGGCATTACAGGAATACTTTCATGACCAATACCATCTGCTTTAGTTGTCATAGGAGGTTCGACTTTATAAGGTGCTCGAGTAGCAGCATCTAATGGATGGCTTCCATCTGGGGTTTCTTTATTTAGAATTCGATAACCTACATAAACAACCACAGCCAAAGCCACGATAGCAATAATAATTTCCATAGAAATCTCCTTGTGATTTATTTAGTGTATTAAACTATGTATAAATTAAAATCTGTTTATAGGCAGTGTACTACTAGCAGGTAAATCCCAAATAAATCTACGCTCTACTCCTTTTTTTTGAGCAAATCGTTTACTATCACAGTTGTTACAACAATGAAAATAATTGTTACTTAATCTTTTTGGACTAACGCTTCCTTTTGGTCTAGAAAAATTATGTCCACAATTATCACAAGTAAAAACAACATTTGTTCTTATACGTGTATATTCGTGTTGTATACCTAATTTACTAGTGCGGTAATACACTTCTTCTATTTTTTCTTCCCGTATAAACATAATTTTATTTACATTCGGATTATAAAATCCTTTGATAAATATTACATCGAAGAGGATTTTATGCTTATAATCTCAGAATCTGCTGCTAACAAGATTAAAGAAGTATGCGAAGAAGAAGGCAACCCAGACCTAAAACTTAGAATGTTCGTTCAAGGTGGAGGGTGTTCTGGATTTCAATATGGTTTTACATTAGATGAAATAGAAAACGAAGACGATTTTTCTATAGAATCTCATGGTGTTAAAGTGATCGTTGATTCTATGAGCTTTCAATACGTTCAAGGAGCAGAAGTTGATTATAAAGAAGATATACATGGATCTTCTTTTGTTATTAAAAATCCAAATGCAGAAACTACTTGCGGATGCGGATCAAGCTTCGCTCCATCGGAATATTAAAAGAGGTTGATAAATGGCTAGAAGAATAATTGACATTGGTGTTGTAGGTAACGACGGAACTGGTGACAGCATTCGTGAATCTTTTAGAAAAGTTAATGAAAACTTTAGAGATTTGTATGCTGTATTTGGTCAAGGCGATTTTATAAAGAGCACTGACTTAGACGACTTTCCTTCTAGTTACGAAGCTCAACAGATATTTGTTGTCAATAATGCTGGCGACAACGTTTTAGCTAAAACACTAGTAGCTGGTAACGGTATCGGTATTACTCAAACTGATACTACTGTAACTGTGGCAAGTACTTCTTCGGAATTGAATTCTGATATTAGTCCAAGTCTTGGTGCTTCATTATATGGTAATAATTTCGGAATCGCTAAAGTTGCTGACCCTAGTACAGCAGTTATTGATCAATTTAATACTGTGCATAATCTAGAAGGCAGTACAGCAATTTTAGAAGATGATTTTGTTACAGATAAAGGTTATAACGATAGAAGATATCAGCAAAAATCTCTTAATGGAGTAGGAAAGCCTCAACGTGCTAGATCAGAACCATTAAGTCCAGAATCTACGTATACTTTAGTCGGGTGGGAAACTATCAGCGCATTCGGTCCAGGACTTGCAAAAATTGTCGGTCATGGATTTAATGCAGGCAGCGATGGTTTAAAGATTAGATATAACACTACTGGAACTCCGGCTACTGGACTAGCTAATGGCAGTTTTTATTACATTAGATATGTCGACGGAGATCATTTAAGTCTCCATCCAACTGAAGCAGAAGCTAGAGCTAATACAAATAAAATTGTAATCCCCGATGGATCAGGAACTGGTACACAAACTTTTACTGATATAACTTACAATGAATTGTTGGAAGGTAATTGGTTAACCGACGAAATATTACCAAGAAATTCTGTAGTTCGTCGTCAAGGCGATACTATGACTGGTGCATTAACACTGCATGATCACCCTGGACAATTACAAGGATTCGGAACACCTAATGCAGGTGATGATTTACAAGCAGCTACCAAATATTATGTAGATAATTCTAGTCACAGAAGTCCAACAAATCTGTTTGTATCCACAATTGGTGACGACTTACAACGTAAAACTCCATCAGGCAGCGAAGGAAGAAGTTGGTCCTATGCATATGCCACAGTAGGAGCCGCTTGTTTAAGAGCACAACAATTATTAGAAATAGCTAATCAAGAATTAGGAAATTATACTCAAACTATTTCTTATACTATTGGAAACACACTATACAATACTACCGCTGATCCTTACGAAATAATAAATTCAACAGGATATAATGATACTGTAGCTCATATTCTAGAGAACAAATTTTTTATTCAAGAAGAAGTTATTGCTTATATCGATAACCTAATAGAAAATGAATCCACAGTTACATTATCAGGTTATGGAGATGTTGATTTTAAAGATTTTGTTTACAATAAAGATTTATGTAAACGAGATTTAGGATTAATCATCGAAGGTTTATGTATCGATTTGTTAACCGGAGGCACATATCAAACTATTTGGGCAGGTAAATCTTATTACAGAAATGCAAGTTCTTTATTAGCTAGAGGTAGACAACTAGGACAAACCTTAGTTGCATTAGATTATTTTCAACAATTATTACAATTAGCACTTGATAATTCTGCACCTGGAACTTATTATAATGATACAGTAACTTTTACTCCTTATGGAACAACTCCTGCAGAATTTAGTGTAACAGATGATATAGTTTTAATACGGTACACAACATTAATCGATATTATTAAAAACGGTTATGAAGGAATCGCAGCACCAACATTTGGTAATGGAATATACAGATTTGAATTTAGTAATGGAGCTGTTGGCTATGTAGATCAAGGAAATCCTGCTAACACTGATATTATTGCAGGAAAACTTGTAAGAGGTAAGATAAGTGGTGCAATAGGTAAAATTTTTAGATATGAAAGAAACTCGTCTCCAGGTAAAGACAGATTAAGTTTTCAACTTCTAAAACCAATTAATTTTGTAGAAGGTGAAGAACTAGAATATGGCGAACCAATTAAAGATTTAAACATCTCAATCTTTATAGAAAGTGGAGTATATTTTGAAGATTATCCTATTAGACTTTCACAAAATATTTCCATTGTCGGAGACGAATTTAGAAGAGTATTAATCCGTCCTAATAATCGTATAAGTCAGAGCCCATGGGCAAATACATTTTTTAGAAGAGATTCAGTGTTCGATGGATTACGAATTACTGATTTTGTAGGATCTCCTAATCCTACAAATAATGCACCTCCAGGAGTGAAAGCCTATACTGGTCAAGGTCCAGTTTCTTCTAGTGTTCTGGTTATCGGTGCAAGATATATCATTGATGTTGTTGGAACTACAAACTGGTCATTAGTCGGAGCACCGGCTGGCTATGCATCAGGTACAGAATTCACCGCTACAGGTACAACATCTGGAACAGGAACAGCATTTAGACCATCTGACACATCAGGAATAATTAACGTAGCATTAGGAACAGGCGTAGCTAGCACTTCATGGATTGGTCAAATCTGGGGCGGTAACGGTGGAGAAGGTGTTATCAAAGCTGTTAATCTTGGAAACATGACTGTGGAATTGCATGACGATTTAGTCACCAAGGCTGCTATTCCAGCTACTGAATGGTATATCTACGAAACAACAGAATTTGGATATCACTACTTAAGAGATCCTGATAGAGATGTAAATGTTGGTCCTAGTTTTGCTAATCCTGGAAATTATAATTCAGCAGCAGATACAATCGAAGGTAATAAACCTATGATTGCAAATGCTGTAACAATCTATACTTCAGGATTAGGTCCTGCTCTTTCTCCTAGTGAAATTGAAAAAAGTGAAAGAGATATTGGATATATCATAGATGCAATTGTTAAAGATTTAAGATTAGGCGGTAGAGAATATAGTTTAGAACAACAAGGAAAATTTTCTGATGTAACTTTTACTGCCAGCTGTATTACTGGTATGAATTACATTTCTACATATATAAACACTTTCATTATTCCTTCTGAAAGTAATACTGTAAAAATTGTAGTTAATAATTTAATTTCCACTATAACTTTTGCATTTGATCCAGCATATAACCCTCCAAAAAATAATAAGTTGATGGATGTGTTTTTATGTAACGATGCAACTATTGTAAGAAATGTAACGTGCCAAGGGCATGGCGGATTTATGATGGTACTTGATCCAGCAGGTCAAATTTTAAGTAGATCACCATATGCACAAACCTGTACAAGTGTAAGTGGAAGTACTAATAGACAAAGATTTGCCGGTGGACAATTTATTGATGGATTCACAGGAAGGACTCGTGCAACTATTGACAGCTTTTATGTTACTAGTGGAGTTCAAGTATTAAATTTAACAGGCGCAGATTTACAAAGAAGAGAACTACAAACTCCTACAAGTTTTTATATTAACGATGTTAGATTTCAAATTGACAGTGTGTCTGCTTATGATCCTAGTACTGGAAACACTGCGGTATTATTAAATCCTACTACTCCATGGCCAGCAAATGATCCAGGAACCGAAGCTATATTTTTAGCAGAAATACAAAACGGTTCTGGAGGACCAGGCAATATTTTAATTGTATCTGATATAATTAGAGGTACTTTGCTTCTAGGAGCAACAATTACAGGCACCGGAGTTGCAGCAGCGACTACTATTGTTAATCAATTATCCGGAACTACTGGGGGCATCGGTTCATATACTGTTAGTGGTACTCCACAACTAGTCCCAATTGAAACTAAGATTACACAACAACCTGTACCATGGACATATCCAAGAACTCCAAACATTGATATTGAAACAGCTGGTTATCGATCGATGCTGGCTAACGATTTTACTCAAGTAAACGATTTAGGTTATGGTATTTTAGCTAATAACAATGGTTTGACAGAACAAGTTAGTACATTTACCTACTACTGTTATACATCCTATATGGCCAGCAATGGATCACAAATACGTTCTACTAACGGATCAAGTTGTTATGGTGTTTATGGCTTAAGAGCAAGTGGTCAAGATCCTACTGAAATTCCTGACGATGTAAATTTAGTATTTGGACAAGTTCAATCAGCTAAAGTGTTTGTAACTGGAAGAAATCCTTATCCGGCAGTAGATCAAGGTAGCACTGTGTTTTATGTCTATGACTATGTATATCCTCCATTTAATGTAAGTGAAGCTGAATTTAGCCATCCTGTGGAAGGTTTAACAAGATATGAAATAACAAGTTTACAGAAAACTAGTGTGGCGGCTGGTACGGCGGCAGGCGAATTTAATATTGGAAGAAATTATATTGTACAATTTGTAGGGACCACAAACTTTGTTACTATTGGTGCTACAGCATCAGCAGTAGTAACTGGAACTATTAGCAATGGGTCTGGCGGAGATGGAACTATTTTAGATGTGACATTCGTTACATCTGGAACATTAGCTCTTGGTACTTATATTACTGGAACTGGAATTACTCCTGGAACATTTATCGAACAGTTTGGCACTGGTACTGGAGGAATGGGAACTTATGTGGTTAATAATACACAAAATGTTAGCTCAACTACTATAACCGGACAACCTGCTGTAGATACACAATTTACCGCTTCAGGTGTAGGCTCAGGTAATGGTCGTGCATGGGAAGCATTTACTATAACAAATATTAGTAAAGCTAATCCAGCTGTGGTCACAGTAGCAGCGCCTGGTCATAATCTTGTAGACGGTAATATGCTACGAATTAAAAATGTAGCAGGCATGACTGCAATTAATAATAATGTAAGCGGCAATGTTTATTACATTAAAAACATAAGTTCTACTCAATTTTCTTTATATATTGATCAACAACTAGTAACTTCTCTTAATACAAATACTATTGCATACAGCGCATATACTAGTGGTGGCATAGCTTATGGTGGTAGTGAAATAATGAAAGCACAGTTGAGTACTGCTGGAACTACAGGTGGTAGTGCAGGCGGTGTTCAAGAAGAAATAGTTAATAAAGAAATTTTAGATATACGTGTACTACAACAACAACAATTTTCAAATTTAGACGAAATACCAGTAACTAGACCAAGTACTGCTATCATTTTTGATGATCAAGACAATGTAGTATATAGATCTATTGCATTTAGTATTAATGCTCCTAGTGCTCTTGGCGATCTACCCGATAACCATGCGGTGATCACTACTGATACTAGTTTTAGTTATTGGTTACCTCAAGTAGAAGCACTTAATACAACTACTACTGATCCAGTCGATGGTGCTCCAAAAACAATGGGTGCTACAGCAGGAGATACACGATTAGCAGTTTTAGATATTACAGATCCTATAACTATCGCTGCATTAAATGAAGGAGATAAGGTTTTCGCTTGGAGAGGTAAAACACATCGTATTGTACAGTATGTAGAAAGTTCTGGATTGGTTCCTGCATACATTGAAATTGCTAACTTAAGTCCAGATATTAATATTAACACATCACCGGTAGCAGACGGTATTCAACAACCATTCAGTGCTATACAAGATTATGCCATAAGAGCAGGATTCCAAGGTGGAGTTCCTGCTAATATCTATGTACGTATTAGTACAATGAGAGCCACTGGACATGATTTATTAAATGTTGGTACAGGAGGTTATAATAGTTCTAACTATCCTAATAATATTTTTGGAGATCCTGTTTCAGAAAAAGATTCGGCTAAAGAAGTATTTGAACAAACTACTGGACGAGTATTTTATGTCACAACCGATCAGGATGGTATCTTTAGAGTAGGTAGATATTTTAAAGTTGATCAAGGAACTGGAGATGTTAGTTTTAATGCAGGAATTGCACTTACTAACTTAACTGGTATTGGTTTTAAACGAGGTGTAACAGTTAACGAATTTAGCTCAGACGACGAAATGACTGATGCTGCTCCGGACACTGTTCCAACCGAACAGGCAATTGTAAACTATATTAGCTACATCTTACATTTGAATAGAGATGGCGGCATTGCTACTAAATTTATTGGTCCTGGATATATGCCAAGAAACGGAGCAATCGCTGCTTCAGCTAATATGAATCTTGGCGGTTTTCAAATAAACAATGTACAGGCTCCTACACTAGACGACGATGCAGCTAATAAAGTGTATGTCGATACTGAAGTTGCAAAGTACGATTCCTTATCTGAACTAAATGATGTAGAAATACTAGGCCCTGAAGCAGCAGATTTATTAGTATATGTAGGTTCAAGTGGTCCTTATACTGGATTAAATCTTTGGCAAAATGCTACAGTAACTGGAGACATACAACTACAATTTGATAGTTCTGCAAATACTGTAGCAGCAGTAATAACACCTAACGCTGTTGGTAATATAGAAATTAATTATGCAGCTGGTATACAACAATCTAAATTAAGTTTAGCCAATGCTCAAGTGTCATCCAGCGACGGTGCAATTAGTATTCCTATCACAGGCCTATTTCCTAGTACCGGTGCTACTGGTGGTATAGGAGCTACTCCTGGTCAGGTTAGAATAACATATGGTGCTGTAGGTAGTGCTCCATATAGTATCGGCCAAAGAATTGTATTAACAAATGTTAATCCTAATATCTATAATCAAGAATGGGTAGTAGTATCATCATCGACTACTATAACTGCTGTTACATGTAGTTTAACCGATAGTTATGTAAGTGGTGGAGATATTACATTACAAAGAGGATCGGCATTATTTGATACTGCTAATTTCGAAATTACTAATAATGGTTGGATCGGTATTAAGGCTAATGGAGTATCGTTAGGTGAAATGGCCACTCTGGCTGCTAATTCAGTTATAGGTAATCTAGGTACTAGTGCGGTTACTCCTGTTGCGGTTACTCCTACTGATTTGTTTAAGAGAGGGACATGGGATACATTTAACGGCAGTACATCTCTTAGCACAGAGTATGCGTACACATTTACGAAAGGAGCCACTGAAGCTGCTAGTACATTTGCTATGAATATAGTTTCAACTTCTGGAGCTAATAATAGTATAGTAAAGACTTCGAGCACTGGTGCTATTGATGCTACTGCTTACAAACTATCTTCAAATAATATAATTGAAAAGCCAGCAACTATAGCATCGGGATTATTAAGTATTTTCTCCGATGTTGCTACTACTACTCAATTAAAAACTCTTGGCGGTATTCCTATATTAACATGGGAAGGTTCTACTGATACAGCAACACCTGTAGAAGTAAAAGGTCAATGGCAATTAGGAGCGAACGCTACACTAGAAGCTACCTTCGCTGACTTAGCAGAATGGTATAGTGCAGATATAGAATACGAACCTGGAACTGTATTAATATTTGGTGGAGATGCTGAAGTGACTACCACTACAACATTTGGTGATAGTCGTGTGGCAGGTGTTGTTTCGACAGATCCAGGATTCAAAATGAATGGATCACTACAAGGAACACGAGCATGTATCGCACTACAAGGGCGAGTTCCATGTAAGGTAGTTGGTAAAATTAAAAAAGGAGAAATGCTTACCACAGCTGGTGTAGCAGGATATGCTGCTAAAGCTATTAATCCTCAAGTAGGTACAATTATAGGTAAAGCATTGCAAGATAAGGATACACTGGAAGCTGGTGTTATCGAAGTTGCTGTGGGGCGTGTATAATGACAAAACAAACTATCAATATTGGTACTCCTGACAAAGGTGACGGTGATCCTTTACGCACAGCATTTACAAAAGTAAATGCTAATTTTACTGAACTATACACACTAGTCGGTGTAACTAGTTTGACCGAATTAGCACAAGACTATGCGGCACAGATGTTTGTTAATGGTACTCATGAAGGTGCAACAGTGGAATATAATGATGCAACAAATACATTAAATATCATTGTAGCACAAGATTATGACGGAGGAGCGGCCTCCACAGTGTTTGATGATGAAACAAAATTAGATGGGGGCGGAGCATAATATGGCACGTAGAATTCAATTAAGAAGAGATACAGCAGCAAATTGGTCTAGTACTAATCCAACCTTAGCACAAGGCGAGATTGGTATCGACTTGACCAATAATAAAATTAAAATAGGTACTGGTACAAGTGCTTGGAACAGTCTCGCCTACTGGGACGATCAAGAGACAGCAGCGATTGGATCGTTTGAATTTGCTGGTAATGTAATCACAACCACCGATAGTTCTAATGTAATAATAGATCAAGCAGTTGAAATTAAAAGCGATTTAACTGTAGCTGGTAATTTAGAACCAACTATTAATTTAAATTCTAGTTTAGGTAGTCCTACAAAACAGTGGAAAGACATTTTTGTATCTGAAGGTTCTGTTTATATTGGTGATATCAAACTGAGTAATGATGATGGTACGCTGTTAGTACAAAAAGTTACTGATCCTGGACAAGTTACTGAACAACCTGTGCCTGGAAGTACTGGTACAGTAACTACAGATAGACTGGTAGTAGGCGATGTAGAATTAATTCTAACAGGAGGAGCCAATCCTTATGTAACATTTCCAGCGATCACTGGGGGGGATCAACTACTTATACAGGGTGCCGAAATTAGTTCAATAAGTGGTGATATCGCCCTAACGTCAAAAGGTAACCTAACTGTTATTTCAAACGCAGAAGGGCTACGTGGCGGTTCTTTATATTGGCAATTCAATGCTCAAGGCGACATAGAACTACCTAACAAATGGCCTATTCAGTTTACCGCAGTATTTGATGCAGCACACTATGTAGGTGGAGGCACATTCCAAGGTGACGGCACAGCCAGTTTCAATGTGGAACTACAAGGAGACGGAGCAACGTTTGAATGGTTAGCAGATGATCCTACTTTCGAAACTAACAGAGGTTATATTGGACAGCAATCCTTTAGATACACAGAAGCAGATCACGGTATAACAGGTTTTAATGTAGACATCCTTATGCAAATGATGGGCAGCGGACCTTACAGTCTACAAATTGCTATTAGTCCACCACCAGGAGTAGCAGATTTATCTAACATTCGTAGTTCGCAAGAACTGATGATAAGTGCCGATACTAAAGGTTGGTTGTTCGATATCAACGGTGATATCTACCTACCAGCAGGAGGTGATATTAGAGACAGTATAGGTAATTCAGTATTAGGTGGTGCCGCAGGACCAGTACAGCCATACCTAGAACTAACTGACACACCTTTTATCACACAGCCTGCGATATTAGGAACACCAGTTACTGTTACAGTACCTTTGTCAGGTATCAATGCTCTAGTTCAAGTGGATATTTTAGAAGGACCAGTGTTAGGCGGAATTACAGTATCTCAAGCTGGCTCTGGTTATATACCAGGTACGACTTATAAAATCTACAGTTATCAAATTGGCGGCTCCAACGATGCTACCGATAGCATAACATTTACCATAGACACAGTAAACGAATCTGGCGGCATATTAACTGTTGCTAATGCTGCCTTTACTGGTGTTGCAACAAACAATTCAGCAGGCTACGGAAATGTTAGCATTGATTATCAACCAGTACAAATATTTGATGAGATCAGTCCAGGATTAACACTGACACGAGATCTAAATCAAGGAATCTATAACAGTGCAGTAGAACTAGAATACGATAATAGCACTTATCTCAGTCCTTTAGGCACAGAATGGAACAGTGACGGATGGGGAGATTTAACAGGTATTGGCACTAGATCATATGTAACCTGGCGTCAGGCCTTAAACAATCAGGTAGGAAATAACATAGTAGCCAGTGAACTTGTCATGCACGATATCGTCAACGACAAGTATTACAAGTTTGATTTTACTGCTTGGGGTGGCAACAACGGTGGTTACTCTTATACCAGAACAGAAGTAACTGATCCTAATTATTTTAGAAAAGAAGACTACGCCACTGCTAACAACGTAGACGTTATTGAAGACGATTCTACAATACAGATTGGTATAACTCGAGGAGAGAACAATGGCATCTATAATCCATTCACTGAAGAAGGATGGAATGAAAATGTCAGTCCTCAAGGTACAGAATGGAATATTGATGGATGGAATGATCTGTCCGATGTTGAAACAAGAACATATACTAATCTATATGCGGCGTTTGGTAATGGTGGATTAGGAAATAAGATAGTAGGCACAGAATGTGTAATGTATGTGCCTAGCATAGAAAAGTATTATGCTATTAAATTCTTAAGTTGGACACAGGGCAATGCGGGTGGTGGGTTTAGTTACACACGAAAAGAGATAGATCTAACCCAACTCAACGAAGGTGTTAAATTTTCAGATGGCACTATACTAAAATCTGCTTCGGGTATTGGTCGTATAAAATCAACTGCTCCTGGTAATCGTAGAATAGAGGAAGTCACAGGCTACAATCAGGTCTCAGTTACTCCGCGTGTGACTAATAGTTTAACTACTGTAGCATCAAGAGCAGGTAGCAATACTTTTGATATCTGGGTAGACATTACCTCTACAACAATAGACGACGTCATTAATAATCCAGGAAACTATAATAACGCTTATAACTTTGAATTTTCAATAGACAACAATAATTGGTATAGATGGCAAGGTAGTCAAGGGTTTGATGGAAATGAAAGAGCTTATAGCATATCGCCAACATTAGTTTCGTATAATCAAGGCGACACAATCTACTTTAGATATAACACAGGTGCTGAGCCTGTAGTATGGTGGGACAAGGCAGACTTGCCTGGCAGTAGTGGCAACTTCCGTGGTGCTATCATAGACTATCACGCTTGGACCGGCGAATCAACCATTATTGGAACCATACACATCGTAGACGACGACGGCGAAGAACACATCAGCCATCAAGAAGTACAAAGTGGTAGCACAGATGGTGAGAACGATGACCTTTGGTTAGTTACCACAGAAGGGCAAATAAAATATCGTCGCATAGACGGTGAAAGCAAAACACTTAAAATACATTGGACTGCCAAAGTGTTTTACGGTTCAGAATATTACGATGATTAATTGGGGCAAAACAAATGACAACTATTAGAAAAATTGTAACAAGTAAAGTAGACGGCAACAGCGCCGATACTAATGACACAAACGAAATTCGCCCGTTCGGTGAAATTGCGGTGTACTTAAACACTGAGCCAAATCCAGACAAACTAACTTTGATGATGTTTGATGGAACCAGAACACATCTCAAGAGCATGGTTTTGGCTCCTGGTCGTTTGTATGGTTCAGATGCTGATTCAGGTGACGGTAATGGCCGCGACACTATCAAGTTAATCCCAGATGCTAGTCTAAGCGATTATACTGGCAACGATCAATATCTCATTATAGATCCTACAGGTGGCGAACCTGGACATATTCATATACGTGCTGGAGGTGTACAGGATCAGTCAACTGCTGATTTATATCTTGGAGCAGAACAGACATTTGTTCGAGTCAGCGATACCACAAACAATGTAGTAATTAGAACTAGCACTCTTGGAGTGGGCGTCACTCCGCATACTTGGACATTTGATAATACAGGTAATTTAACATTACCTAATGATAGTGAGATCCGTGCGGACGGCAGTAATCTAGAAGTTGGTGGTATGACCAACTTTAACGTCGAAGCTCTAGGTGTTGCCAACATCTATACTAACGACGGTGCTCATCAATGGCAGTTTGGAGATGATGGTAATTTAACACTACCCGCAGGCGGCGATATTTTAGATTCAAACGGCAGTTCAGTGTTAGGCGGCGGGACCTCTGCAGATACTAACATTTGGGTAGAAACATTTGCTTCAGATACACTAGGTGATAATGTAACAGGTGCTACCAGCGTAGAATATGATCCGGACGGCAATGTTGTAGTACTATTCAGTCACGACGATACTAACAACAGTGAAAGATATATCAGTGTAGCTAAGTTTGACACCAGCGGCAATAAACTATGGCAGCAGAGATTTGCATTTGGACAGTTTTCAGATGGTTGGGGGTTGGCTGTAGACAGCACTGCAATCTATGTAGCAGGAGAACTAAACGGTATAGGAAGTCCAGCAGAGTATCAGACTAGTTCATTGATGAAGTTAAACACAGCCAACGGCAACATCATTTGGATGAAGAGTTATGACTTTGAGGACGAAAGCAATAGCACAGTAGTAGATGTAGCCAGCGACGGCAATCCTGTTATGGTAGGTTATGTTTATAGTGTTGGTCAGGCCTTTGTTACCACTACTAAAGTCGATAAAGATACTGGTAATATTGTTTGGAGTAGAAAACTAGACGGACAAAATGGTGAATACAGTTATGGTATGGCTGTGGGTCCTTCAGGTGAAATCGTAGTCATAGGTTACATGGATAACATTGGTGTAATAAATGCCGCCTCAACATTATACACAGATCCTGTAAGTAATCCTAACTGGACCGCAGGTGCAGGAATTTTTATCAGCGGGGAATTTAGTTGTACAGTTAGTTTTGTAGATGGTGTTCCAACATTTACCAACATAGTAGATATTTTAGGCAATCGATCTGTTGATGGAATAATCGGCACTATTTCTGGAGAATCATTTGGTGGCGTTACAGGCGTTGATGACATGATTCTCAAAGTTGGTTCTGTAACTGCTGGCGACGAATATGACAAGATGCTGGTAGTTAAGTATGACAGCGCAGGAAGTATACAATGGCAGAAAGCTATCCAGTTCGACGCAGGGTTTGATTGTTCAGGAGCAGATGCTGACATAGACTCATCAGGTAATATCTATATCTGTGGTACTTACACTAGACCCGATGGCGCCGGTCCTTGGTCTACAGCAATGAGTCTGCTAAAGATGGATGGCAATGGTGTTAAACAATGGAGTCGCAGAGTAGTAGGCGACTGTCAAGATGTGGCTACCAGCGTGGTAGTAGGACCAGACAACTGTTTATATCTATCAGGTGTAACTGGTAATAATGCTACCAGCGACTACACATTTGTCATAGCCAAATACAGCACATCAGGATCTGTTTTATGGCAACGTCTATTAGATAATACTACAACCTGGACATTTGGTAGTAATTGGTTTAGTGCTGGTGGCGGTAGTAATATCGCAGTTAAAAGTGGTTACGTGGCTGTTTCTGGTACATTTGGCGATCCGGGGCCTTCCGCTGATACTGCGTTTATAGCACAAATCAGCAGTAGTGGTACATTGTTTACTACAGGCGATTGGGACTTTAAAGGATCCAGTTTCAGCGGTATTCTAAATAACACTGCGTCAGATATCACAGTCACCAACGCTGGTAAAACTGACAGTGACAATTCTGGTAACATAATTACAGCTACGCAAACTCCTACTACAGACAACAGCAACTTCCTAGTACCAACCAAGTATGTGCTGAGCACACCTATCGGTGATCTCACAGTAGTAGGCAACAAACTTCAGGGCACAGGTGATGCTTACGGTGGTAACGGATTAAATCTAGCACCAGGTCCTAATCTTGCGGCCGATATGTATTTTAGAATACACGGCGGCGATAATCCAGTACACTTACATCTTAGCACAGGCAATCCTTCAGTCTATGATCAATACTTTGGTACTGACGACAAATACCTAAAACTAGGGGAAAACGGTGTTGTTTCTATTGGAACTAACAGTAATACTTGGACTTTTGGTACAGATGGCAATCTTGCCTTACCAGGTACTGTAGTTAACAGCACCGTGACAAAAAATGTGTCAACTACTGGAACAGTTTTATCAGTTTTAGCCAGTCCATCAGCTGATCCGTTGTGGCCAGATGGTAGCTATCTTGTTACCTACGGTGTCGATGGAATGATCCAAGTTATTATTGCAGGCAATTCAATAGTCACTGTTGAAGTAGTAACACCTAGTTCACTAACAAATTGGGCAGTAGGCGACTCTTTAGGTACAGTGGACGGTAATGCTTCACTTAACGGTGGTCCATCTATTGTATTAACTGTTGATTCTATAACTCCAAATCCTACACCATTGGATCTAACTAAAGCAGTCAACAAATTAACTAGCGGTAGTTATACACTAGCCGACGGTGTAGAAGGTCAAATCATGAATCTAGTTACACAGAATGGAGCAACGCCCGCAAACGTAGGTGTTACTGTGGCTACTTACAGAATAGGTGGTGGTACAGGAACTAACGGACTACTGTACCCATTTAGAATATTCAATGATGCTAACGCTTCATATGTTGATAGCCAAGCATTTTGTACACTGATCTTTACAGATGGTGCTTGGCAACAAAGTGGCGGATCTTGGAATTAATTTTGGAACTTATTTTAATAACACTTTTAATGACACACATAACAATTATGTGTGTTACACTTTATCTACATCGTAGTCAAGCACATCGATCAGTAACATTTCATCCTTTCGTCAGTCATCCTATGCGTTTTTGGTTATGGTTAACTACAGGAATGGTTACTAAACAATGGGTAGCTATACATCGTAAACATCATCAAAGCTGTGATGTTGAAGGCGATCCTCATAGCCCTAAACTAGAAGGAATATGGAAAGTACTGTTTGGCGGAGCATTTTTATACGCCCGTGCTGCTCAAGACAAAGATATGATTCAAAGATTAGGAATTGGTACACCCAGTGACTGGATTGAACGTAAAGTATACACTCCGCATCCTTGGTTAGGGATTCTTTTGATGTTGATCATAGATCTTGTTCTTTTTGGCCCTTGGGGATTAGTAGTTTGGAGTGTACAAATGTTATGGATTCCATTTTGGGCAGCTGGTGTAATTAATGGTTTAGCGCACTATATAGGGTATAGAAATACAAATACAGCAGATACTAGTCGTAATTTAGTTCCGTGGGGAATAATCATTGGTGGCGAGGAACTACATAATAATCACCACGCAGACGGCGTTTCAGCAAAATTAAGTCAAAAATGGTGGGAATTTGATATAGGATGGTTTTATATTAGAATTTTAGAGACCCTTAAATTAGCAAAAACCAAAACCAGATAAATAAATTAGAGAGATTATTATGCCTATCACTTTAGTAGATTTAGGAAATTTTGCAAACGACGGAACCGGCGACGATTTACGCACGGCTTTTGAAAAAGTTAACAGTAATTTTACTGCATTAGATAATGTTACTATATCAGGTGCTACCAATCTAGGAGCCGGAGCTCCTGTATTTGCAGGTAAAGTAGGTAGTTTAGAAGTAGGTGATAATCTTACTTTTAGAAGTTTAAACAGTGGTGCAAACATACAAATCGCCTACAATGGATCCAGTATTACTATTGCATCAACTGCAACTTTTACTGGGCAAGTAAGCGACATTTCTAATCATAATTTAGGAGATCTTGGCAATGTATCGTCAGTTTCTCCAAACGTAGGACAAGCATTAGTATGGCAAGGAGCCACATGGGGTCCAGGTAGTACCGCTGAATCAGGAATAGATTTTAGTTTTCCAGATTTAGATGGATCATTTACTAACCCTATACAATTTTTGTTAGGTCAGACTGATTTAGATTTTGGACCATTTATTATAACATCGTTTGATACTGTATTGAATTTAGATTTAGGAACATTTTAAGGTTTAGGAGAAACAAATGGCATTGAAATTAAGACAAGGGTTATCTAGTGACAGACTAAGTATAACCCCGGCCAGCGGCGAATTAATTTATACGACCGACACAAAAGAAATTTATGTAGGCGATGGAACCACAGCAGGTGGTAATAGTATTAGCGGTGCTATTCCAGTCAACTTAAACAGTTTAACCGATGTTGTTATAACTAGTGCATCATCTGGACAAGTTTTAAAATTTGATGGTGCTAATTGGGTAAATGGCACTGATAATACTGGAGCTGGATCTAGTAATTTAGATGGATTAACCGATGTAATTATTACTGGTCCATCTAATGGACAAATACTGAAATATAACGGATCAAATTGGGTAAATGCTGCTGAAACCGGTGGCGGCGGTTCGATGACTTCTTTTACTATTACAGGCGACGACAGTACTAGTACACGATCAATTACAGATGGGGAAACTTTAAAATTTTCAGGAGCAGGTGCAGTAGGAGTGAGTGTAGGAACAGGTGATGAAATTATTATCACTAATACCGAGCGTGTTCAAGTAGGTAGTGCTGGATCAATAGCATTTTATCGTAACAATGCAAGTAATGTAGAAGGCACAGATACTGGATCATTGAGCTATGATGAACCTACAGGACAATTATTTTCTACAAGATTAGAAACAAATCTTATCTATACCGATAATGCTGTGTTACCTATCGTTAATAGAAATATAGCTAGTCCTTTTATTACACTTGGTGGTACAGTCGATTCAACTGAATATTCAACAAAACTACTAGTGCAAAATGTAGACTTTGATCCAAATCTTGTACACACAGTTTTTAAAAATGTATACGATACTCAATTTGTTAATGCTACAATTTACGCTAGATCTAGAGGTACATTAGCCTCAGAAGCAGCAGTACAAGTCGGTGATTACCTAGGTACAATTTTAATGTCAGGTAATGACGGAACTGTTCAACGAGGCTCTGCATTTATAACAACACAAGTCGAAGCAGTAAGCTCTGGATATGTTAATGGTTCCTTAGTTTTAGGTACGAACGATAATGTAGGTACACCACAACCAGTAGTTATATTAACTAGCAAAAAATATGCTATATTCGGAGGACCTGTTACTGTTCCTCCGCAAGAACTAGATTTTTCAGCAGGTAATATTACATTATTATATACACAGATTGATTCAAATTATATGTATTCAACTGGAATGGGGTCTAATCGAGATTTAACACTTCCTAGTCCTTCTAGCTCTATTTCAGGATTACGTTTGTGTATTATCAATAAAGACGCTACATGGGTTATTACTATTAAGTATGGATTAACTACTATAACCACCGTTAATGCACTTTCTGTAAAAGAAATTTACTGCGACGGCAGCGATTGGAACGTCTTATATTAAGAAAGGATAATCCTATAAATATGTAATAATAGGATTATCTAATGTTAGATATTTGGACTGAAAGATCAGGTTATAGTTTTGGTACCATACCAGAAAGAACCATTGTCAGTATTTCTTTACCGTTAAAAAGCCCACTAGGACCAGGAATCGAATATAATATTATTTCTGGTCAATTACCTCCTGGTTTAAGATTAGAAAATTCCTTGATAGTAGGAACTGCTTTCGAAGTACCAAGGGATACAGAATTTAAATTTGTAGTTAGAGCCAGATTAGGTACAGAGTTTTCTGATAGAACTTTCTTTATTAATGTCACCGGTGCAGATATTCCAGAATGGAACACCGCAGCAGGTGCTCTTCCTATAGGGCCTAATGACGCATACTATATTTTAGACAGTTCGTATATAGATTTTCAACTATCTGTAATAGATACAGATACCGCTGCTGGTCAAGAATTAAAATATTTTATTCCTAGTGGTGGTGGAGAACTACCCCCTGGTTTAATTTTAACAGATAGCGGACGAATTGTTGGATGGGTACAACCAGTATTAGCTCCTCCCTTAGCTAAAGGCAATGGCAGATTTGACAAACAACTATTTGACGAATATGCTTACGATTATGGATTAAGACCTACTAATGGTTACGACAGTTTTATTTTTGATTTATTAACTTTTGATTTTGGAACTGAAAGCTTACCTCCAAAAAAATTAAATAGAAATTTTGAATTCAACGTAATAGTAACCGATGGTGACAGTCAAACTGCAAGAAAATTTAGAATCTTTGTAGTAGGAGATGATTTCTTCAGGGCAGATAATACTGTAACCACTGCTGGCAATAATACATTTACAGCAGATATTACCTATGCAAGAGCACCAATTTGGACAACTCCTAATTTCTTAGGAACTTTTAGAGCTAATAATTATAAAACATTTAAATTAGATACTTATGAAGCTCTTGTTGTAGGACCAATTGTATATTCTTTAGAAAGTGTTAATCCTGAAATTTTTGGCGTGTCTTACACTACTAGTATGGCAGAAAACAAAATTGGTACAAACAAACTAAGACTAAAAAATGTAAAAGGAATTCCATTAGTAGGACATAAAATACAACTTTCAGAATACGTCGAAAATGCTAGTGCCACAGTTTATACAATTTCTAGTGTAACAAAATTATCAGAAACAGATTATCTATTAACTATTGTAGGTAGCTTTACTAGTAATATTCCAAATTTTACTAATCTGTACTTAGGTACAGATAGTGTGCTTCCACCAGGAATGTTGTTTGACCCAACTACCAGCGAAGTATTTGGTGTATTACCTTATCAGACTGCAATTACTAAAGATTATAAATTTACTATCAAGGCTACAAGGTTTACAGAGAAAGGTGAAACTGCTAGTAGTAAGAGAATATTTACTGCTAGAATAATTGGAGAAATTGATTCTACTATAGTATGGAATACTGATAGCAATCTAGGATCAATTGGTGCTAACTATGTAAGCACTTTAAGTATTAGTGCAACTACTACTTTCACACAATCGCCAGTTTTATACTTTTTAATTAGTGGACAATTACCTCCAGGATTAACATTAAATTTTGACGGTGAAATAGTAGGTAAAGTAAATCAGTTTGAAATCGACAATACTCCAGGGTTAATACTATTTGACGGCGGCGCATTAACTTTTGACGACGGAGAAACTACCGTCGATAGATCATACTCTTTCGAAGTAGAAGCAAGAGATGTGCTAGGGTATAGTGCTGTTAGACGAGTGTTCACTATTAATATCGATACTCCTAACGATAGATTATTCAGTAATTTAATTGTAAAGCCATTCTTAAAAACAGATCAAAGAAATGCTTGGAAAACTTTTATTAATAATCCTGATATTTTTGAAAATAATTTAATTTATAGACCTAGCGATTTAAATTTTGGTATACAAAAAGATTTAAAAATGTTAGTATATGCTGGTATTGAAACCAAAACAGCAGCAGAAGTTGTAGGTATGACTGGCCGAAATCATAAACCTAAAAGATTCAAGTTAGGATCAGTTAAAAATGCAATAGCTACAATACCGTACACCGATACTATTGTTTACGAAGTTGTTTATATAGAAGTGTTTGATCCTTTAGAAATAGGAAAAAAATATTTGCCTACTCCGGTAGTAACTTCAAAGCAATCTAGATTAATTACGGTAGATCAAAACAATCAATTTTATGCAGGGCCGTTTGATCAAAACACTCCTAGTTTTTCAAGGGCCAATCCTTTTTTAGCTACTGTAGATAGATCAGACGTGTATGCCAGCGATCCAGAAACTTCATTAAAATTTGCCAGTAGCATTTCAATTTGGCGCAAAAGAATTCGAGAATTAGGATTGATAGATAGTAATTATTTGCCATTATGGATGCGTAGTATTCAACCTGGGCAAGTACAACCTCTTGGATATATTACTGCTATTCCTATTTGTTATTGTAAACCTGGAAAATCCTCTGACCTATTATTGAGTATTAAAAATAGTGGATTCGATTTTAGCCAAATTGATTATACTATTGATAGATATATCATAGATGCAGTTACCGGATATAGCAAAGATAAATATATTGCATTTAGAAATGACAGGACCACAATATCATGAGCTCAATAGTTTTTAACACAATCGACGAAGAATTTCCGACCGCAGGAAAAGATAATAATAGTCAAGGTTTTAGAGATAATTTTAATATCATAAAAAACGCATTATCTACCGCAAGAACTGAAATTACCAATTTAGAAAACAATACTGCAAAAACAAATGATGATAATGACTTCAATGGAGTAATTATCGGAAATGCTGAAATTAGAAGATTATATCATTCTGTAGATGTTCAACCTGGAGTTTCTGGGGATGTTATATTAGACACCAGAGATGCAGACCTATTCAAAGTTAGCTGCACTGGTAATACTAATCTTACTTTAAGTCAATGGCCAGCTGATAATTTATATCGAAAAATATTTTTACATATAAACACAACAAGCACAGAAATTGATTTTACTGTGAATTTTACTTCATCGTCACCTGGAGGTGTAACTAGAAAAGAAGCATCTTTAACTCTTCCTTTTAGTACAGGACTAGTAGTAGATGTAACACATATTTTTGAAGTTAGTACACTCGATGGCGGAGACAATATGTTTGTAAAACATGTAGGAACTTTCTCTTAATGCATCCATTAGTAGACAATCTTGAAGACTTAAAAGATCCAGAATTAGAATCTAAAATTCTGGATCTAAGTAAAAAATATTGGCAAACAAGAAATTCAGATGTACAATATCAAATTAGAATGCTATTAGATGTTTATAACAACGAACTTCGAAATCGCAGATCAAAACTTCTTCAACAACAATTAGAAAATCGAAATCAAGATCTTGACAAATTAATAAAAGTTAGTTAAAATAACTTTATGAAAATTAGTCCTACCGGTCAATCTATTTTTGACGACAAAGATATATTTGATCTACTTTATACCAACGAACTAGATATTTTAGAAAATATTATATCCGAATCTAGTCACGATATCGAACGATTAGAAATATTTTCTAATTTAAAAATACAAAAAAATGATGCTAACGAATCGGATGATCAATTACAAAAAAATTGGTTTGTTCCTGCTGAATACCAAAATATGGACATAGAGAGTTATCTAGTACACATTTGTCCAAAAGAAAACTATCAACGACTTATAGATGAATTACAAGAATTTAGATCAAGAAATATGATAGATCTATTACGTTGGCTCAAATATTTTGTAGACACTTGTAGAGCCAATAATATAGTTTGGGGAGTGGGTCGAGGATCTAGTGTGGCTAGTTATACATTATTTTTGCTAGGCGTTCACAAAATTGATAGTATCAAATATAAATTAAACTGGCAAGAATTCTTAAGATAAGTAAGTATATTATAGGAGTTTATTATGGGAATGAAAGAATCACCACGTAAAGTTTACAGAACAATGCAAGGTAAAGAAATTGATCTAGATAAACTTAGAATGAAAAATGAAATGACATTAGCTGTCGGAAATGTCCGAGTAAATGCCCGAGGAGACGAGTTAGGTCCAGGGGGCAAAATTATCAAAAAAAGAGAAGATATTATGACAGAATATCATACTGATTCCAAAAACATTGTTATGCCTAAAAATAAAGGTGAAGCATGAATGTAGTACAGGGAAAAATAAAACCAATTAAGAAAAATATACTAGTCACTGACATGGAGTTTGGTGAAGAAAGAACTAGTTCAGGTATTATTATACAAAAATTAGATGGTAAACTAGAAGGAATTAAGCCTAGATGGGGTCGTGTTTGGGCTATAGGTCCTGAAGTTACTGATCTTAAAATTGGTGACTGGGTATGTGTTGCTCATGGAAGATGGACTAGAGGGATCAAAGTCATGGACGAAACAGAGGGAGAAATTATTATTAGAAAAATTGATAATGATGAAATTTTAATTGTTTCAGATGATAAACCTTCTGACGTTCAGGTAGGAGAAGGGTCATAATGACTAATCCGTTTAAAGATCAAAAAACATTTATGACTGCTTGTGACCAAACAGTTGAAAAATTTAATGGCACTCAATTTGATATGTATTGTGCCTTAATAGATGAAGAGTTCAAAGAATTACAACAAGGTATAAAAAATAATGACAACGTAGAATGTCTAGATGCGCTAATCGATATACTTGTTGTAACTGTTGGTGCTATTCATAGTATGGGCGCAGATGGCGAAGGTGCATGGAATGAAGTCATGCGTACTAATATGGCCAAAATAGATCCAGAAACTGGAAAGGTTCGTAAACGTGAAGATGGCAAAGTATTAAAACCCGAAGGCTGGGTTCCTCCCAATTTATCCGCATATATCTAATCAAAGGGTCTTGACTGACCCTTTTATTTTCTTTATAATATTACAAAGGATTAAACTATGAAAATTGGTTTTACTTGTAGCACTTTTGATCTTTTTCATGCAGGACACATTATGATGTTAAAAGAAGCAAGGAGTGTGTGTGATCGGTTAATAGTAGGGTTACAAACAGATCCTACTATTGATCGAAAAGAAAAAAACAAACCGATTCAAAGTATTTTTGAAAGATATGTTCAATTAGAAGCTTGTAAGTATGTAGACGAAATTATTGTATATGCTACAGAAAAAGACCTAGTTGATATCTTACTCAGTTATCCTATCAATATCAGAATATTAGGTGATGAGTATGAAAATAAAGAATTTACTGGTAAAAAAGAATGTATATTAAAAGGAATAGAATTACATTTTAATCGTCGACAGCACTCATTTAGTACTACAGAATTAAGAAATCGCGTAGTGTATGCTGAAGACATTAAACGTATGAAACATATACCACAATTGGAGTCAAATTGATTAATCCAGAATACGCAGATGCGGTAATCGATTTACATAGAATCGCAGCAATGATAGAGCAAAAAATTGGTAAAGGACAGCTCAGCGAAGATATTCGAAAATGTGCTGATCGATTACATGAATTAACTAAAGAGGTAAACTAATGAAAGAGTTATGGGTAGAAAAGTATCGCCCTAAAACATTAGATGGTTATGTGTTTCGTGATAACCATCAAAAAGAACAAATAGAAAGTTGGGTTAAGCAAGGTAGTATTCCTCATTTACTGTTCAGCGGAAATGCAGGTATTGGTAAGACTACACTAGCAAAAATACTGTTAAATGAATTAGAAATCAACGACTTAGATGTTTTAGAAATTAACGCTAGTCGTACAAATAGTGTAGAAGATGTTAGAGACAAAATTGTAAATTTTGTTCAGATGATTCCTTTTGGAAATTTTAAGGTGGTATTATTAGATGAAGCAGATTATCTTAGTCCTAATGCGCAGGCTGCTCTCCGGGGTGTCATGGAAGAGTATCATACAACTTCTCGTTTTATCCTCACCTGTAACTACCCTAATCGCATTATCCCTGCTATACATTCACGATGTCAAGGATTTCACGTTGAACGAACGGATATTACTGAGTTTACCGCTCGTGTTGCTACTATTCTTGTTAATGAAAAAATTGATTTTGAGTTGGACACGCTTGATACGTTCGTAAAAGCAACTTATCCAGATCTACGTAAATGTATTAATACTGTACAAATGAACAGTCTTTCTGGCACTTTACATACACCGGAAAAAGGAGATACTGGAGAACAAGACTATAAAATTGAAATGGTAGAATTGTTCAAAAAAGGTAAGATATCCGATGCACGTAAACTAGTATGCAGTCAAGCTAGGCCTGAAGAGATGGAAGAAATTTTCAGATGGCTGTATGATAATATCACAATCTTTGGTAATGATGACCAACAAGAAAAAGCAATTTTAATTATCAAACAAGGGTTGGTAGATCATACACTAGTTAGTGATCCAGAAATTAATCTTGCAGCAACTTTAATAAGACTGGCTCATATCTAATGGAATTAGATCCTAAGGATCCAGAAAGACGTAATAGTCTAACATATCCTATGGAAGTAGGAGCACCTAAGTTTGATCTGGTTCCTGTTAAGAAACAAAAAGACATAATGCTCAATGTAGCTCGTTTACATGCTCAACAAGAGTATGAACGAATTATGGAAGTTGTTCGTGTAATGCAAAAACAAGCCGATCAAATTAAACGTAGAATTGAGATAACAGATTCTGTCCATGCGGCCGAATACCAATTTCAAATATATCATAATCAAATCTACTGGTTAGTATTTGATAATAAAGTTAAAAAAACAAGACTTAGCCCTATGGGTCCTAATGATTGGACTACTGGATCTCCTGATAACTACGAGTATATTGCAAGAGTTAAATGGTTAGGTGATTATACATGGTTAGAAGTAGATGAAAAAGGAAATCCTGTTCCATGAAACAAAAATTTATCGATTTATATATGGATTGGGCTAAACGATTAGCTCAACTTAGTCATGCTCGACGGTTACAAGTAGGAGCAGTAATTGTCAAAGATGATACAGTTATTAGTTATGGATATAATGGAATGCCAGCCGGATGGGACAATGACTGTGAAAATCGTGTATATGCTAACGAATGGACAGTTGATGCGAATGAATGGCAGTACAAAGACGACGACGGCAAACTTTATAATTTAAAAACTAAACCGGAGGTACTACATGCAGAATCAAACGCAATTAGTAAACTGGCTCGTAGTCATAACAGTGGTGCCAATGCTGATATTTTTATCACACACAGCCCTTGTCTTGAATGCGCCAAACTCATTTATCAGTCTGGCATTAGTCGCGTGTTTTATTCTCAAGACTACCGCGATCGCTCAGGAATTGATTTCTTACTACGGTCAGGGATACCAGTAGAACAAATAGGGGAGTTACCTCCCCTATCATCTTAGTCTCCGTAGATTGTTAAAACTTCTTTAACTGCATCATGACGTTCTATGTCATTGCCGTCAAATCTTACAACATCTATAAATTCTAATTTTTTGTGTTGTTCGATCCTTTCTATAAAATTAATAAGACCATTATCTTTTAATCTATCTGCTTGTGCTAGATCTCCGGTAACTACCATTTTACTCCCTTCACCTAATCTAGTCAACAGCATCTTCATTTGATTTTGCGTAGCATTTTGCATTTCGTCTGCTATAATATAAGCATGTTTAAATGTTCTACCACGCATATATGCTAAAGGACTTATTTCTATAACATTTTCATACAACATGTTTTCGATATCTTTTTGATTATAATATTCTCCTAATACATCAAAAATTGGACGAGTCCAAGGCGCCATTTTTTCATTTAAGGTGCCCGGCAAAAATCCCAAATCTTCATCTACACTAACGGCGGGTCTAGTAACTATAATCTTATCGACCTTGCCTTCCTGAAATTGCCTAATACCAATTTGTACAGCCAATAAAGTCTTACCCGTTCCGGCAGGACCGATAGCAAATACTATGTTTTTACTATCATCATTTAGCTTGGCTAGATATGTTTCTTGGTGTTTATTTCGAGGATGAATCAGCACTCGCTGCTTCTTATTAGGAAGGTATGGTTGAAAATCAATTACATTTACGTCTGAAGTAAAGCGTTTTTTCACTCTTTTACTCATTAAGTTCTCCCACTTGTAAAAAAGCAGGACTTGTAGCGACCGCCCAGTTACTACAGAGGTCCTACAAAATTACTTATACAATAATTTAAAAAGTAAAGCTATAGCTTAAACTCCTACGCCAACTAAATAAGTATAGCATTTACTGGAACAAATTATGAGAGATATCCTAGACGTCATTGAAAATATTCAAACAATTTATAACAGCAATTCAAGTCTAAGCACATTAAAAGATGTTGAGCGTGTAATAGATGAAATGGATATGTATGTATATAGAAATTGGATCGACGGTGAATTAGTAGAAGGCCCTATAGTTGAAAGACATTGGGTGACTGCTAGTTTTATGTGGCCGAAAGACAAGATGCCTGATCCTATGGCAGCTAAACGATTATTAGATTACGGATGTAAGGTCGTCTATGAAGAAACACATCTGCTTTCTCCTAGACAAGTTAAAGATCCTGATGATTTTAGACCGGGAACTAAAAAGGGCAAGATGGATAGAAAACCAGTTTGGGTAGTAAAAATTACTATGCCTAAAAAACTAGTAGAAGATACAACAAATGGTTATATGACTAAGATGCGAGAAAGCATGGGTATAGGAAAAACATCTAAAGTAGAACCAGCACCAGCACAAGCAGCAGATCAAGCTGCACTACAACCAGGCATGGCTGCACCAGCGGCGCCTGCACCTATGGGAGCTCCTAATGCACCAGCAGCTTAATGAAGAATTACTAGCAGGTGATCTACGTATGCTAGTAGATAATATTTTTGAAATTGATAGCTATGCTAGTAAAATGGGATCAGATGAAGACATAGTAGTACTATCTTTTACTGTAGAACAAAAAGAACCAGCCGAAGATCTTGTTAATTTTATCGAAAGAGGGTATGAATTTGTTTTAGATGCAGATTCAACTCCTGGCGAACTTCAAAATGGAAAATACAAAGTTTTTATAGAGATGGAAAGAACTCGTCGTGTTCCTGAACAAATTATGGAAATATTGTATGGTGTTGGAAAACTATGTGAAATTGATAATTTTAAATTTAGATATTACAAAAGCTTTCATAGTATGGAAGTATCAGAAACTAATTTACAAGAAACTATTCCTACAAGTAAAGATGATTATCAATTGAAAATTCAAGAAAATAAATTAAATAATTTTTCCAATTTTTTTAACAAAAGCTATTTAGAAAGTGTAGATGTTGATAACGATACATTAATTTTTCAAAAAAAATATGCAGAGCCTTTACGTATGAAAATTAAAGAATTCGGATTAAAAGAAACCGTGTATAGAAAATTAACCGGAAAATTAATGATAGAATCAAAAGATATAGCAGAAGTTTTATTTTTTACAAAATACTTAGGCAATTATAATATTAATAAAATAAACAATTATTTTGTATTTGAAAATGAAAATTATGCATTAACATTAGAGAGATCATAATGTGGTATTTACAATTCATGTACAGTTTAATTCCAGACAGTTGGATTGAACTAGCAACTTATTCGATACTTGGTATAGGTATTACTTTATATATTTTAAGTAAAGTCGTTGCGTGGCTTCCTTTTATCAAAAGTTATAAAATTCCTTTAGAACTTATTGGTGTTATTCTATACGGAGTAGGAGCATTCTATGCAGGTGGATACGGAGTTGAACGCATGTGGAGAGAACGTGTAGCAGAAGTAGAAGCCAAAGTTAAAGAATTAGAAGGGCGACAAGCAGAAGTAGTAAAAGTTATCGAAACTAAAGTCATAACGAAAATTAAAACTGTAGAAGTAGTAAAAGAAGTTATAAAACAGGAAATAATAGAAAAAGAAAAACTTATTAATGCAAACTGCGATGTAAG